>Ga0209376_1000636_pt1 | contig 37903 bp, 47 predicted proteins | sample GraSoiAngelo_134_FD_185891 | JGI IMG/M metagenome (GOLD analysis project Ga0209376, IMG submission 185891) | Grasslands soil microbial communities from the Angelo Coastal Reserve, California, USA - 14_0929_05_30cm (SPAdes) (version 2) | ecosystem: Environmental > Terrestrial > Soil > Grasslands ...
TGTTGCAACAATGAAAAAGTTTGGAGCCTCTGTAAATACGATATTACCGTACAAAAAATACAACATTCCAAAACAAGACTATAAACCAATTGACTTTACTGTCCCATCTGATTTTTCTAGTGTGGCACTTCTACTATCCGCTGCAGTGTTAATAGGCGATAATATGTCAATTATCGCCCCCGTAGGTGATCTACCGCAGGGGGACAGAGAAATGTTGTCCCATCTTGAAAAATTAGGTGTTCAAGTAAATATCGGAGATGATGTTATCACAGTCAAATCGCCACAACTTCTCAAGGGAGGAAGATTTGATCTTTCAAACACTCCTGATTTGCTACCACCTATTGCCATTTTAGCGCTAAAGACATCAGGACCAATTGAAATATTCAATGTAAGGCATGCCAGGTTCAAAGAGACTGACAGAATTGCAATTTTAGCACAAGAACTATCAAAGCTTGGGGTGAACGTAACAGAGAAGGAAGACGGATTAATTCTTAATGCTCCAGGCATTATAAAAAGTGCTGAGCTTAATTCATTTGAAGATCATCGGTTGTTCATGGCATTCTCTATCTCAGCAACGTTTGTTGGCAACTGTACAGTCACAGATCCAGACTCTGTGTATGTCTCCTATCCAACATTTATTGATGACATGAATAGAATTGGTGCAAAGATTCTAGTTTAGCTTTTTGATTTTTTATTATTTCATTACAAAGGGTCTTTCTGAATCCTTTCGCATCAAGTAAAACAAAGATCTCTTATCAAGAAAACTCATTTGAAGTGGAATCTTTTCCTGAGCAAAAACTTGAATTCTTTCGCATTGCAGTTCTGAAGCTTTGTTCTGTATAAATCGCAAGATGTCTGAAATCCCATCAGCGGTGCCATTTACATAACCCAGTTGCATAACTTGATGAAAGTCAGCAGACCTATTCCATATTCCTATAGCTGATATCATTCCGTTTGTATCAGAAATTATAACTCTTTCTTGTTGTATTAATTGAACTAGTTCTTGCTGTTCCAATGGTAACCATTTCCAAGAATCAACGTAAGTGGTAGAGCCAATCAGTGATTCTAGTTTTGACAAATCTACTGCGTTTCTGACAGTTGACCTTTCTTTTCTTGGCGTCATAGAATAAAGACGCCATTTGTCTTCTAACCTGTATCCCATAGATTCCACAAGTCTAATTGATGGATGGTTTTCACTTTCAATTATCAATCTCATTATCTTTGAGGGCACCACTGATTCTGCATGAGCAAGCATACTTGATCCAATTCCTCTTCTGCGATATTGTGGATGAACCCTCATTCCTTCTACCCACGCCTGTTTTTCAGAAATAGCAAGATTGTAAACACCGGCGATTCTTCCATCTTCCTCTAAGACATAGAGCCTCCCTTTTGAGTTCCAGCTATCCCATACGTCTGAAATGTAATCACCCCACGAGAAGGTATTTTTACAAAACTCTAACACAGATGCCTTGTCGAATTCACTGGCATTTCGTATTCTCATGAGACTAAATATTGGCTTGCAGATTATCTAATTTTGGATTAGTATAGTCTAAATTTCATTAAATGACACTTCATTTCCTATAAGGATTATAAACATCGAAAAGAGAATTTTATCATGTCTTCAAGTTCTATAGGAGGACGCTATGTCTTCACTAGTTTTGGCGAGAGTCATGGTAAATGTATAGGTGCCGTGGTGGATGGCTGTCCTGCCGGTCTAGAGCTAAAAGAAAGCGATATTCAGAAGATGCTTGACCTACGAAAGCCCGGTCAATCAATAGTGACAACCCAGAGAAAAGAAGAGGACAAGGTAGAGATTCTCTCTGGAGTATTTCGTGGACATACTACTGGCGCTCCGATAGCAATGATAATTTGGAATGCGGACCAACGTTCACGCGATTATGAAAATCTAACTTTAAAACCAAGACCTGGTCACTCCGATTATCCTGCATATATCAAATACAAAGGATTCAATGATTACAGGGGCGGGGGGAGGTTTTCTGGGAGATTAACAGCTACGTTTGTAATGGCTGGCGCCATAGCAAGAAAACTTCTTTCTCAGACACTTGGAATTGAGACTTATTCTTACACTTGTCAAGTAGGAAAAGTAATGATGAAAGAACAAGCTTCTTCTAAAATGAAAGGCATGATTTATAGAAACGAAGTTAGATGTCCTGATCCAAAAGTAGCTGCAAAGATGAAGGCGACAATTCTTGCTGCACGAAATAGTGGTAATTCTGTTGGAGGAATAGTTGAATCTATAACAACAAATCTTCCAACTGGCATCGGTGAACCAATATTTGGTTCGTTAGAATCAGATCTTAGTAAGGCATTGTTTTCCATTCCTGCAGTAAAGGGAGTTGAGTTTGGTTCCGGTTTCCATGGATCAACACTGCACGGTTCAGAAAATAATGATGAATACATTGTTAAAAATGGAAAGGTAGTTACAAAAACCAACAATGCTGGAGGTATCCTTGGAGGGCTTTCAACTGGCATGCCACTTGTTCTCAGAGTAGCTTTCAAACCTGCCTCATCGATTGCAAAAAAACAACAAACAGTAGATCTTAGGACTAAAAAGCCAATTTCGTTGATAGTTGAAGGAAGGCACGATCCCTGTGTAGTTCCACGTGCTCCCCCAGTTGTTGACGCGTTAGTATCTGTTGTTCTTGCTGATCACTCGCTTAGGGCGGGTCTTATACCACCGGTTATTTGATAAGAAATGTCTGACATCGACAAGCTACGTGATAAGATAGACAAGATAACATTTGATATCATAAAACTGCTCAAAGAAAGAAACGATATCGCAAAAGAAATTGGCAGTCTAAAGGATAATCTTAGGTTAGGGGTCACAAACGAAGAAAGGGAGAGCCAACTTCGCTCAAAAGTACTATCCCTGTGCAAAGAAATAGGGCTTGATGAAAAGTTGGGTCTAATTATGTTAAATTTTCTTTTAAATGAATCAGTCAAGATTCAATCCTCTAACAAACAAACACACCTATCTGTCTTTCTTAAAGCCAAGTCACTAGAAAAGCAAGGAAAGAAAATAATCCACATGGAAGTAGGAGAGCCCGACTTTAATCCTCCACAAATTGTCAAAGCAGCGCTTTCTGAAGTCTATGAAAAAGGATACACGAAGTATGGTGATTCAAAAGGAATGGTAGAGTTCAGAGAATCTCTTGCAAAATATGCAACTAGTAGATATGGTACCAAGACAGATCCACAAAACATTTTGGTCTCGCCAGGAGCTAGATTTTCTGTCTTTCTGGCAATTTCAACGCTTCTGAATCCTGGAAATGAAATAATAGTAATAGAACCTGCATGGCCTGCCTACAAAGATAATGCCCTAAACACAGGCATCAAAATTAGGACAATTCATACTACTTTAGAAAACAAGTGGGAACCCCAGATTGATGAGATTGAAAATGTCATAAATCAGAATACAAAGATGATAGTACTCAACTATCCAAATAATCCTACAGGCAAGATTCTTCCTGAAAAACTACAGGATCAAATAATGGAACTTTCAATAAAAAATAATCTCTATGTGCTAAGTGATGAAATTTATTATGCATATGCCTTCAGACCATGGAAGAGCATTCTTTCATACCAATATGATAAATCAGTAATAACGCAGTCATTTTCAAAATCGCATGCAATGACAGGATTTAGAATTGGTTATGCCATCTCAAACCCTGATATAATAGAAAAGATGTCAAAACTTCAGGCCTTGGCATTAACAAACGTGTCAGAGCCTATACAATATGTTGCAATGAAAGCACTTGATGCTGACACAACCGTTAACACTAAAACCATGAAGAATAGAATAGAAACCGTGACTAGAAGAGCTAAAGCTATGCCGCTTGACTTTGTAGAGCCTGATGGAGGTATGTATCTATTTGCAAAAATAAGAAAGGAGAATTTTGACTCTGTTGAGTTTACAAACAAGCTTTTAGACCACGGTGTAGCAATTGCACCAGGTGAGGGATTTGGTAACTATCAGGGATTTGTCAGAATATCTGCATGTCAAACAGAAGATATACTTAACCAAGGCATGCAAGTAATAGATGACGTGTTGAGGAATCAAAAATGAAAAAAAAGATTGCAATAATTGGTGCAGAGGGACAGATGGGCAAGTGGTTCTCAAAGTATTTTCTTGAGAGAGATTTTGACATAATTGGATATGACTCTGAAAAAGAAATCCTAAACAAGTCTATTACAAAGGCACAATCCTTAGTTGGCGCTATTTTATCTGCAGATTATGTCATACTGTGTATACCTGTAAAAAGAACCCCTGAAACTATCAGACTAATTGCAAAGGAAATGAAAAGAGATTCATACCTTATTGACATATCCTCCCTTAAACTAAAGACTGCTGCTGCGTTATCCAAGATACCAGACAAGGTAAATCCCATATGTATTCATCCCATGTTTGGTCCTGGTACAAAAAAACTCAATGGTCAAAACATAATCTCAATTCCAATTCGTGATGCAAAAAAGGAACTTGCCGTTGCTAAATCTTTGTTTAAAGAGGCAAACTTTGTTCAGATAGATGCTACAGAGCATGACAAAAAAATTGCTATCATTCTAGGTATGACACACTTGGTGAATCTAGCGCTTGCTAACATATTGGCAAAGGAAGAAAACTTTAGCTTAGTAGAAAAGATGTCAGGAACTACCTTTAAAGCACAAAAACTTTTGACTGCAGGAATTATGACCGAAGCCCCAGAGCTGATAGAAACCATAATTTCAAATCCAGAAATAAGAAAATATGCTGAAGAATTCTGGAAAGATATAGGTAGAATGCTTATCTTAATTCAAGAAAACAGAACAGAAGAGATGCTAAAGTATATTTCAAGCGCAAAAGAAAGACTTGGAAAAAATGTCGAACTTGACGATGCTTACAAGAAATTACTCACAATGGTAAATTCCGTAGATAAATAATTGAACTCTACTAGAATAATAACTTGCTTTCTAACCAAGAACAACAAGTATCTCATCCTAAAAAGAAGTGATAAAGTGAAGACCATGAAGGGTCTCTGGGCAGGAATAAGTGGAATTATAGAAGGTAGCGAAGAACCCATCTATAGAGCAAAAAGAGAGATACTCGAGGAAACTGGTATTTCAGAGGACAAAATTGGACTGGTAAAAGCCACACCACAAATGCGAGTCGATTCTCCTCAATATGCCAATCATGAATGGATAGTCTATCCTTTTTTGTTCGTAACCCAAGAATCTGTAATCAAACTAAACTGGGAAAATTCTGAATGCATGTGGATTAGCCCGTCTGAAATATCGCAGTTTAAGATTGTCCCAAGTTTAGATAAAGTTCTAGCTAGCTTGCTCTAACTTTTCCACTTCTGAAGTATGGTATCGTTGCTGTGGCAACATTATGTAGACGCAAGCACCACCGCACATTGTGCAGGGAACAGTATTGCCCTTTAATTGACCTGTTCTTGCATGTATACGGGCAGCCTCTTCAGGATCTATCGATAATGCAATTTGTTTTTCCCAGTTCAGGGTTCTTCGTGCTTCTGTCATTTCTGTATCCCACTTGATTGCCTTTTCTCTTAATTTGACAAGGTCTGCCGCATGTGCCGCAATTCTATATGCAATCAAGCCAGCCTTTACCTCTTCAGCTGTTGGCAATGCCAAGTGTTCTGCTGGTGTAAGATAACACAACAAATCTACTCCTTCACTTGCTGATATTGCAGCACCAATTGCGCTTGCTATGTGATCGTGACCAGCTGCAACATCAGTAACAAGCGGACCTAAGACATAGTATGGTACATCCCCAATTAGAGATTTGGCTAGTCTTACATTTGCCGCAATCTCATTAATAGGAACATGCCCTGGTCCTTCAACCATTACTTGAACGTCCTTTTCATGAGCTCGTTTTGTGAGTCTTGACACGTTAATCATTTCTTGTACCTGAAGTTCATCATGAGAATCAAGTACTGAACCTGGTCTTAACGCATCACCCAAGCTAAAAGTCACATCATATTGTCTTGCAATCTCGATGAGATAATCAAAGTGCTCGTAGTATGGATTTTCCTTATCGTATTTTAGCATCCATGCTGCTGTGATAGTTCCTCCCTTGCTTACTATTCCAGCATGTCGCTTTACTGCAATAATCCTCTTAGCTATTTCTTTTGTTATACCAGAATGTATGGTTGTATAATCGACTCCATCCTTTATGTTGTGCTCAAACGCATTAAGAAAATCGTCTTCTGTAATATCAAGCGGGTTTTTGTGTTTTTCAACCCCATAGTTGTAGGCCTCATATACAGGCACAGTACCAAAGCTTATCGGCGCTGCTTCAAGAAGTGTTCTTCTAAATAACCCAACATCGCCCCCGTCGCTTAAATCCATTATAGTATCTGCATGATACTTGACTGCAATTTTTGCTTTCTTTACCTCCTCTTCTAAGTTCTTGTTAAGGGTAGAATTTCCGATGTTAACATTTACCTTAGTTTTCATTCCATTTCCTATTCCTACAACATGAATCTTTTGCGGGCGGACGTTGTTATGCGGTATGATTATCGAACCATTTGCAATCTTTGGCATTAGCCACTCTAAAGTAACATGCTCATCTGCTGCAACTATTTTCATTTCCTCTGTTGCAATGCCTCTACGGGCTGCACTCATCTGTGTACCCAATTTACCTTTTTTACTAATTGATTGGATTTAAACGTGAGCTTCTTTAAGATTGAAAAAAGCATTTGTGTGTAATTTTGTTATATTTGTGAATCATTTTGTGAAAGATTAGATTTAGATTCAAGATTATTACATGAATTGAGAGTTTTAACCATAGTAAGGTCGTACGAATAAAGTAAGTGTTTTACTATCTAAAGAACTGCCAATCTGTGCTGTAACATGAACAGTGTAAGTTCCCGGTACAAAGTTGTCAGGAATCCTAAAGTTGTAAAAATAATATCCGTGATCATCTGTTAATCCTTCAAATGATTTAACAGTAATACCGTTGGAATCTAGAATTTGTGCAGTTATATTGGCATTAGGAACAACCCCATAGTATTGATCGAAATTAGCTGTGGGGTTTTGATCTGCATAGAAAACTTTCACATTTATACCATATGAATAAGAAATCGATATTGGGCTTGTTTGTTTTGCTATTAACAATATCTTTTTAGCACTGACGTCGGACGTAGGGCTTTGTGCTTTACTTGGAGCAGCAGATATCTGATTCTCTGGAAGAGTTTTGGGCTGAGTTTGTTGTGGAATTTGTTGCTGTGGTTGTTGTTGAGTTTGTTGTGAAGTCACATTGGAAACAATCAACGTTACTTTTGCGCTAAAAATTACCTTCATAGTCTCAGTTGCTACTATTTTACCAGTGATTCTGTACACAGAACCGTCTTGGTTGCTGTCAATCAGTTTTCCAAATAAGTTTAGATGAATTGTATTGCCACTTACGTCTTGAGCATCTCCTGATATGACCAAGTATTTACCGTACTGAAGCATTGTGGTTTGCCATATCCCAGAATTCAGATAATTGTCATCTGCGATAGTGACAACCCCGTTGTCAAATGTTGAAAGCCAGTTGCTTCCAGCCTCCTCACTTGTCCCAAGCTGTAAGGCCAAAGTAGAGTCATAGATAGCTTGTTTTCCAGTCAGGTAACCAGATGCTTGGATTAGATATTTTTTGTCAGGTAGAAAATCAGAATATGCCGGGGTAAAATGAAATGCAATAAACGAAAAGGCAAGTGCCAATATTAAGAAAACTAAACGTGATTTCATGTAATATTTCAATCTCAACTTGCAATAAACCTAGTTGATTTACTTAAAGTAGCCTTCGATTAAGAATACAATATTATCATTATTCAGATTATTATAACGTGAGTTCCTAACTTGATATTGTGCAAGTATTATCAATTGCCGGTTCTGACCCCTCATCAGGCGCGGGCATTCAGGGCGATATAAAGACCTTCACAGTTCTTGGCGCATATGGATTTAGTGTCATCACTGCAATAACAAGTCAAAATACAACAAAATTTTTTGATGTTCAACCAGTTTTGCCATCGATCATAAAAAGTCAACTCAAATCAATACTTTCGGACTTTAAAGTTGATGCAATCAAGATTGGGATGGTTTACAATAAGAAAACAATAATGGCAATTCATGCAGAGCTAAGAAATGTCAAGGTTCCTATAATTCTTGATCCTATCTTTGAATCCACAACGGGTGGAATTTTATTACAAAAAGATTCAATTTCATATTTTAAAAGACTGCTTATGCCAATGGCATATGTCATAACACCTAATGTATTTGAGGCGGAAAAACTTACCAATGTGAAGATTAGGTCATTAGCAGACCTCAAAAAAGCAGCTAAAATGATTCAGAATATGGGTGCAAGATGTGTTGTCATAAAGGGTGGGCACCTACAAAGGAGCAAGGTTATCGATGTCCTTCTCGAAGGAAATAGATTCTATACCTTTTCTCACAACAAGATAGCGTTTGTTGGACATGGTGGTGGTTGTACTTTTTCGGCTGCTTTATGTGTAAATATTGCAACAGGTAAAAAATTGAAAGATGCTATCAAATCTGCGCAAGAATTTACTTTGCAATCTATGAAGAACGCAGCGAAATTGGGAAAAGGTCTATCAATAGTAAGACAAAAAAGAATTGATTCGATAGAAAATGATCTTTCACATGCCATAAAGCAGTTTGTCGGAATAGAACGTATTCATGAATACATTCCTGAATGCCAGACAAATTTTGTTTACTCTGAAAAAAATCCCATATCCACAGTAAACATACTGGGATTGGAGGGGAGAATCGTCAAGACGGGTAAATTAGTTACCATTGCAGGGATCTTAAAATATGGAGGCTCAAGACATGTTGCGTCCGCAGTTTTGCAGATGACAAAAAAATTTCCTTCCATAAGATCTGCGCTTAACATAAAATATGACACAGAAACAATTGAAAAAGCCATCGCAAAGAGATTAAGCGTTTCTTCTTATGACAGAAATGCAGAACCACAAAAAGTAAAAAACAAAGAAGGCAAAACTATTTCGTGGGGAATAAAAAATGCAATAAAAACGACAAGAATGCCTCCTGATATCATTTATCACAGGGAAAGTATTGGAAAAGAACCTATGATCTTAATTTTCGGGGAAAATCCTAAAACGGTCTTAACAAAGCTTCGCAAGATAGTAAGATAACACCATTCATCCTTCAACATAAATAGTGGATTCTTAGAGTAATTTTCGTGAAAGCAGTAATCTTAGCTGGTGGCCTTGGTACAAGACTACAACCATACACGACATTTCTTCCAAAAGCAATGCTGCCCCTTGGAGAAAAACCCCTACTTGAGCATCTCATCGAGTGGATAAAGAAAAGCGGAATTGATTCATTTGTGTTATGTGTAAGCTATCTTAGAAAGACAATCGAGGACTATTTTGAGGATGGAAGTAGGTTTGGGATCAAAATTGAGTATGCCGTAGCAAATCGGCCTCTTGCAACCGCAGGTCAACTTAAAACTGCAGAAGAATTCATTGATGACACGTTTGTTTGCGTGTATGGCGATTCTATTTTTGAATTTAATCTAAGAAACATGGTAGATAATCATTTTAGAAAAAAATCATTTGTTACAATGGGGCTCTTTGAATACAAAACAAAGATGCAATATGGATTCATAGACACGGACAAAAATAATCGAGTAAAGGCATGGCGTGAAAAGCCCGAGGTTAAAGGAAATGTCAACATAGGATGCTACGTAATGGAGCCTAGAGTTTTCAAGTTAATTCCTCCCAATAGACCATACGGTATGGATGATGTCATTCGTGGTGCAATTGCAAAGAAGTACAAGGTAGGTGGATTTGTAATAAAAAAGGGTTTCATTGACATAGGGGACAAGATATCATACCGACGTGCATATCAGCATTATTTGGAGAAACTAGGCCAGATTTAGAGCAAAAAGCTATGACAGGCATCAAGATACGAAAGCTCCAAAAAAAAGATCTCTACAATGGCTTTTTAACATCACTTGATTCTCTAAGAAAAGCAAGCGATATCAAACCAGAAAAAGCTAACACAGTGTTTGAAAAGATATCAAAGAATCCTAATCAGACCATATATGTCGCAATAAAAGACTCGAAAGTTATAGGTTCTGCATGCATCCTCATCGAGCAGAAATTTATTCACAATGGCGGAAGGGTGGGACATATTGAAGATGTAGTGGTAGAAAAAAAATTCCAAGGAAAGGGAGTTGGCCGGAGACTTGTTCAAACCATATTGGAATACGCCAAAAAGCAAGGTTGCTACAAAACCATACTAGATTGCGCAGATGATTTAGTGCCGTTCTACGAGAATCTAGGCTTCATAAGATATTCAAACTCGATGAGAGTCAATCATCTATCAAAAAAATAGTCTCTTTTTGGTTTGGGTTTTACTCGGAATAAAAGACCGCCTACTACCATTGTAGGTATTGAAGCTGCCATAAATAATGTTGGAGTAATTGTTAGCTCTGTAACAAGATATGCGTCAGATATGTGTCGTACGAGAGTGCTGACATAGTACATACCTACAAGTGTAACTATTCCACCAGCAATAATTAATGAACCATTGAGTCTTGAACCATATCTACGAGATAACAAAAATGATGATCCGGCTAGTATGAACGCTGGAGCACCACTTATTGAAATGAATTCACGAATCTGTGATGAAGGATCGATATCATGAGATGGACTGATAAGAAAGACTGAGATTGATATCATTTCAGCGACAAACATGATAAATAACCCAAGACTTGCGCCAGCAATCCATTTCTCTATTGCCACGTAATCTTTCTTTTATCTCAATAAATAAACCAAATGATTTGCTAAATTATTCCAACTAGACCTGCCAATTCTTTCCTACATGATGAACCAAGATCTTGAGCAGCTTTCTCTGGTGTTACTTTATTTAGAAATACTCCATAACCCCTTTCAAGTCCAGACCAATAATCAGCTTGCGGATATATTTCAATATGCCAATGAATCTGTCTATTGTTTTTCTTTTCTGGTGATAGATGGAACACCATATTGTACGACGGATTCTTCATTGTGTTTGCAAGTCCACCAAGCGTTGCTCTCAGAATAAGCGACAAGTCATTAATTTCTTTTTGTGTTATCTTTGAAAAGCTTGTCGTATGCTTTTTTGGATATATCCAAAATTCATATGGGTGAGATGGGGCCCATGGACAGAACGCAAGAAATCCCTCTGTTTGTAATATTTGCCTTGGACCACCAGTCTCTGTGCTTATTGTTTGACACATAGGACAGATCCCTTTTTCGTTTAGGATCTTGTGCGCTGCTTCTGCCTCTTGTTCTATTATGGGTGGTATTGTTGAAAACGTTACGACGTTCAGATGAGGATGAGTTGTAGAACCCCCAGCCTCCTTGCCCTGATTTACGTATATTGACACATAGGTAACTCCTCTCTGCGTGTAAAGCCACCTCAGTCTATCTTGAATTACAACCAGAACATTTGACCATTGTTCAATCGATATGCTTGCCAGAGAATCTTTGTGCTTTTCTGACGCTACTACTACATAATGGTACCCATATGCTGGTTCGCTGTAAAGCGGCCTGTCACTGTAAGAATTCTCTGAAGTTGTTGCAACAACTGGATTCTTGCTCTCAAAGACTCGTACGGACCAACCTTCAACGTAATAATCTTCTGTATCTTGAAGCCTTTGAAGCATACCATCCTTGGCAACAAGTGATAATGAAGATGGATTTGTCATGGCCTCATTTCCGGGACAAAAAGGACATTTTTTGGAATCGGCATCAACATGATTGTCTTGTGAAACTATGACGAATCGATCTACGACATAATCCTTACGAAGATCTCCCATATTGGATAGATGCGGGATCATGCGATTTAAAACCTTTTCAGTGATCGAAAACCGCAATATAAAACAGGAAAAGACGTGTATGCAAAGAGGTTTTGTTGGCGATAACTTGAATTGTGATCTAACATAGAATCATTAAAACCAATCACTAGATAACAACCAAAGGATTTTTCTACCATTTTATTAATTAGAAATTCATGAAAATAACACGGAAAAGGATGTTTTAGTCTTGAATGTCAAGACTGGCGTCAAAGTGAAGATTGAATACACAGGAACTCTTGATGATGGTACGATTTTTGACAGTTCTGAAGATCATGGTAGACCCTTAGAATTTCAAGTGGGAAGTGGACATGTGATAAAAGGATTTGATGATGCAATTTTGGGTATGAAAGCTGGTGATGAAAAGCAGTTCAGCGTCTCTCCAGCTGAAGCTTATGGAGAACATGATCCCCAGTTAGTACAGAAGGTACCAAAAGAGATTTTCCCAAAGGATGCAGAGCTTGCTCCAGGGCTTTTGTTTGAGGCTGGATTACCAACAGGAGAGAAGATTCCTGCGATGGTAACTGCCATAGAAGAGAATACAGTGTCTGTGGACCTAAATCATCCACTGGCGGGAAAAAAGTTAAACTTTAAGATAAAACTCACAGAGATAACATCCTCCTAATTTAGTCGAAAAGGTACCCATAATTTCAAACACTAGGCATAGAAAATCAAAGTTTATGTGTGATATGAAAAATTCTGAAAGTGAGTTGAGTGAAAATTACGAATAATTTAGATGTCCACATCATCTATGTTCTGCTTGATGGCATAGGGGATCTACCACATCCTGACCTGAAGGGTGCTACACCATTAAGTTATGCAAAGACTCCCAATCTTGACAAGATTGCTAGTAATGGAACCATAGGTGAAGTCATTTCAGTAGGAAAGGGAATTGCCCCTCAATCGGATATAGCAGTCTTCAATATGTTGGGATACAAATTCCAAAATTCTACCTATGTAGGAAGAGGGGTGATTGAGGCGATAGGGATAGGAATAGATTTCAAAAACGGAGACCTGGCACTTCGTGGAAACTTTGCAACAGTAAATGATGAAAAGATAATAGTGGACAGAAGAGCTGGCAGAAAGATAGAGAAAGAAGACACCCTTGGAATAGCCCGTGAGCTAGAGGAAAAAATTAGATTTTCAGACCCAAAGGCATCAGTTGTAGTTTCACCCACAATAGGACACAGAGTCATAGTTAGAATAAGATGCGAAGGCCAGTTTCTTTCGCCAGACATAAGTAATACTGATCCTGCTTATGCAAGAATAGATGGCATGGGAGTTGCAAAAGCTGTGGGCGATTATCTTAAGATAGAAAAGTCACTTCCATTAAATGAATCAGCTGGGGCCAAGCTTTCTGCATCACTTGTAAACGAATTCACGGAACAATCACTGCAAATCATGAAAGAGAGCCAAGTAAACAAAACTCGCATGGAAAAAGGAAAAAAGCTTCTAAATTCCATACTCTTAAGAGATGCTGGAAACAAGTTTCCTGATGTCATACCGATAAATCAATTGCACGAAATGAAGTTTTCATGTATCGTTGACATGCCTGTTGAGATTGGTATAGCTAACGTATTGAAGATGAAAACATTTAGTGCCGGTGGACTAACAGATTATGAAGAAAAGGCGCGGGTTGCGGCACAAGCCATGGATACTCAAAATGCAATCTATGTACATATCAAAGGTCCTGACGAATTTGGTCATGATGGAGACGCAATAGGAAAAATGAAAAACATTGAAGAGATAGACAAACTATTCTTTGGCACGTTACTTGGTAATATCGACACTTCAAAAGTTGCTATCGTGGTATCAGGAGATCATTCTACGCCATGCATAAACAAGAGTCATAGTGATGACCCTGTTCCTGTACTAGTGTCAGGGAACTCTGTCAAAAAAGATGGCACTACCAGATTCACGGAAGAACAGGCCAAAAAAGGCGGGATGGGATTGTTGGCTGGCGCAGACGTTATAAAGATGGCTATAAGGCTAGTTAAATCGTAAAAATCTCTATTTTCTTCGTAGATATCATCTCTGCTATTTTTTTTCGAATCAAGTCAACATCAATGGAGTAATATTTACCACCGGCATTGGAAAATTTTTCGACTGCACGCTTTAAAATAGAGAGACAGATGTCGGTTTCATTTTTTTGGTAGTGGACAAGTGCAGCTGCAACAAGAATTATTCCTTGCACCAGCTCTTTTTCACCTTGGTGAGTGTTCTTCCAAACTCCTTCTAAAACCTCGTGGCATTCCCAGAATCGTTCGTTGTTAAAATATTCCTTGGCTTGAAGAATCGCTTCTTCTTTTTCCATTTTTTCTTCAATGACATGTTTTGCGTGGTCAAGTGGACCAAGTGACTCAAGTTTTTCAACAAGTACATCAAGTTGTTCTTTGTCAACTGAAACGTCAAATTCCAAACACTTACTTGAAACTCTAGTGTCTCGAATAATTCTATTCATTCCTAAAGTTAGCTTGTCAGCCTTTGTCAATAACATTGGAGCATCAGACGGCAAGTATCGTAAATTTTTTAGATGAACCATGAAACGATCCATGTGTTAACAGAACTCCATTTTCTTAAATCTCGTAGTAAAACACAGTTAAGATTTATATGAACTATTAAAAGGACTTGGAGTACGCATGTCCATGATTGAAGTTTCACATGATATGAAGAATTCCTTACTGTCAAGAAGGGAAATAACGTGTACGTTCAGGGGACTATCAGGTAGACTCAAGAAACTAGAAGCTGTAGATATGATAACCAAACAATTCAATTTAGAAGGTAAGATAGTAATACCTGTGCTTTTAAAAAATCAGACCGGTATACCAACTGTTTCTGGTACGTTTTATGTGTATGACGATGAAAACCTAGCAAAACAACATCTCAAGGCAGCTATTTTCAAAAGATTAGAGAAAGCAAAAGCAGGGCCTGCAAAAGATAAAGAAGTAAAGGAAGCACCGGCTGAAAAGAAAGAAAGTAAGCCAAAGGAAGCGGACAAACCTGAAGTCAAGGAGACCAAGCAAAAAGAAGATACCAAAGCAAAGCAGGCACCGGTAGAAAAAACTGAGAAAAAACCCAAGGAAGAGGGCAAACCTGCAGATTCGAAAGAAAGTGAGCCAAAGGAAGAAGGTAAATAATGGCTGGAAAGAAAGGCTCAAGCCCTGCTGTTTACAAGTATTATAAAATCAAGGGAGAAAAAACAGAGAGAATGAAGAAAGAATGCTCAAGATGTGGCAAGGGAGTATTCATGTCTGAGCATAAAAACAGACGAACCTGTGGCAAATGCGGCCTAACCGAATTTATTCAATAACTAGTATAATTTCTTCTTTCTAAGACGAGAAGCCTTTTGTTCTATCTGTTCCAGTTTTTGTAGAAGAATTGGGTCTATCTTTGTATTTGCAAACACGTCTGCTGGAATCTTAATTATATTGGTATCAAGGGCTATGTTTATTGTTGGCAATTTCTTTGCTATCCAAAATTTTAGTACCTTGTCTTCAAGTTTGTAATCCCTAAAACCTTCCGGAAATTTCTTTGTTATATGCAATAGTAATGTCTTGTCAGTGAACACGGCTCTTGGTTCAAAAAGCCTAGTAGAGTCAGAGTATATGCTTTCAAATAAATTGCTTGAGATCTCGTCTGATACAATCTCCATCTTTGATATTCTTCTTATCAGTTCTAGGTAATGGAGAAACTCGTGTGCAAGTATAGCATGAATAGTTCCCTTTAGTCCATAGGCAACAAGGGGTGCAGTAATCTGAATTATGATTTCAAGTTTATTTCCAGTAATTACTGGAATAGTTCGCGCAAACAAGATCCCATAGTCAAATGAACTTGGATTTGGCTTTGATGTTACGATAGATGGTTCCACATAGGCAAGAGGAAAATTAATTCCAGATGCCTTTTCGATTCTGTTTATACCTGCAACCGTAACCCCAAATCTGTTTATGATTAGGTCGTGAATTTTGTCTGGTATGAGACCATTTTTGTGCGCTTGGCGCACCTTCAGTAAAGGATCCAATCGAACAACCTTGAATCTGACTAATAATAAAACCTTGAGATAACACAGGATCTGCAAGACGTTACCTATTACAACAAAATTTCCAGAAATTCTGGAAATGATACTAAAAATTCAATTTGCAAGAATTATCTTGTGAAAATCAAATGTTATGCATTTGCATTGGTTTTCCAAAATGCTACTAAAACTTGGTTCAACTTCTGAACCACTTACAAGTCTCTTTACCGGAATGCCACCATCCATCTGTAGCAATGCGGTAAAGGAATTTTCAGTTTTTTTCTTAAATTTTATCCTATAGATTCTTTTTTTGTTTTTCCATCCAGAACCTTCTCGCACCATGATAGGCGTGTCCTTTAGGTGATGCAGTTGTTTTAGCATATTGGGGTCGATCTCTCCTTCTGCTTCAACTTCTACTTCTACATATGTTCTAAACTTAATGGAATCAGAAGGGATCTTGGGAATCACATGCAAGTTAAGAAATGACACACCGTCTAGTTTTATTTTCTTTGGAAAGGCAATATTTCTTTTATGTGGGCTGGTTAGCTTTGCAAAAAATGGTCTACCTTTGCCTAGTACCAGACTTGACTCGTCTTCACTTCCTATCCATGTAATTTTTGCTTGTTGTGCACCAAATTTTTCAAACAAAAATTTTGCCATCCTACCTTCTACACTATTGAAATCAGAGATGCCGTGAAAATCACAATGAAAACAGCCTTTACCTTCACAATGTATACATGGCTTTTGCTTTTGGGAAATTCCTCGTATTTTTTTGGCATATCTGCCCTGTAGTATTACAGCCTTGGGCTTTATCTCGCATGAATCCCTTTTGAAATCCATGGTAAATACAACATCTGGATTATCATAATCCACCTTTGTTCTTGTCTTCCTTCCAAAACGTTTTCCTATCTCTCTTGTTACTTCACTTTTGATTCCAGCAATCCCACGTAGTTTGAGCTTTGAGCGTATTATATCATCTCTATCAAGAATTGATGGTTGCAAGACAGCGCCAACTAGAAATGTGGAGAATTCATATTCTTTTGAGATTTCAAGCATTTTTCTCAAATGAGTATCTAGTTCAGACATCAAACTTTTGCAAATGTAGCAGGATTTTGGATTTTTCTGCTTGAGGATGTATCGAATTTTTTGCCCTAATTTATCATAAGAGAGAACTCCCAATTTTTTTGCAAACAGCCTACCAAGACAATGATCACAGAGACTATACTCGCAAAGTATTTGTCTGGTATCACCAATCACTTCCGACAATTTTTTTTTCTTCATGGCACCATATTGTAAATAAGCCAAGTATTATTCGTAATTAATCCTACTCTACCACGGATATAGTCGTCTAAATGTTTCCTTGTCAGTTACACTAATTGCTTTAGTAGGGCATGTCTGAGCTGCATCAAGTATTTTTTCGGATGTAGCTCCTTGTTCATTTATTACTCGAGATTTAGGATTTACACGAACGTTTCTTTCTACTCTAAATACGGTGGGTACAATTGTCTCGCAACTACAGCAGGCGATACACTTGCTTTGGTCAACCTTGACTGATACCGGAACATCGCTTTTTGTTTCTATAATTGGTTCAGTGTCAACTTTGGCCTCCGCTCTTATCCGTTCATAATATTCCCAGAAGGTCTTTTCGTAATATTTCCAGAAATCTTGATATGCATTTTCTGTTTGTTTAGTATATCTACTCCAATCCTCCTCTGCAGTCTGGTCAGATGGCCTTGCGCCCCAAGAATATTTCTTGGAGCCAAAATCATGTTTTTTCGTAGAGCTCTCATTGTAATTTCTATGTGATGAGCTGGTTTGGATGCTTTTCTTATATTCGGCCCTAAGGGCTTGATAAGCTTCCGTTATTACCTTGAATTTTTTACCATCTTGGTGTGAGTTGTTCTTGTCAGGATGGTATTGTAGCGCAAGTTTTCTGTATGCAGCCTTTACTTCTTTAATAGAGGCACCATCTGTAAGGCCAAGAACTTGATAGCATTGATAGTTATTCAATGAAACACCGTAGCTGAACTATTTTAAAAATTTTAGATATAAAGATGTTGACACAGTGTTTAGCCAAGACCCATTTTCCGTAACATTCCCTGTAGTTGTCGACCTTTTGATGCCTTCATCATGGATTTTGAGTTCTTGTAGGCTTTGAGAAGTTCTTTTACTTCGTGTTCAGGCCAGCCAGATCCTCGTGCCAGTCTTTTGACACGTGATGCGTTAATAAGATCAGGATCGGCTTTCTCCTCTTTAGTCATGGATTGTATAATATAACGCCACTTTTCCATTCGCTCCTCTTGCTGTTCTAACTGATCTTCTTTTACCATCCCAGACATGCCAGGCATGTTTTCTAAGATGTTTCGCAGTCCACCTGCCTTTGTTGCCTCATCGATTTGAAAGTAAAAGTCTTCCATGTTCATCTTACCATGGGTGATTCTCTTTAGTCTCTCTTCGTTTCCTTCGGTTTCAAGCCTCTTTGCCATATCAAGGAGGGCTTGGATGTCTCCCATGCCAAGCAACCTTCCTACAAATCTTGTAGGAGAAAATTTCTCTAGATCATCTATTCTCTCTCCTGTTCCAATGTACATTATTTTAGCACCTGTTGCAGCAGCTGCAGCTAACGCCCCACCGCCTTTTGCACTACTATCAAGTTTTGTTATTATGATGCCACCAACTGGAACAGTTTTGTGAAATGCTTCGGCCTGGTTGTAACACTGCTGGCCTATTGTACCATCTATTACAAGTAAGGCAAGATCCGGATTTGCCACCTTGCTTATTCTTGTCATTTCTTCTAGAAGCTCTTTTTCCTCTTTATGTCTACCCGCAGTATCTATTATAATAACATCAAAATTTTGCCCCTCAAAATGCTTTAGACCGTTTCTGACAATATCAGGCGAGTCCTTGTTTGATTCCTCGCCATAAACTTCGGCGTTTGCTTTTTCACACATTGTTCTAAGTTGTGTAAGTGCACCGGGTCTGTAGGTATCAGCTCCAATTACTGCAACTCTGTAACCTTGTTTTGTCAAAAACTTGGCAAGCTTTGCTGTTATAGTAGTCTTTCCGCTTCCTTGAATCCCAAGCATTAGTACCTTAGTTGTTATACCTGGCTTGAACGAAAATTCATCTTCTGCGCCAAGCAATTTGGCAAGCTCATCATATAAAATTTTGACAATATGGTCCTTTCTTGAAAGACCTGGGGGAGGAGTTTCCTTTAAGGAACGCTCTTCTAGATTCTTTGTAATCTCAAAGACAAATTTTACATTTACGTCTGACTGAAGCAGCGCCCTTTGAACGTCCTTTGCAAGTTCTTTTATTAGTGCCTCATCTACGGCTCCCGAGCTTACAATCTTTTTTATGGCAGCCCTAAGACCGCTTTTGAGACTATCTAACATTATTGGTCTAAGATGGCTTCGGTTATTTCAAATCTTCCTCTGTAACCATCCCAGACCTTGTTTGCTTTTAGTATCTTAATTGGAGCCGAAAATAGAGGACAGTCTGTAACAAATGTCTCTGCCTCTCCTCCCTCAAATGATACATTAAAACCATGTTCTGAACTGATATCCGATAATTTTGTGATATCGTCTACCATGATTTCTTTTCCAAGCCACGAATCATCAAGTCCAGCTGTTGTAACACTAGTGATAATGAATTTAAATTTTGATTTTAGTAATTCGCTCAAATATTGTTTCTGATCTTTTTTCCAAAGTGGAGAAATTACTTGAAGGTCGAGATTTGTGCTGATATTTTCAAAATGATTTTTTTGATAATTGCTAAGTATACCGCCGTGAACAACTCCTTGTATACCAAACTCTTTTTTTGCCTTTTGCAATATTTGATAAATTCCATCAAGTTCTGCTTGAGTATCGTCGGAATCTATTCCAGATACAAGATGTGGTATTTTCATGGCTTTGGCTTGAAGCGCGGTAGTCTTCATATTAGGATAATGCAAAAGATGACTTTCTTCTGATTTTGGGAATATAGATACTAGGCATACTATGTCATGACCTTCTGATTTTGCTTTGTGTATTGCATATGTACTATCTTTTCCACCTGAGAAAAGAGCGGCTAATTTCAATTCGAAATGAAGATATCAGTATTCAATTAATTTTTTTCCAACGTTTTTACGCGTTTTAGGCAGTTCTCACAGAGTAAAATGTTATCTTTTGGTTTAATTTCTACGTTTGATGCCAAACAAACATGGCATAGTCCTTGCACATATTTTCAATACATATGGCGTGGTATAATTGTTTGAATGATTGTTTTTATATTAGAAAAGCCTGGATGCTTCAACACTCATAATCCTCATCACAAATTCAGTTGGCTTTTCTTCTCATCATCAGCATCCGAAATTAGCTTTTGATTCGGACTATAATAGTTCTATCCATTACTTTCCAGTATTCTACATCCTGACCTTGGGCTACCTTATCCTTTATCTCATCTTCAATTTGGAATACGTCAAATACCTCAAAGGTTTCAGAGTCCATTACCTGAACTATTGCATCAGTCTTTGATATCACTGACCCAACTCTCTTGTCTATGAGTGGAACTTGTATCTGGGCACTAACAGGTGATACATGTGGATATTTTTTCTTGTCAAATATTCCAACTGCTACTATTCTGGCCTTTGCTGCCCCGTGTTTGCCTGGCTTGCTTGTATCATACTCTACTATTTTGCATGGTTCGCCATTTGGACTATCCACAGGAAGTAAAATGTAAGAACCAATTTTTAATGAACCAAGCTCAGCAGGCTTACTCATCACCAAAACAGAATTTGGAATAGTATATAACCTTTCTAGTATTGTGATGTGATCTCATTTCTAACAATCTTGGCAAAAATTGAATTAATAATTTGGTTTATTTTATTTTTTCAATCACTGATAAGTTTAGGAGGTTCGTTAGTGTGATACCTTTTCTTGCTACCTCTCTTCTTGTTTTTTCACAATATTTATTATCAGATTGATGACTGTTATCACTTGAAACTTCAAGAACGACTAAATTATCTCCGTATGGAAAAGTGAACTTTGGGCTCTCAGTTGATGATAAAGCCAAGCTACCTGCTGCTGCTCTTCGAACTCTTTGACGCTTGGCTACTGTCATGGCCAAATCAGAAAGATCTGAATTGGAATGACCATATTCAAGATAGTAAACTGAGACAAGGTTTAGCTTGTCATGGCTTAGTCTTTCAAAAAACTCGTCATCTCTTGTGAAGACAAAAGTAGGCTTGTCCTGTTTGTATCTTTCAACTTCCTTCATTGTTTGTTTTTGATCTTTGAATCTTGCAAGAAGATATGTGTTTGTACGCGATGGAAAGTATGCGCTTCCATCTTCTGAAAAAGTGGCCGTAACAAAGTACATGTCATCTATATAATCAGATTTTTCTAGAGTTTCCCGTAGCTTAGAAGAGGAACCATTGTGTAAATATGGTGCACATACGTAACCCCCCTCCAATGCTCCCGCTTTAGACACGTGATCGAGATCTAACCACTTTCTTATATGTGGTTTGGTCAGTCAAATAATGCAAACTTTGATCGTTTCTGATTTCAGTAAATGGTCTTGTTTCCATCGATAGTTATTTAATACGAAAATACCGGCTGAGAAACAGTCCCACGCTAGCTCAGCCTGGTAGAGCTTCCGGCTGTAGTGGTTGGCCACAGGCTAACTGATATCAGCCTATCAGGCTTACAGATACCGGAGTGTCGCAGGTTCAACTCCTGCGCGTGGGACCATCATAAAACTCAAAAACACAGCAGTAGAATAGAGTTTGTTGTCAGATGATTCAAAATGGTCCACATTAGATGAAGTCGATCAGAAAATTATTGGTATACTTAACAAGAATGCAAGGACACCATCGAAAGAAATTGCCTCTGAATTAAGAAATTCTGGTGTTGATGTGTCAGATAGAACCATAAGAAAGAGAATTGAGCGGCTTGAGAAAAACGGAATCATCAGAGGCTACAAGGCAGTCCTTAGTAGTGTATCAGAAGTTGATCAATTCGAAGCATTGTTTGTCAAGTTAAAGATAACAAGATCTGTTGATACCATAATAGAAACTATAAAAAATTTCGTGAAAACCATTCCAAACTATCTCTTTGTAGCAACAATTGAAGGTGATTGGAATATGATAATAGTCATGAGAGTAGAAGAGCCTGGGAAAAATCCAACATCTAAAATAATTGAAAAATTCTCAGATCAAATACTAGATTACAAAATAAACAGTATCAAAATAAACGATGTAAATCTCTTAAATATGTCGTTGTTACTACTTACCTGATTTCACTTAGCTTTGCAGTATCAAGTGCGTTTTTGAGTTCGTTTATAGTAAATGGTTTTTGAACAAACGCCGCAGACCCAATTCCTATTGTTTTTCTTACTCTAGGTGCGGTCTTTTCGTCTGCTGTTATCAGAATAATTGAAAGGCTAGGTTTTGATTCTAGTAATTTTGTTGCTACAACATCTCCCGTTATGTCTGGCAGGTCCATATCAAGTAACACGATTGGATTTTGTCCTGATTTGATTAATTCTGTAATTATGTCAAGAGCTCCTTTTCCATCCGAAGCTGTTTTGATATTATCATAACCCAAGTATTGAAGAAAACTTGTGACTCTCATAAGTATGGCAGGACTGTCATCAACAGCCACAATTGTCCTCTTTTCCTCCGCGGGTTTGAGTATGTACTTTTTGGCTTGTTCAAACATCTTCATTGCTTCTTCGTATTGGCCTACTTTGAGATGACATTTGGCGGCACATCTATATGCATAATTTGCAGTCTGAGGATCTTTTTTCGCTAATTTTACATAGAAATCTGCAGCCTCCAAGAGTTCCTTTTTTTGGTCTTTTCCTTGCTTTACTTTACACGCTGAAGCCAAGATTAGATAAAGGCCTGCCTTGAAATTGTAATTTTTCATTTCTTTTTGTGCTAAAGACATGAACAGATTATGAGCTGCAATATTTTGATCATTTCTTAGGTAAGTACAAGCTAAATCAAATTTCTCAAGTTCCTTATTCAACACACACCAGTATATTGTGATATCTTATATTGTTTAGTACAATTTTTGAAGTAAAATTCTTGACTTGTGCTAACAAAAGAATAGAGCAATCAGATATTATAAACAAAAACAACGAAAATACATAGTGAGTCAAGAAAATAGCGATATTGGAATTTCTCAGCCGCCTGTAAACATCCTTTTTGGCCCACTTGATGTATCCAAGAAGGATGTTTGGAGCATAGACATAGTACGTATTCTTGAAATTTTGGTTAAAGTACTCAATCAAACAGACAAAAAAGACCTCAGAGTAGCTGGAATTGCTGCTCTATCATCTGCGATGATTCACAGGATGAAAGTCGAAAGCATATTTGCATTGCAAAAAGCAGCCATGGAAAAAAGACCACTCAACCAGAGAGAAGACATAGATATTCAACTAATAAACATGCCATATAGACACGAATCCACTTATCCAGTTACGCTAGATGAATTATTGACCGTACTTGAAAACTTGATCGGAACTATAGCAAACCCCCGTTCAAGTCGACGCCAACTTGAATTTGAGCCTGTAGAAGCTCCTAATTTTGATGATTATTTCATTTCTCTTGAAAAAATAATAGGTCAATACGAGGAACTGATCATAAACAAGATAAGGCCTACTGGCTATGGTTCCTTTAGAAATATCGTCTCTGGTTTGGAGCTAATAGATGTGATACGATGCTTTTTTGCCATTCTCTTTTTAGCAAGAGATGCAAAAGTAGACCTTGAACAGACCGAAGGCGACATTATAGTCTCCATAACAAAATAGAAATTTACAACTGTATCAATAGTCAATAGAGATTTCATTTAAGTACGTTTTATCGCACTTTTCTCTCAGATGGGAAAGATAGAGGATGACGAAGCTGGCGCTAGGTTAGAGGCTGCCTTATATTCAGCAGGAAGGCCGCTGACCGTTGAAGAGCTAATCAAGGCTTCAGGCACAGAATCGAGGACCAAAACCCTTACTCTTATGACAAACCTTGTCAAAAAGGCCAAATCGGTCTTTAAGGCAATAGAGATATCTGCTCTACCAGATGGCTCCTATGTATTTCAGCTAAGGCCTGAATTTAACACCATAATTCGAAAGTATGCTTCAAAACCTCTTCTGCCAACTGCCACCTTGAAAACGTTATCATATATTGCATATATGCAGCCAGTGTCATCAAAAAGATTAGTAGAGGTGCGTGGCTCTGGCGTATATCTACATCTTAGATTACTACAACAATTGGATTACATCGGACATCAAAATGTTGGAAGACTAAAGATCTACAATACCACAGAAAAATTTCAGAAATACTTTGGCATTCAAGGAGATAAGGATTTGCTAAAACAAAAGCTCTTTACAAAAGTACGGAGCTCAAACCAACCTACTGTTCAACAACAGACCCCATCACCAGCTGAGCCCATACCACAGCCAAGTCGATAACAAAGATCGAAAAAATGACTTTGGTGGTAGATAGTATAAATTAGAGTTACTTTATCGACTGATCATGAAGAAGTCTGTGGAGAATCTTGCAACAAGCAAGATTACTGGTGGTAGAAGATATCCTCTAAGAACTAGAAGAAAATATGAAATCGATAGATATTCAGTGGAAACATTACCAGGTGAGCAAGTCACCGTAGTACGTAAAGTGCGAGGAAAAAATCGTAAGACTGCACTTAAAACCACAGATTTTGTGAATCTATCAACACCAGATGCCAAAGTAAAGAAAGTAAAAATTCTCAAAGTGTTGAAGAACCCATCAAACAACGATTATGAAAGACGCGGTGTTATTTCAAAGGGTGCAATACTAGAAACAGAAGCTGGACAGTGCAAAGTAGTTTCAAGGCCTGGTCAAGATGGCGCCGTTAATGCAATCTTGATAAAGTGATCACATGAAAGATTACGAACATGTCGTAATCTGGCTGGATTATTTTAATAAAACACTTTCAAAAAAAATGGGCAGGAGAGTTTCTCGCGACAAAAGCATATTCGATCCCTCGCTAAAAGAATTAATCGATGCCGCAAAGGCTGCAGGTTTTCAACCAACAGAAACAAATGATCAGGTAAGATTTCCAAGAAGGCCATATGTCAGATCTGGATATATCGTTATACCAAAAGCCCAGCCTAAATCCAAAATAATTTCCATCATTTCAGAAAAGTTGGTCTCCCGACGAGTGAAGCAATCAAAGTAAATATCTATTCTAGCTTGGAGCTAAAGTAATTTTGACAGAACTCTATTGATAACAGTATTTTGTTGAGAATCTAATTGCAGGAGGTAGGTGAAGTTTTGCATCAAGCAAGTAGTGGTAGAGTCATAGTAAGACTAAGTAAACCGTTAAGAGATGGACAACTACTTGTCGATAATTTGGGAACCAAAGTTGCCAAAGTTTCAGAAATGATAGGTCCTATTGATGCACCATACGCGTCAGCAATTCCACTTACCAACAATATCAAAAAACATCTTGGAAAAGCAGTCTATATTGTAGAAGAAACCCCTGCAACAAGACCAAAAAAATTCAGAGGAAGAAAAAGATGACCATTACAGAACTGCAAACACACTGCCCAGAATGTCAAGCCGCTTTAATTGATGACATTCATAGTGGCGAAAAGATTTGTTCAGGCTGCGGACTGGTCGCAATGGAACAGATGTCAGATTATGGCCCAGAATCAAGATCATCAAGTCTTGAAGACAAAATGAAGACAGCAAGGGCAACAGGACAAACCACCTATTCACAACACGACTTGGGAATAAGAACCGAGATTGCAATAGGAACAAAGGACTTTAGCGGAAAATCAATATCAATTGACATGGCAAATCAGATGTACAATCTACGAAAATGGCAGACTAGGATACGAGTTGCATCTCCAAGGGAAAGGAGACTTGCAAATATTTTATCAAAAATTGGAGAGACATGCCAAGTACTTTCACTGCCAAGAAATGTGATCGAATCTGCGTCAATGATATACAGAAATTTTGAAGGTCAGGCAGAAGCAAAAGGCAAGTCTGTTGCATGTATGTCGGCTGCCACAATTTACATGGCATGCAAACAATGCGATGTTGTAAGATCACTTGATGAGATCTGTGCATCTACAGGTAGTACAAAAGATGAAAAAATGAATGTCAAGCTAACCGCAAAATACTATCGAATGCTTGTCATGGAACTTGGTTCAAAGACAGCGCCTGTAGTTACCCTTGAGAAATATATCTCAAAGATTGCAAATCTAGCAAAGCTTGATGTCAGAGTAGAGAGGTTATCTGCCGAAATAGCAGAGAAAACCGCAGACCATAATCTTGCGGATGGCAAGGCTCCAAATGGGCTTGCTGCTGCCTATCTTTACATAGCTTCAACACTCCTTGGGCAGAGCGTATTGCAAAGAGATGTCTCAAGCGTAGCAGGGATCACTGAAGTTACTATACGAAACAGATGCAAAGAGATTCTCGGCGCGTACAAGATGAAAATTACTTTACGACCACCGTTAGCTAAAAACTAACCCCTTTTCTTTTTGTTTTATTATTGCAACTATTGTATGATGGAAATTTGATGTTGGTGTAAAACAAGAACGTTTTCACCTGTATCTTTCAAAATATTACACATATTCATACAAATAGCTACCGTCTTGATGATATGTCATGGCACGCGTAATGATTGCAGACGACTATACTGAAACCAGGATGTTTTTGCGAGACTTGCTTGTGATATCAAATCACGAAGTAGTTGCTGAAGCAGCTGATGGTCCAGAGGCTGTAGAAAAATTCAAAGCAACTAGACCAGATATAGTCTTACTAGATTTAGCAATGCCAAAAATGGACGGTCTGTCAGTTCTAAGGGAAATAAAGAAGATGGATGAAAATGCCAAAGTAATTCTGCTTACTGCAAGCGGTAACCTTAAAACAATAAACGAGTGCGTTCAGGCTGGCGCAGTCACCTATATGTTAAAACCCTTTAAGATTGAAGATTTATCAAATGCAATCAAATCTACCCTCAAGTAAATTCCGTTCTAATTCCTGAATATACTGAACACGAATTTCCAAAACTAAAATAAAAGAAAGACCTTTCTTTCCTAATTTTTAATTAATCCTTACTCCAAGGATTTTGGCCAATTCATAGCTTGGAAATTCTTTTTGCTGTTGAATAGGTCTTTCGTTTAATTCTCTTGATAATGCTTGCAGGAGATTTGGCTCTCTTTGTATAGTTCTTTGTTCTTGGTTGATTATCTTCAGTATAGCTTCCCTAATCAGATTAGATGGAGTGCAGCCAATAATATTGCATACATCAAGTAGTATACCATGTTCTTCTTCCGTTAATTTGGTCGATACTACTCTGAAGACCATGGTATACATATGTAGGCCGCCATAGATTAGGTGCATTAAAGTTCAAACTGTTACAGACAACGTTGTTGTGGCTAAAATTGAAGGTGCTAATGTTCAAATCTTTCCTGATTAGATGAAGCTAATTTTTTGTTGACTTATATATACAAAGGGCTCGATACACCCTATGTCAGTACTTGAGATCAAAGATCTTCACGCACAAAGAGATGGAAAGGAAATCCTAAGAGGAGTAAATCTCAAGACAGGACCTGGCGAAGTTCATGCCATAATGGGTCCAAATGGCTCAGGCAAAAGCACACTTGCTTATACTATTTTAGGACATCCAAAATACCAAGTTACAAAAGGAAACATCTTACTTGATGGTCAGAGTATTCTCGATCTTTCTGCTGATGAAAGAGCAAAGAAGGGATTGTTTCTGGCATTCCAGTATCCAACCGAAGTTTCTGGCGTAGGATATTCGCATTTTCTAAGGACATCTTATAATGTATTAAGCAAATCTCTTGCAGACGAAAAGCGAGAGGTTTTTCTTACAGTCAGAGAATTTCAAAATTATCTTAAGAAAAATTTAGATCAAGTAGGACTCAAACAGGATTTCTTGGCAAGATATCTAAATGAAGGATTTTCAGGTGGGGAAAAGAAGAGATCCGAAGTATTGCAAATGGCAGTTCTTCAGCCCAAGATCTCAATTTTAGATGAACCTGACTCTGGTTTAGATATCGATTCTGTTCAAGCAGTGGCAAAGGCAATTAGTCAGGTTTCAAGAAAGGACGCAACAGTGATTGTAATCACACATTACGCAAGAATTCTCAAGTTTCTTGACAATCTAGACTACGTACATGTCATGTCAGAGGGCAAGATTATCAAAGAAGGGCCCAAAGGGCTTGCAGACGAATTAGAACAGAAAGGATATACCTGGCTAGGAATTGAAGATGCCACTCACCAAACTAATTAAAAAAAGACAATAATAGTGTCTAAAAATTCTTACACAGCAAAAGAAACTTTGTTTTTGAAATCACAAGCCATGTTGGAAGATGCTTTAGCAAAAACAAATGACTTTTACACAACTTGTATGATGTATTTTGATGCGCTAAGAAGGCAAGGAAAGCAAGATTTTGGTTTTGAGGACGAGTTCTTCTATACAATGCCGGCAATCTCAGAGAAAATAGTCGGTAGTAAATAAGTAGCGAGTCACGCACATTCTTACGGTTTCAGTTATATATTCAGTGTTTGAATTTCTCGTTGCAGAGGTATCGAAGCCCGGCCAACCGAGAAGGACTCAAGATCATGGCATGGGAAATCCTTTCCCTCAGGGGTTCGGGGGTTCAAATCCCTCCCTCTGCATTTTCTTGGCTTTCTTTTCCCTTCTCTGCCTTTGTTTACGGGTTGGTTCATCGAATCCTCTATGGTTCTCTCCCATAATACCTTTGTAGAGTGTTTATTAGAAAATCTTTTCACAGAAAGTCAATTCAGGATGAATTATGAACAGAACCCAGTCTAACAATAAGAGAGCATCTTGTATATTCTATACCTTTACCATCTCAATCTCTCTTACATTGTGTTTTGAGAGATCTTCATGCAACGTAGCGTGGTATTCATCAGTGAAAGTCAGATTACATCTGTAGCATTTCCACGCTTTTGTGCTCACATATCTATTATACATTTTTAACTTATAAAGATATTGTAATTTTTTATTTTTACATGTTAGAATCAAACTGATTAGTCTGAAATTTTCTGATTTGGAAATTTCTTTGAGTTTGCAATGTGCTAGTATATTCTAGTATCACACTTAGCAAACTAGAGGAATTTATAACAAAGGATGGTTTGAGAAACCAAATTGAGATCGGCCAAAAAATTAATCGCCCAAGTAAGAAAACAAACTGCAAAAAATGACGTCGCCCATGATTTCGGGCACATAATGAGGGTGTACAAGAATGCTCAAAAAATAGCCAAAAAAGAAAAGGCAAACATGAAGCTTGTTCTTGCGGCAGCCCTCCTTCATGATATAGTTTCGTATCCAAAATCAGACTCGCGATCTACGACTTCTTCCATATTAAGTGCAAAGGAAGCTGCCAAGATTCTTCAAGGATACGGATATTCTGCTGATGAAATTAAAATAGTAACAGAAGCAATTAGAGATCACAGTTTCTCAAGAGGAATCACTCCGCAAACACTAGAAGGTAAAATATTACAGGATGCAGATAGACTTGATTCAATGGGAGCAATGGGTATTGCAAGAACTTTCTCTGTGGGAGGAGCAGAAAAGAGAATATTTTATAGCAATAAGGATCCATTTTGTAAGTTTCGTCTTCCAGACGACACAAAGTGGACACTGGATCATTTTTACAAAAAACTTCTACTTTTGGAGAAGAAAATGAATACGAAAACAGCCAAAGAGGAAGCAAGGCTGCGAATTAGAATAATGAACGAGTTTCTCAGAGAGTTTAGAAGAGAAATCTAGCCGTAATCTAGGTATCTTTTATATCGCTTTTCAATTTCTTGATTTTTTCCAGCAAGGATTCGCTCAATCTCTTCTTGATGTCGATTTTTGATATGAACCGTCATTTCTTTCAAATTTTCATCTTGCAAATAGGCGTTAACTAATGGATCAAGTATTTTAAAGTATTCCACAACTTTTCTTCTAAATTCTTCCTGACTTGGTCTTCTGATTTTATTCATTCTAAACCAAATAGTAGCCCAGCTTGCTCCTACTACATGGGGTAACAAATCATATGCACGGTCAATTTCAAATACCTCATCATTTCTCATTTCTCGCTGAGGGCTTGTGCGGCAATCTTTGAGAAATATGTTACTATCATGTCTGCTCCGGCTCGCTTGATTGCAGTAAGAATCTCTAATGTTACTTCTTTTTCGTCTATCCAACCTCGCATTGCGGCAGCCTTTACCAAAGCATATTCGCCAGACACACTATACGCTGAGATTGGCACGTTAAACCTCTCTTTTGTTAGTGCGATTAGATCAAGGTAAGCCAAAGCTGGTTTTATCATTACAATATCAACTCCTTCTGCTATGTCAGCCTGAATTTCTCGCATGGCTTCTTTTGGATTGGTATATGGTAGCTGGTAGCTCGTCCTATCCCCAAATTTTGGAGCAGAATGTGCCATGTCTTTGAATGGCGAGTATAGCGATGATCTATGTTTTGCAGAATGTGACATTATAACCACATCAGAAAATCCCGCGTCATCGAGTGCCTTTCTTATTGTTTTTACTTGACCATCCATCATTGCAGATGGTGAGACTACATCGGCTCCAGCTTGAGCTTGACTTACCGCAACTTTTGCGAGGATTTCAAGACTAGAATCATTATCTATCTTGTCGCCTTTGACAAGACCACAGTGTCCGGCACTGGTATACTGACAGAGACAAACGTCGGTCATGATTGCAATTTCGTTGCCAAGATCCTTTCTTATTTCTGAAACTGCTCTTTGAACAATTCCGTTGCTTGCAAATGCAGAAGTACCGTTATCATCTTTATGTGCCGGTATCCCAAAAATCATAACTGCTGGAATCTTCAATTCTACAATAGAGTTTACTTCATCAACCACATCCCTTAATGGAAGCTTTTCCATACCAGGCATTGATTCACCTGCAATTCTGGATTTCAAATCCTCTTGAACGAAGATAGGACAGATAAGGTCCTTTGGTGAAAGCCTAACCTCTTCTAGTAGCTCACGAATTTTGCTAGTTTTTCGTAAGCGGCGAAGTCTCAAGTTAGGAAAGGACATTATGAGAAATACTCTGTGTTAGCAATATAATTTGTTACTCTCTTGTTTTATAATCGAAGAGTTTGGTAACAGTCCTTACTATTTCAGAATCGCCTTGTTCTGAGGCCTTTCTTAGGTTATTCATCGGCGTTGACATTATATCTTCGACTATTGCCTGGGTGAGTTGGTCGATAATTCTTATTTTCTCTTCATCAGTCTCACCTAGCATTTGAAGCGCCTTTTTGAGTTCCTTTATTCTCGCTTGATCAATTTCTTTGAAAACGTTATTTACTATGGGTTCTATTTCTACTCTTTTCATTGCTGCTTCTACCACTGGCAACTCTTCATTAATTATTTTCTCTGCTGATGATACCACACCTATTCTGGTTCTCATGTTCTTGTCTACCATCTCTGCAATCTGGTCTAGGTTCATCATTTTTATCTTTTTTATAGTTGCTACCCTTTCATCAACCGTTCGTGGGTTGGAAAGATCCATTATTAGCATGCCATTTTTGCGTGATTCCATCGCACCCTGTACTCTTTCATATGTAACTAGAAAGTATGGAGCAATGGTAGCTACAAAGAGGACATCTATAGATTTGAAATTTGACATGGCTTCTTCAAATTTTATTGGCTTTCCGCCTACAGTTTGGGCAAATGCCTGAGAGCGCTCAAAGGTTCTACTTGTTACAAAGAAATTCGTTCCTCTTCTCTTAAGCGATTTTGCAACCAAGCTTGCTGCTTCTCCGGTTCCTATCAATAGGATGTACTTTGACTTGAGATCATCAATATTTTCTTCTGCTAATTTTACTGCCATAGAACCAATGGAGATGCTTCCCCTGCTTATGCCAGTTGAATGCCTTACTCGCGTTCCTACACGAATGGCCTTTTCAAATAATGTGTTTAGGCTGTTCCCAGCGGCTTGTAACTGTCGTGCAGCATTAATTGATTCTTTGACTTGACCTAGAATCTGCTCCTCGCCTACCACAAGAGAATCCAATCCCGATGTGAGTTTTAATAGATGATGGTATACTTCGGTTCCTTGACTTACCTCAAGGTTTTCCTTGAATGCGTTTTGTTCAAGACCTGCTACTGACGCCCATGTTTTTTTGATTCTTTCTAGATCAGACATGTCTCCTAATCCAAATAGTTCTACCCTATTGCAGGTTTGTAATATGACACATTCTTGTAATCCAGAATGCTTTAGAAAAGATTGGTAGGCAGAATCTAGATCTCGAAATGTGAACCTTTCAAGTGTATGAATGGGAGATCTTCGAAAAGTAACCCTAGCATTGATTATTTCATTGGTCAGGTCATATCACCTAGCATTTCAATCACTCTTTTCTGTGCTTTTTTTAAATTTCCATCTTCTATTAATTGTTTAACATGATTGTCATTCATGACGCCATACAAGAACTTCTTGCGCTCAGGAAAAGTGGCGATCTTTGACTTGGCCTCTCTTCGGGCAAAATCTTGTAGTTTTATTTGATAGATATCTTCCTTTTTGATTAGCTTTTTGAAGACTTTCTCAGCTTGCATTCTTAACTTGCGCGCCATTGCAGGGCTTTTTCCGCCAGTGGACACTGCTACTTGAACTGTGTCTTGTATATTTATAACAGAGCCGAATGCAAAGTCACTGACTTCGGGATCATCCGCTGCATAGGCATAGCATCTCATCTTTTTGGCTTGCTCAACTATCTTTCTGTTTAATTTCCGATCGTCAGTTGTAGCAAGAACCATGAATGGTTTGTATTTTGTTAGAAAGTTGACGTCTTTTAGTTTCATTTTTTTGAACGCAATTTTCTTCTTTTTGATATAGCTTTCTATCTGTCTGTTTATTGAATCGCTAACAAGTAGAATTTTACAATCTTGAGTCAGTAACGCATTAACCTTCTTTAGCCCTTCGTTTCCTCCACCTACTACGACAACCAAGTTTCCCTTAAGATTGAGATCAACTATCAACGGTTTTCGCTGCCTTTGCATGATATTTATAGATTCCATGAAAATCTAGGTAACGTTTTTAATTGAAAGGTTGATTCGTTTTTTGTATACATGGACAAGATGGACAAGGAGATTCTAAATGAGATTCAATGGACATTTCCTCTTGTTCCAAGACCATATTCTGAAATCGCAAAAAAATTCCGCGTTTCAGATGAAGAAATCATGCAAAGACTTGGAGCCCTCAAAGAAAATGGAATAGTAAGACAGCTAAGTGCCATTTTTGATACTAGGAGACTTGGGTACAAAAGTGCACTAGTTGCAATGGCAATTGAGCCTGAGAAACTAGAACATGTTGCAAATCAGATAAACAGGCATCCCGGTGTTAGTCATAATTATGAAAGAAATCATGAGTATAATCTCTGGTTTACTCTAGCTGTTCCTCCTGGTTCGGATCTGAAATCAGAAATTGACAAGTTCTCAAAGTTATCAGGAATTAAAAAAAGTAGATTGCTTCCTACCATCAAGCTATTCAAGATTGGTGTAAAGCTTGAGATGATAGAAGAAAAGAAAGCTGATATCAAGCCTTCTGAAGAAAAGAAAAAAATTCATGAAGTAAAGTTTACTGCTACAGAAGAAGACAAAAACTATATTCGTGAATTGCAAAAAGATTTAGAAGTAGTTGAAAGACCCTTCTTGAAATCTGCACAAAACCTTGGGATAACAGAAGAGCAGCTTCTTGAAAAGGCAAAATACTATGAAGAAATTGGGATTATGCGAAGATTTGCAGCCATTTTAAGGCATAGAGAAGCTGGATTTATCGCAAATGGTATGATAGTATGGAAGGTGCCAACAGAGAGAGTTGAAGAGGTAGGCGCCAAGCTTGGTGCATTTCCCCAGATTAGCCACTGTTACCAAAGACCAGTTTACCCAGATTGGCCATACAATGTATTTTCGATGGTTCATTGTAAGGCGATAGGGGAAGCAGAAGACATGGCAAAACAAATTCAAAAGCAAATAGACGTAGATGAATACAAGATTCTCTTTAGCTCAAGAGAGTTTAAGAAAACCAGAGTAGAATATTTCGTCGAACACGAATTTGAGATAGAAGAACCCATTACGGTATAGAGTTTTCTTGTAGCTTTCTATGCTGTCTGAACTGATGTTTTCAGCTCATATGGAGGCCATTGATTGAATAGGTTTGTTACTTCATTCTTGTCTGCTTCGCTGAGGTATTTTCCGTCAGACATCTGGCAAAACATGGCAACTTCTTCTTCACTAACAACTGTTGGCAGCACTGATGATACTACATTATGAGATAAGACGAATTTGATAGCAAGCTCAGTTATGTTAAAACCATTTCGTTTTGCAATTGGCATCAATTGGTCTACCTTGTGGAGTGACTGCTTTACCCAATCGCCTGTCCTAACAGAACGGTGATCTTTTTCATTAATCTTAGTATCTGCTTTTACCTTACCGGTTAGTATTCCCGAGGCGTCTGGAACACGAACTAGGATACCAACATTGTGTTTTTCAGCTTCTTCAATTAGTATGTTACCTGGATTTTGTTCAAGTATGTTGTAAACTGTCTGTACTGCTGTAGTATTTGTTCTTGTCATAGATTCTAGTCCCTCTTCTGTCCATCCTATGGCAGGACCTAATGCAATCTGATAACTCTTGATAACCCCTTCTTTTACCATCCTATCTAGAGTTTCAAAGACTTTCTTGTCTCTAATTGTGTGTATTTTTGGATTGTGTAGACCATAAACGTCAAGATAATTGGTTTGTAATCTTTCCAAGCTTTTTTGTAGTGCAAATTCTGTAAATTCAGGAGTAAATTGCTGAGGAAGTTCCTTGTGCCCAATCTGTTCATTCCCGTATATATCATAACCATATTTTGTTGAGATAACTACCTCCTTTCTCATACCAGAAAATACCTCGCCTATTAGCTTCTCACTTTTTCCCCTACCGTAAATGTCACCTGTTTCAAAATAATTTATTCCTAAATCATATGCTCTTTTTAGCATCTTTTTTGCTTCGTCATCTTCAATTTTCTTGCCCCACCAATCAAGACCCAAAGTCCATGCCCCAAAACCTATTTCTGATATCTTTATTCCACTTTTTCCAAGTGCTCTATATTTCAATTTATAATTCTCCTAAATTCTGATAGTTTTTGTTGAAGCTCAGCCTCACTCAAAACTGTCTTTCCAGGTTCAGAATTTACATTTAATTCTATCCAAGATTTGCAGCCGTGATATTCAGACAGAAGAGGAATCTCAGTGGCTGGGACCTTGTATACCTTGAGAAATATTGCTTTCATTGGTTTTTCTGGCATCCAGTTCATCCTTTCCACTATGTAGGAATGACTCCAAATGTGGTACGGAGATAGTTTCTCAATTTTTTCCATAGATACGACATCATGTTCCTCTAAGACTTCGGCAATTGACGTTATCCTGTTTACACCTTCATTGGGTTTGTTTTCCCTTACATCCGCTAGATATCCATGGTATTGTGATTTTAGCGAGGCATTGTCCTGATGCTCATATGTGGGAAATAATGCAAATTTTTCTGATTCTAGTTTAAAGCCCGAGTCTGCTTCTAAAATACCGCCCTTTCGTAGCAGAACTGTTTGGTTCCCGTTTTCAAGTGCTTGTACAACAGTTGCCCATTCCTTTAATGCCTTCATCAACCTAAACTCCTTATCAGAGGAATCAGGTCTTTTTTGACGCAAACTATCATGGGTGTGTCTACTTTTACATATCCGCTGACACGGGTTTCTCTCAAGTCCATTATCAAATCTTGAAACTTGTGTAGGTCATCTGTTTCAAAAGCAAGCATAAAGTCTTCATCATGAATTCCAAATGAGTATGTCGTGTTTAGTTTAACCTCGGGGTATTTTCTTCCAGCTTCAATATGTTCTGTCATCATTTCTTTTCTCTTCTCTAACGATAACAGATACCATTCTCGCGTTTTAATGAAAGGGTACACTATGGCATACTTTTTTTGTTCCTCACCAGCAAGCCAGCCGTGTCCCGCTGGGCTGTTTGTATAGATTGATGGTCTGGTACTTGACATATACACGTGTGTGGGATTGATATATTTTCCAAAAACTGTAAGGTATAATTTTGAGACAACGTCTTGAATCTTTTCAACTGATTCCGAAGCAAACCATAATAGAAATTCTGCATCATCTCGTAATCCCAGAGTGGAATATGCTCTGTACAATATCTGCGAATTCCTAAGAATGTTCTCGACTTCTTTTGCTGATTCTTCTTTTGCAAGATCGGCCATCCAACGCCATTTTGGGTCTACCTTGAAGAAGGAGAAATTGAAAAAATATCTTATAGGCTCACTCATGGTGTCTTAATCTATTATGACCTTATTTAAAAATCTCATCAGATTATTTCATAGTGGCAACAATTACGATGGTTTCTGTCAAGCAGAGAATCAATGATATATTAATTAGATAAGCAATTAACCCTACAAAACATGAAAAGAAAGAACATTCTCATAATAGGAATGGGCTCCATTTTTAGCGCTTTCACAATTGTAATGATCCTTCTTGTTCTAGGGGCTTTTTCATCATAAACCGAATCTGCCTTGGTTGAGAGCAGAAATAGATTGAAGATTTGAATTAAACCTCAATAAAGGCTGTAATTAGGTGGGTTTCTTCTTTCCCATTGAATCAATGTGTGAAAATATTGGTGTCATGTACTTGCTTGATGCAATAACAGCAAGACTAACAGCTGTACCCCATAACAGACCACCAACAACATCTAACGGATAATGGGCACCAACATATATCATTGAATACATTACTGTTATTGCCTCAGCGGTTAACAATAATGAAATAATTTTTTGTTTTCCCTGATTATATCGTAACAGCATGATCAAGGCACCAGCAGATACAATTAGCGAGTGACCAGATGGAAACGCGGGTTCGCCTTCTGGCGCTTTGTACAGGAGATTATCGGATGATAAAGGAGTAGGTCTTGGTCTATCTATTTCATCTTTAAGTAGATAACCTGTTGGAATCAATATCAAAAATGCTATAATGAGCAAGACTGCAGTCTTTCTGCCTTGATTTTTTCCAAATACTAGTAAAAGTATAATCGTTCCACCCCATACAACTTCCCTTCCATACTGGGTAAATGTGACCAATATTTTATTCAAAATCTGGATATGAGAACCGTTGATGCTGTCAAAAACAGACAGATCCCATTTCATAACTGAATCGTTGGTTGTGATAATCAATGAGGCAAGTATAGCAAATCCTAAAAATAGTAACCCACTTGCTATGGCATATTTCATTTATGGTAGGGTTTGAACTTACAATATAAAATGTAGGTGGTTCTATAGACCAAACACCAGCAGAGAAGGTGGTATCAAACTGGACTTAGGTAAGAATAAAATAGAAAAGCTGATTAAATTAGCAACCTCAAGAACTCTTAGTATGCCTATCAAAGAAATAACACCAAAATGTTTTGTTTGTGGCAAATATCTAAGACCTAATGAAACCTACAAAGTAGGAGATTTTCGAGAACAAGACAAGCCATTTTGTTGTAAAGATTGTTTAGATGTAGGAGTAGAGAAAGCAAGAAACTTGGAGTATTGGAGGCATAAAACAGAATCAAGCTATAGTTAGTATTTTTTACAATGCAGAGTAAATGATCTTTATGGTAGATTGGCGTGTTCCGTTAGTGATTGGAATTGTGGCAATCATAATTGGATTAATTTTCTATATGACTGGTACAAATATTATTGGTGGAGGAGTTGTTTTAGGAGTAGGAACAATACTAATTGGTTTAGGAATCTATTATCTTGGTTATGAACATAACTGGTGGTGACTTATCTATACCTAAACCCCGATATCTTAGCAGAAGTCTACATCAAAACACTTATTATTTGAACGTGGAAAATTTTGCTACATGCCAACCATAGATCAACTAAACAAACCACAGAACAGACTCGAACCAATAGAAGGAGTCATAGATACTATTAGTGAACCT
>Ga0209376_1000638_pt1 | contig 37878 bp, 36 predicted proteins | sample GraSoiAngelo_134_FD_185891 | JGI IMG/M metagenome (GOLD analysis project Ga0209376, IMG submission 185891) | Grasslands soil microbial communities from the Angelo Coastal Reserve, California, USA - 14_0929_05_30cm (SPAdes) (version 2) | ecosystem: Environmental > Terrestrial > Soil > Grasslands ...
CTTCGTGATAATTCGTCTCTCTCTCTCTCTCTTAACAATTCGTGTCTACAAAATGACTCTTTTCCATTCCAAAGCATCGCCACCAAAATTGACCAGCAGGCCGATGCGAAGTTTCGAGGCGGCCAGATAGTTCAGTACTTGTTTGATGTGTGAATCGGTCAGTTTTTCGACGGCTTCGCCTCAAAGAGAATTTTATCCCAGACAACGAAGTCCGCGTAGTAATAATGAGGCAGGATAACTCCTATGTATGTGATTTCGTAATTTTACTCGCGCGAAAACGGAATTCCAGCGCGACTCAGTTCAACGACCAGAGCGTCCTTGTAGATGACTTCGTCGTGGCCCTTTCCCAAGTCGCTATGAATTTCCATGCAAACACCTGCGAGTTGAAAAAATTTCTTCTTTGTAAAGCAGCTCAGACACAAATCAATCGAGACACGACTTTCACCAATTTACACTAATTAAGTTCAACGCTTGACCACAGCTCTAAGACATTCGTGAGAATTCGTGTCTACGCCCGAACCACAGCAATTAAGTAGCGCAACTCATCTTCGATATCGCTCGGCATGGCAACCGTGTGCGAGATCTCCTCTCGCAATAACGTCTGGTAACGCTGACGAAATCGGTAAAACGCCTGCTTGACGGCGTTCTCCGTCATGTCGAATTCGCTGGCCATCTGGGCTTGCGAAGGCCGGCCGGCTTCGTCCATGAGCATTTTCTTCATCTGATCAAAGAACCGCACGTTGCCCGCACTGCGATACTCGTCCCGCAGCCGCGTCATCACTTGCTCCAGAACCGTAAACGCCCAACGACGTTCGTAAATTTGGTCGGCCGTCAACCTGTCGCTCCGTTCAACATCGATACGCTCACGCTCACGAATCTCCTCGAATGGAATCAGCCACTGTCCTTTGCCGCGTTTGACTGCCATCGCATGGCGCGCCTCATCGGTCAGAAAATGTTTGACCGAGGCAAGCAAGTAAGAACGAAGCCGCCCTTTTTCCTTGCGGACGGTATTCAAATCTTTGCGCTCTAATAATAAAGCGAAGAAGCCCTGGGTGAGATCTTCCGCGTCCTCGGCCCGAGCCCGGTGTCGCCGCACGAAGCTATAAATAGGTCGCCAATACGTGCGGCAAAGTTTTTCGAGCGCTTCTTGTGCCGCTGGCGATTCACCTTGCGCCTCGAGCACCATGCTCCAGTGCGTGGTAGCAAACGCCGCCGCGCCGTGATGAGCATCTCCGCCAATCGCGCTCAGTGAAGTCAGGTCATCATCAGCAGGCACATTGCTATCCTAACTAAAAACTCGCGCTGAAATCAAGCCACGATAATTCAAGATCGGTGATTTCGCCACGCTTAGGCGTTGATCTAAAACTGTGCGAGCCGCGCAGGACTGATCGGCACAAATTCGCTTTCGTGCAAAACGACACGTCTTGTTCCGCGAATTAGCTGCCACCATTGTCGTGCCGAGCCTAGAACGATCAGGCAAACGAGCACCAGAAAGAAAACGGCAACCAGCGCATCGAATCGCCAGACACCTGCTTGCCGGGCCAGCTCAGCAGCCTTGGCTGGATCGGCCATTCCCGATGCTTCACGCAAAAGTGACCGTGCACCGCTTAAAAAACCAAGTCTCGGATCGGACGAGAAAACTTTGAGATAACCGGCGGAGAAAGTTACGGCGCACATGAAGCAAAGCGGCACAAGCGTCACGAAGAGATATTTGGTTTTGTGCATCTTGATCAGGAGCGTTGTGCCGAGGCAAAGCGCCACGACCGACAGCAATTGATTCGCCAGTCCAAACAGCGGCCAGAGCGAGTTGATGCCGCCAAGAGGATCAATCACGCCCTCGTATAAGAACCAGCCCCAAGCCGCGACCAGCAACACGCTGGACAAAAAATTCGCGCTCCAGGAACGCGTATTGCCAAGCGGCCGCCAGAGATTGCCCAGAAAATCCTGAAGCAAAAACCGTCCCACACGTGTTCCGGCGTCGATGGTCGTGAGAATAAACAACGCCTCAAACATGATGGCGAAGTGATACCACAGCGCTAGCGCAGTCGGCTTGGCTGAGACTTGGGAAAACATATTCGCCATGCCGACTGCGAAAGTCGGCGCGCCGCCTGCGCGATTAAACATGGTGGATTCCCCGAGATTCGCGGCGAGCTTTTGCATTTCTGCCTCCTTTACAGGAAAACCAGCGGCGGAAACTTTTGCGACAACTTCAGTGGGTGCGCCTTTCGTGTTGATCGCAAAGTACTCTCCCGGTTGCAACACGCACGCGGCGATCATCGCCATCAAAGCGACCATCATTTCGGTCACCATCGCGCCGTAGCCAATAGGACGTATTCGCGACTCGCGTCTTATCATTTTTGGCGTGGTGCCCGAGGCGATCAGGGAGTGAAATCCTGAGACTGCGCCGCAGGCGATGGTGATGCAGACAAACGGGAACACTGGCCCCGCAAAGACAAGACCGCTGCCGTCGATGAATTTTGTGATCGCCGGCATTTGCAGTGTGGGATTAATCAGCACCACCGCAGCCGCTAGCATGGCTACGGTGCCGAGTTTCAAAAACGTGCTCAGATAATCGCGCGGCGTGAGCAACATCCACACAGGCAGGACGGACGCGGCCAATCCGTAGACCATGATTGCCCACGCCAGCCATTTCTGGTCGTGACGGAACCACGCTTCAATCGCAGGAAAGTGCGCGAGAAATTGTCCGCCCCACACGCCAAATGCCAGACCGAGCAATCCAAAAACTGTAACTGCGATGACGCTTACCTTCCCCGTGCGCAGTGCAATGCCCATAATCAGCGCCAGAGGAATGGTCGTCGCGATGGTGAAAACGCCCCAGGGACTTTGCGCAAGAGCTTGAACCACCACCAGCGCCAGAACCGCCAGCAGGATAATCATGATCGCCAGGACACTGACGAGAGCGAGCAGGCCAACGCCGAGTCCAATTTCGTCCTTCACCATTTGACCGAGCGTTTTTCCGCCACGCCGGATCGAGGCGAAGAGAACAATCATATCGTGCACGCCTCCGCCGAGCGTCGCACCGATCAGAATCCAGAGAGTGCCAGGCAGGAATCCAAATTGCGCGGCCAGCACCGGCCCAACCAATGGCCCGGGTCCGGCAATTGCCGCGAAATGGTGTCCGAAAACCATCCATCGATTGGTCGGTACGTAATCCTTATTGTCATTCTGCAGGATTGCAGGCGTGGCACGCTCTTCGTTCAACACGAGCACCTTTGTCGCCAGCCATTTGCTGTAAAAACGATAGCTGATGGACAACGCGCAAAACCCAGCCAGAACAATCCAGAGCGCGCTGATTTGTTCGCCGCGCGAGAGCGCCAGGCGCGCCATCGCCCATACCCCCATCGCAGAGATGACAATCCAGAGTAGCTTCTTCCACCAACTCATCTGATTTGCAGTTTAGTTGAAATTGTTGCGCTGCGCCACAAGCTGTGATCTATCCTCCAGTGCGATTGCGCCATAGTCTCAAGAAACTTCCCCATAAACTTAAGAAGCTTGTAAATGGCGAAAGCGTAGCCAGCGCAAGAAGGCACACGCTCAGACTCCTTCGGCCGAACCGCTTTCCTCTGGAACCGAAGCGAATCATCGAAACGATCGATGCTCAGGGTTTCGGGCAGATTCGCCAGCGTTACGGTGTCAAAGGTCCCAGCCTGGACTGGCCCAAATTTCTCGATCTCGAACGATGGGTTGATATTAACATCCGCCGGATCCGCGAGATCGAGCTCGACCTGGCGCGGCCGAAACGCATTCTCGATCTTGGCTGCGGTGCAGGGTATTTCCTTTACATCGCTCAGCTGCTCGGCCACAAGGGCCTCGGGCTCGATTTAGATCAGCTCCCCATGTTTGGCGACCTTACCCGCCTGCTCGGCGTGCGTCGTGTGATCTGGCAAATTAAAGCGTTCGAGCCGCTGCCCGACCTGGGGAAATTCGATCTCATCACTGCGTTCCTGATCTGCTTCAATCGCCATAAACAGGCCAACGTCTGGGGCGTGCCCGAGTGGGGATTTTTTCTCGATGATCTGGCCAAACATCTGGCGCCACGCGGTCGCGCTTGGCTCGAATTGAACCAGGAACACGACGGAACATTCTACACGCCCGAGCTAAAAGAATTCTTCCAAAAGCGTGGCGCAAAAATCGACCGGCACAAAGTAGTTTTTAATTCAGGCCTTCTCTCGCCTGTTTCAACCTCGCCAGTTGCGCGCTGAGATCTTTCAAGCGTTTTCGATGCTCGTCGACGACCGCCGCCGGGGCGCGATCAACAAATGATTTGTTTTTCAATTTGTTCTCCGCTGTTCGCAGTTCGTTCTCGATTTTTGCCATTTCCTTATCCAGCCGCTCTCGTTCTCGTGCGCTGTCCGCTGCCGCGATGGCTAGAAATATCTCGCCGAGCGGTGTGACTGCCACTGGATTGCCCGCCGGGGCTTGATATTTGCGATCCAGCCTTACCTCTTCGGCATTCAACAGTCGGGTCAACGTCGGAAGCTGCCCAGAAATTAATTTCTCTTCGGTGCGTAAAATAAATCCTATCTTCTTGTTCGACGGCTGCTTGGATTCAGCACGAAGATTCCGCCCGGCCTGCACCGTTTGATAAATGGCCGAGACAAGCTCGCGTTTACCTGGAACATCGGTGACGTCGTCCAACGCAATCTTTTGCGGCGGGGCGGCAAATTGAATCGAACCCTTTCCAAAGCCCAGTAAGAACCACAGCTCTTCAGTAATGTGCGGCATAAAAGGATGAAGCAATCGCAATGTCGCCGAAAGCACGAAATCCATCGTCGCCAGCGTGCATTTCTTCTTCGCCTCGTCCTCGCTGAAAATTTCCGTCTTGGCCGTTTCGACAAACCAATCGCAATAATCGCTCCAAACAAAATCATAAAGCCGCTGTGCGACTGCGTTGAATTGATAATCGCGATACGCCGCGTCGATCGCATCGATCGTCTCGTTTAATCGCGAAAGTACCTCGATCGCATAGATCGACGGCTGCCTATTGTCGATCTTTGGCTCGACGGAGCTCGGCCCATGCATTTGCCGCAAACGCGCGACATTCCAGAGCTTTGTGGCAAAATTGCGGCCTTCTTCGATTTGCTTTTCGTCGAACCGAATGTCCTGACCACTTGGCGCGATGCGCATCAGACCAAATCGCAAGCCGTCGGCGCCATATTTCTCAATCAACTCGAGAGGATCCGGCGAGTTGCCCAGCGACTTCGACATCTTTCGCCCGAGCTTGTCACGAATCAGGCCCGTAAAATAAACATGGCGAAAGGGAATATTGTTTTCATTGCGGTCGGATTTGCCCGGCTTGAACTCAAGCCCCGCGATAATCATGCGCGCCACCCAGAAGAAAATGATGTCCGGCGCAGTGACGAGCACGCTGGTTGGATAAAATTTCCTGCGCGTCTCTTCATCCATGGTTTGATAAGCCCATAGCCACGAGGAAAACCACGTATCGAGTGTATCGGGATCCTGGACCCAATTCTCCGGATCAGGCGGCGGCTCGACGCCGACGTAAATCTCTGACTCCTGACCTCTGACTTCTGACTTCTGTTTGCGATACCAGGCCGGTATCCGATGTCCCCACCACACCTGCCGACTGATGCACCAGTCGCGGATGTTCTCCAGCCACTGCGCGTAAACTTTTTCCCAATGCACGGGAAAGAAGCGGATCAGATGATCGCGCACAACGGCGAGCGCGTCTTTCGTTTTGGGATAACGCAGGAACCATTGCTCGCTGATGCGCGGCTCGATCGGCACATCACTGCGATCGCTGAACCCGATATTGTTTTCATACGGCTCCGCCTTCGCCAGCGCTCCCCTCGCCTGCAATATCTCTGCGGTTTTCTTGCGCGCTTCGAAGCGATCAAGCCCATCTAACTCCGGTTCTGCCGGACAATTGATTCGCCCATCCGCATGCAGGACATCGACAATCGGCAGGTTATGACGCTGGCCGATTTCGAAATCGAGCGCGTCGTGCGCGGGCGTGACCTTCAAAACGCCAGTGCCGAACTCCGGATCGATTGCGTCGTCGGCTACGATGGGAATTTTTTCGCGGGCGAGCGGGCGCCATGCGTGTTTGCCCAGGAGACTGACGTATCGCTCGTCGCCTGGATGAAAAGCCATCGCTGTGTCGGCCATGATCGTTTCCGGCCGCGTGGTTGCGACTTCGAGAAAACGACCCGGTTCTTCGACGATCTCATAGCGAACGAAATAGAGATTTCCTTTCTGCGGCTTGGAGACGACCTCCTCATCCGAGAGCGCGGTTTGCGCAGACGGATCCCAGTTGATCATCCGGCGACCGCGGTAGATCAGACCTTTGTTGTAAAGATCAACAAAAACTCTTTGGACTGCGCGCGCGTAATCCTCATCCAGAGTATAGCGTTGGCGCGACCAATCGCAGGAGCAACCGAGCCGCTTGAGTTGCTCGATGATGATGCCGCCGTGCTTATCCTGCCATTCCAGAACGCGCCGTAAAAATTCTTCGCGGCCAAGATCGTGGCGCGTTTTATTTTCAGTCCGCCTCAAATGTTTCTCGACTGCAGTTTGCGTCCCGATTCCAGCGTGATCTGTGCCCGGCAACCAAAGGACTTCAAAGCCCTGCATGCGCGCGCGACGACAGAGAATGTCCTGAATGGTGTTATTCAAAACGTGGCCGAGCGTGAGCACGCCCGTGATGTTCGGCGGCGGCATCACTATTGAGAACGGCGCCTTTGACGATTCAGAATTCACAACGAAATCGCCATCGTCAATCCAGCGTCGATACCATTTCGGTTCAACCGAATTTGGATCGTACCTTTTGGGGAGTTCAGCCATCGCGATCAATCATCCGAAAGCGTGGCGGGTTTGCAAGGGTAGGGTCGGCGCGCGGCGACGGACGGCGCAGGTCCCTACCACAAGGCACTTGCGGCTTCCCTTGAGAACCGTCACGTTCCCGCTGCATGAGCGACCCGCGACCCATCGGCGTTTTCGACTCCGGCATTGGCGGACTCACCGTCGTGAAGGCGCTGCGTGATTTGCTGCCAAATGAAGACATTTGTTATCTTGGCGACACAGCGCGTGTTCCTTACGGCCCGAAAAGCCCGGAAACCGTGCAGCGCTACGCCATGGAACTGGCGGAGATGCTGATGCGGAAAAACGCGAAGGTGCTGGTTGTTGCGTGTAACACGGTTTCATCAGTCGCGCTGCCGTTGTTAACAAAGAAATTTTCAGTGCCCGTGATTGGGGTGATCGAGCCGGGAGCGCGAGCTGCGTTGCAAGCGACACGCAACCGGCACATAGGCGTGATCGGAACGCGTGCGACGATTCGCAGCGGCGCGTATGAAAAGGCGCTGCGCGCGGCCGACAATAATGTGCGCGTGAGCAGTCGCGCATGCCCGTTGCTCGTCCCGTTAATCGAAGAAGGCTTGCTCGACGACGACGTGACGGATCGAATGATCATGCGCTATCTTGAGCCGCTACTTGCAGATGGGATCGACACGCTGGTGCTTGGTTGCACGCATTATCCTCTGCTCACAGGCGCGATCGCACGAATACTCAAGCGCCAAATCATGCTCGTCGATTCCGCGCAAAATTGTGCGCATGTTGTGGAAGAAATGCTGGATCGACAATCACTTCGCGCGGCCCGGCTAAATCGCGGTGAGCTACATGTCGCTCTGACGGACGCGGCCGATAATTTCCTCAACGTCGCCCGCGACGCGCTGCAGTTGAGCTTCGGCGAGATCGAGCTGCGATCTTTGCCGTAGATTTTGGCAGACTGTTGGCCACAAGATCATAGGAGTGGTCGATCATTTTTCGTAGCTCGGCATCAGGAATGCCGGTCTCAATCTCGACGGTGTTCCAGTGCTTCTTGTTCATGTGATAACCGGGCGTGACTTGCTCGTAACGATCACGGAGATCGAGCGCCAAATCAGGGTCGCATTTTAAGTTCACTGTGGTCGGCACTTCGTCGAGAGCTGCCAATGCGAACATTTTACCGCCGACCTTGAACACGAGAACATCGGGGCCGAATGGCGTGCCCTCAGTTGCGCGAGGTTTGCTCAGGCAGTATTCGCGGAACTGCGCGAGATACATCAGGCTATCCGTGCGCGCAGGATCGCCGCCAGGTCCTGAATCGCGATGCGCTCCTGTTTCATAGAATCGCGGTCACGTAACGTCACCGTGTCGCGCAAGCTCGCGTCTTTCTCACCGAGCGTTTCAAAATCGACCGTCGCGCCGAACGGCGTGCCGATTTCATCCTGGCGCCGATAACGTCGTCCAATCGCGCCACTCTCATCGTAGAACACATTCATGTGCGGACGCAGAAGATCGACAATCTCCTTTGCTTTTGCGACAAGCTGCTCCTTGTTTTTCAATAACGGAAACACTGCGCACTTGATCGGCGCAATGCGCGGATGGAAACGCAATACAAGTCGCGTTTCCATTTTGCCTTTTTCGTCGGGCGCTTCGTCTTCCGAGTACGCCTCGCAAATCAGGGCCAGCACTGTGCGATCGACGCCGGCGCTCGGCTCCACAACGTGCGGAATAAATCGTTGTTTCGTTTCCTCATCAAAATACTCGAGAGACTTCCCGCTGGCTTTCTGATGCTGGGACAAATCGTAATCGGTGCGATAAGCAACGCCTTCGAGCTCCTGCCGGCCGAAAGGAAAATCGTATTCGATGTCATAGGTTCCTGTCGAATAGAAGGCGCGCTCTTCGTCTGAAACGGTTTTCACGTGCAGTGTGTCGCGCGGGATCCCGATGTTTTCATAAAACTTGAGCCGCTGTTCCTTCCAATATTCGAGCAGTCTCATCCCCTCCTCAGCCCGACAAAAATATTCGAGTTCCATCTGCTCGAACTCGCGCGAGCGAAAAGTGAAATTTCGCGGATTAATTTCGTTCCGGAAGGCTTTGCCGATCTGCGCGATGCCGAAAGGCAACTTTTTCCGTGAGACTTCGAGCACGTTTTTAAACTGCACAAAAATGGACTGTGCGGTTTCCGGACGCAGATAAGTAATCGACGATTCATCTTCGGTCGCGCCCACATAGGTCTTAAACATCAAGTTGAACGGGCGCGACTCGGTTAAATCTTTGCTCCCGCAGTTGGGACATTGTCGCACGCCTTTCTTCTCGATCATCTGGTCGGCACGCAAACGGGCCTTGCAAACTCGGCAATCGACCATTGGATCGCTGAACGTGTCTTCGTGGCCGCTGGCTTTCCAAACGGCGCGGTTCATGAGAATCGAGCCGTCCATGCCGACAACGTCATCGCGCTCGTGCACCATGACCCGCCACCAGTAGTTTTTCAGATTGCGCTTTAATTCGACGCCGAGCGGGCCGTAGTCCCAGAGACCATTCAGACCGCCATAGATTTCACTCGATTGGAAAATGAAGCCGCGCCGTTTACAGAGGCTGACGATCTTCTCCATGCGCTGGGCGTCGGTCGGCGTGGTCATCGGAAAATATCCACAGATTTCGCAGATTTACGCAGATTTATCCAGAGAAACAGTTTCAGAGCCTCGCTCCAATCTGTGAAATCTGTGTAAATCTGTTGACCAATTCGATTCAGGTTTGCGGTTCGATTTCGATTTCGGTCTTTACCGAGTTCGCAATAAAACATTGCTCATGCGCGGCATGATTCATTTCGTCGAGTTCTTGCGACGTGGGTTGTTTATCGCCGGAGAATTTGAGTCGCGGCCTTAATGTGACGCGTGTAATCGCTAATTTACCCTCGGCGTTCTTTTCCATGTGGCCGGTTGCTTCATCGACGTATTCATCAAGCACGAACTTCTTTTTGGCCGCGATGGCAAGGAACGTGAGCATGTGGCAGCTCGAAAGCGATGCCACAAATGCTTCCTCCGGGTCGACCAGGTTTGGATTGCCGAGATAGGCGGGAGCAGCCGATGCCTGCATCTCGTGTCCGCCGTCGAATTTCCAAGTGTGATCCCGTGAATATTTCTGGTATTCGAAGGGCTTATCGCCGCGTTTCCAAGTGAGAGTGATTTTGTGTTCAGACATGTCCTCTAGATAAAATGCGACGCCGCGCAGGGCAACCCCGAAGGCTTTCGGGGGGGCCCTACAATTCCTGTGCTCCGCTTGCGCTCCCCGGCGCGCTCTTTATTTTGTCGGCTTCTGAAAACTCGCGCGATTAGCTCAGTGGTAGAGCACTTGCTTCACACGCAAGGGGTCGCTGGTTCGATACCAGCATCGCGCACCAGATTTTTCGTTTCGCAGTGCGGCGAGTAAGCCCGCAAACTCTTATGGTCCTCATTCAAGAAGTTCTCGAAATCGTAAAAAAACGTAATCCCAACGAGCCTGAGTTTCTTCAGGCAGTGACCGAAGTGTTGGAATCGATCCGGCCGGTGATCCAGCGCAGCAAGAAGTGTCGAGACGGCAAGATTCTTGAGCGTCTGGTCGAACCGGAGCGAATGATTCAGTTTCGGGTTCCCTGGATCGACGATAAAGGGCAAATCCAAGTAAACCGAGGGTTTCGCGTCCAGATGAACAGCGCCCTTGGTCCGTACAAGGGCGGCTTGCGTTTTCATCCCACCGTCTGTGCCAGCATCATCAAGTTCCTTGCGTTCGAGCAAGTTTTTAAAAACTCGCTAACGGGTCTGCCAATGGGTGGCGGCAAGGGCGGCTCCGACTTTGACCCAAAGGGGAAATCCGACACAGAGGTCATGCGGTTTTGCCAATCGTTTATGACCGAGCTGTTCCGTCACGTTGGTCCGCATACCGACGTGCCTGCGGGCGACATCGGCGTGGGCGCTCGCGAAATCGGGTATCTCTTCGGCCAATACAAACGGCTGGCGAACGAATTCACCGGTGTGCTAACCGGAAAAGGGCTCAGTTGGGGTGGGTCGCTGATTCGCCCAGAGGCGACCGGCTACGGCGCAGTGTATTTTGCGCAGGAAATGCTCAAAACGCGCGGTGAAGCTATTGAAGGTAAAGTTTGCACGGTATCAGGCGCCGGTAATGCTGCGCAATTTACAGTGGAGAAATTAATCCAGTGCGGCGCAAAGCCTCTGACCATGTCCGACTCCAGCGGCTTAATTTACGACAAGAACGGCATCGATGAAGAAAAGCTCGCCTGGGTCAAAAGTATCAAGAACGTGCGGCGCGGGCGCATCAGCGAATACGCCAAAAAATTCCGCGGCTCCAAATATCTGGCCGGGCAGCGGCCGTGGGGAATCAAGTGCGATTGCGCGTTTCCATGTGCGACGCAGAATGAGATCTCTGTTGAAGACGCACGGAAATTAGTCGAGAACGGTTGCTATTTGGTCTCCGAAGCGGCCAACATGCCGAGCGTACCAGCTGCTGTTGATCTTTTCCTGGAGAAAAAAATCTTATTCGGCCCCGGTAAAGCGGCGAATGCCGGAGGCGTAGCCACGTCGGGTCTCGAGATGAGCCAAAACTCCATGCGTTTGCCGTGGCCGCGCGAAGAAGTCGATTCCCGGTTGCGTCACATCATGTCCACCATCTTCAAAAACGCGTGGGACACCGCGGAGGAGTACGGACAACCGGGTAATCTTGTCGTGGGCGCCAACATCGCCGGCTTTGTAAAAGTCGCTGATGCGATGCTCGACCAAGGGGTCGTGTAATCGCTTCGCGGTGAGGCCCTTTTTTGACTCGCGCCAACACTGTTTCGATCAAGACAGGCGCGTGAAAGCTGTTCGTAATCCGTATAATGAGTGTTATGAAAACAAACCTTGTTGATTATGCGGAGGCAAAAACAGTTTCCGCGGAGCGTGCGACAAAAACTAAACTGAGATGGCCACTAATAGTATTGGTTTTGATCTCCGCCGCGCTCGGTGCAGGTGGGTGCGAAGGGTATTATAGCGCCTCCCCGGGCTACGGGCCGTATTATGGTGGACCGAATTACGGCGGACCTTATTATGGAGGAGGTTATCCGGGCTCCGTTACGGTCGAGGTTGGCGATCGCCCTTATTACGTTCACGGCCCTGGTTATTACGTAGGCCACACCTATTACGTTTGGAGGCCAGGACATTGGGCTTGGCGACACGGTCAGAGAGTGTGGATCCGTGGTCACTACGTCGTGCGAGGCTACTGACCTTGTAGCTCGCGCAGGTGCGCTGGGTTAGAGCTAAGTAGGAATACGGCCGCCAGCGCTCCGGAGTAGGCATCTCAGCTCATTAGGCGACCGGGGACCGGAGCAGTGGGTTCTTAGACGAGCGGCTGAGCCAGGCCCCAGCGCGCCAAACGGAAACGCAGCGCCGTTGCTAGGCAACCTAGTCCGTAGCGCACGCTTCTCCGGAAATTGATCGATGACGCCTCGGGCATGTAGCGAGCTGGGCATGTCACTTCACCGATGGCGCAGCCGAGAGCAATGATTTGCGCGAGGATCTGATTGTCGAAAACAAAATCATTGGAGTTCGAGTCAAGTGGCAGCCGTTCCAACAATTCGCGCGAGAAGGCGCGATAACCAGTGTGGTATTCCGAGAGCTTCGCGCCGATGAGAAGATTCTCTACAAAAGTCAGGAACCGGTTTGAGACGTATTTCCACCAGGGCATGCCGCCGCGCAGCGCGCCTCCGCCAAGAATACGCGAAGCGAGCACGCAAGGGTACAGACCACTAGCCACTAGAGCCGCCATCGCTGGAATCAACTGCGGTGTGTACTGATAGTCGGGATGAATCATAATGATGATGTCCGCGCCTGCGGCGAGTGCGAGCCGGTAACAAGTCTTTTGGTTCGCGCCGTAACCGCGATTCTCCGGATGCACCTCCACTTGCACGTTTGGCAGGGTGCGCGCAATCGCCACCGTCTCATCGTGACTGGCGTCGTCCACCACGATGACGACATCGACAATGCCATGCGCCATGACTTCATCGTAAGTCTGGCGCAATGTGCGCGCGGCGTTATACGCCGGCATCACTACCACAATTTTCTGGCCGTTTAGCATCGTCGTAGTCGAATATCCATTGGATCGTCACGTTGCAACCTCAATGACTATTTTTTACCATCCATGCTGCCTCGAATATTCGAGCCCCGGCCATCCCGAACGTCCGGAGCGCATAGCTCGCACCGCGCCACTGACAAAGGACCAGCATGCTGAATGGGAATGGCGCGAGCCGGTCCCGGCGACGGACGATGAATTGTTGCGCGCGCATTCGCGTGAGCATATCGAACGCGTCGCAAAACGGCGCGAAGATTTTGATCTCGATACGCCCTATTATCCGAGTATCGAGGCATACGCGCGACAATCGGCCGGCGCCGCGATTGAGGCAGCGCGTATGGCGTTGCGTGGCGAACCCACGTTTAGCCTGATGCGACCACCCGGACATCATGCCATGCGAGATCGCGCGATGGGTTTCTGTTATTTCAACAATGTTGCCATCGCTACGCTTGATGCATTGGAAAACGGTGCTCAACGCATTGCGATTTGGGATTTTGATGGACATCATGGCAACGGAACCGAGGCAATCGTGGCGCACAATCGGCGAATTCAATTCGCGTCGATCCATCAATATCCGGCGTATCCGGGAACCGGCGCGAAATCGTTCGCCAACGTCGATAATTATCCCGTCGCTCCTTTCACGCCTCGGAATGAGTGCGTCAGCATTGCAAAGCAGTCGCTGGAAAAGCTAATTACGTTTAAGCCCGATCTGCTACTTGTTTCCGCCGGCTTCGACGCCTACGCGCGCGATCCGCTGTTACAATTAACGCTCGAGCGCCAAGACTTCGCGGCATTCGGCGAGTGGTTGAGTAAAATCGACATTCCGGTCGCTGTTGCTCTCGAAGGCGGTTACAGCAACGACTTGCCTGGATTGATCGATGCGTTTTTAACGGCCTGGCAGAGTTAGCGCCACAGATTTACACGGCTGCAACACAGATGAATTTCTAAATCCGTGAGAATCCGTGTTAATCCGTGGCTGATTTCTTATTTCGCGCTCCAATTCGGCCGCCGCGTTTTCGATTTCGATGTAGCCGTATTGGTGGGCTCTGGCTTTCACCGCAAGCAGACCGCATCGATGAACGCTTTTAAAATCGCCGTAAGGAAATTTGTATCTTCGCTTCGTATTCTCGGGGTATCGTTCATCAATGCCGAGGTGCCATTTTGCATACTCACCGAATCCATGGAGACGGATAAATTCATTCTCTTGATCTGCCGAAGGCCGATCTCCACTCCACGCGCCTTTGCGGTCCGCGATAACATGTCCGTCGTTAATGAGTCGCGCTGCGAACGCGAAGGCATCTGCGTTTAACTTGATGCTCCCGCGCGACTGAGCGAAAGCATCGCCGATCGAACAGAGAAGAACTCCAACTGCGGCGAAACTGACAACTGCAAGTTTCGAGATGGCTGACTTCATCAACTCGGCCGGAAACGTTTGCCTCAGACGCGGAAGTGGCAAACAGTATTCGCTCCAGCGGGCCGTAGCACAGCTTGGTAGTGCGCTTGAATGGGGTTCAAGAGGTCGCGGGTTCAAATCCCGCCGGCCCGAGAAATTTTTGAGCCACGGATTAACACGAATGAAACACAGATTATGCGTGGTGAAAATACAAATTTGTCCGTGTAAATCTGTGTTCATCTGTGGCTGAATGCTCAGCGCTGGAATTGTCGGACTGCCGAACGTCGGGAAATCGACGCTTTTCAACGCGGTCACCCGCACTCACAAAGCGCCAGCAGAAAATTATCCGTTCTGCACGATCGATCCGAACGTCGGAGTCGTCACGGTGCCCGATCCGCGGCTGGAAAAAATCGCAGAGATTTCCCACTCAAAAAAAATCACGCCAACCGCGATCGAGTTCGTCGATATCGCCGGCCTGGTCAAAGGAGCAAGCGCGGGCGAAGGCTTGGGAAACCAGTTTCTCCATCACATTCGCGAAGTGGACGCGATCGTGCAGGTCGTGCGCTGTTTCGAAAATCCGGACGTTCATCACGTCAGCGCCACGATTGATCCGATTCGAGACATCGAAGTGATTAATACAGAGCTCGTGCTCGCGGACTTGGCATCTTTGCAGAGGAGGCATGACCGATTACAGAAACAGCTGCATGCCGGTGACAAAACGGCAAAGATCGAAAACGCAGTCATCGAAAACCTCTCCCCGCATCTCGACGCCGGGAAGCCGGCGATCACTGCAGAATTGACCCCGGAAGAAAAGGCAATCGCGCGCGGATTTTTTTTACTCACATCAAAGCCAACCATTTTCGCGTGCAACGTGGCGGAATCCGATTTAGCGGCGATTTCGACCGGCGATCAAGGAAGTGCTGCCGCACGACACCTCGAGCTTGTCCAAGATTACGCGCGTCATCACTTTGCCACGGAAGCGATCGTGATTAGCGCACAGATCGAGAGCGAACTCGTCGATCTCAGCGAGCAGGAGGCGCTGGAATATTTACGAAACCTTGGCGTGGACGACAGCGGTATGCATGCGCTCATTCGCGCGGCCTATCATCTGCTCGGTTTGCGCACGTTTTTTACCACCGGCGAAAAGGAGACGCGGGCGTGGACAATTCATGAGGGCGAGAAAGCGCCCACGGCCGCAGGAGCCGTTCACTCAGATTTCGAGCGCGGCTTTATTGCCGCAGAAACGATCCACTACGACGATCTGGCCGCACTCGGTTCTTTCGCGAAGGCCCGCGAGGCCGGCAAACTGCGGCTGGAGGGAAAAGACTACGTCGTGCGCGATGGCGACGTGATTTTGTTCCGGTTCAATGTCTGATTGAATGTGGTCGCGGCCTCGGCGCCGCGAGAATCCGGGACACTGAGGTCCCTCCCACATTACGCCGCGTCGTACAGAATCCGTCCGCAATTTTCGCAGTTAACGATTTCTTTTCCCGCTTTGACTTGCGACGCGGTCGCAGTCGTCACTTTCATGTGGCAGCCCGTACAAACGCCATGCTCGATGGCAACAATAGCCGCATCGCCTTTGCTTTGGAAGAGGCGTTCGAAGCGAGCGAGCAAATCCTCATCGATTTTTCCGGCCAGCTCGGATCGCTCCGTCGTTAATCCTTGTAGCTGGGATTCCAAAGCTTTCGATTTATCCTCGAGGTCAGCTGTTTGTCGGGTGATCGAGTCTTTGGCCGCAGCTGCTTTCTTTTCTTCTTCAGCAAGATCCGCCTTCACCTTGTCGGCTAGCACCATCAATTCGAGCTCCTCGTCCTCTATTTTTTGAATTTCATTTTCATACCGCTCGATCTCGTGCCCGATTGCCTGGAATTCGTCGTTCTTGCGCGTCTGATATTGCTGGGTCTTGAGCCGTGCGATCGTCTCGGCGCGAGTCCCCACGTCCAGCTCAAGTTTCTTGCGGTCCATTTCGACCTGTCGCGCTCTTTGCTTGAGGACTTCCACGCTCGCCCTGCTTGCTGCCAATTGCGCTTCCAGGCTCTTGCGCCGTAGCGGCACGGTCTCGATTTCGGTGCGAATCTGTCTGATCCTTTGTTCGCGATCTTGGAGAATGAGCAGTTGTTCCAATTCGGAATGCACGTGCGCTGAAGTTATTGACTCGGCGGAGCGGCGTCAATCACTGCACGACAGGCGCAATTTGATCGAAGGCATCGAGGACTTGCTCTGGTCGCGAGCGCACGGCGATGTTCTCCGTGAGATTGACCCAGCGAACCATGCCGCTGGAATCAATCAAAAACTCGGCGGGCCGGGCAATGTCCGCGCCTTTAGGTGCTGCGCCGGGATGCAACACATCGTAACGGCGAATAACTTCTGCCCTGGGATCGGAAAGCAGCGGGAAACTGTAGCGGAGTTTTTGCGATTGCCGCCGATTAATCTCAGGCGGATCAACGCTGATGCCGACAATGCGGGTCCCGCGCGCATCAAAATCAGAAAGCCGGTGCTGAAAACTCCGCAACTCGGAGTTGCAGAGCGGTCACCAAAAGCCGCGATAAAAAATCAGCACAACAGCTTTTGAGCCGGAAAGCAAATCCGCAAGGGCGACTGATCTTCCATTTGGATCGACCAACGTGAATTCCGGCGCCTTTTCCCCAACGCGCGGCGCGTGAGATGAGAGCGGAACCTGGCGCAGAACGTAAAAAATCTCGTAGGCGAAAAATGCAAAGAGGAGAAAGCTGATCGTTACGAAGATCGAGCCGAAAATTTTGCCACGATAAACTTGCGGTCGCCCAAACGCGCGGAACAAACCGACGAGCAGCAACGCGGCGCCGATGGCGAAAAGCAAAAGATTCGCCCACGGGAAATCGCGCGTGATCGGAAATTGCGCGAAGAACTCGTAAGAAAACAATCCGCCGACGGCGACAATGAAGCCGAGCCAGATCGGCCAATTCCATCTCCGCTTCATGTCGATCCAATCGACTCGCTGCGCTCACTCAGGACAGGCCTTGCGGAAGCCATTCCCAGGATCCAGCGATAGAGCACGAAGGCGATGATCACGAAAGCCGCGCCGCCGATGATGATCCCGGCCGTTTCGTACGCCGGTCCGACCAGGGAGAGCGGCGCATCCTTCCCGGAGAATACCACGATTGCCGATATGACGACACCGATAATGCCCTCGCCAACGATCAAGCCTGACGCGAGCAGCACCCCAAGCTGCTTTGTTGCCTCCGGTTTTGGTGTGCGATCGGCGCGTCTGTCGAAAAACCACCCGACGATCGCGCCGACCACAATCATCAGTGTGCTTTGCGTGGGCAGATAAATTCCAAGCCCGACCGCCAACGGCGGAACATGCATGTGTTTCGTCGTGCGACGGAGGATCTCGTCGAGCAGAATAATTCCAACGCCGATCATGCCGCCGATTCGAATCAGACTCCAATCGATGTCGCCAGAGATCACGCCTTTGCCGAGTGACGAGATCAGGCCCGCTTGCGGCGCCGGAAGTGGATGCGGACGCAAATCCGCACCCGGCGCGCCCACGAAACCGTAAGCGTGATTTACGAGATCGAGCACTGGTGGAATCACAAACGCGCCCGCGATCACACCGATGACGAGCGCGACCTGCTGCTTCCATGGCGTGGCATCGACAAGCTGGCCGGTCTTCAGATCCTGGAGGTTGTTGTTCGCAATCGCCGCCACATTGAAGACTACCGCCGTTGTGAACAGCGCGAACGCAATCAGCGCTTTGCCCGCATCCGGACCGACGTACGGTTTGACTCCCATCACCAGAAGCAAGGCGGCGCCGATCACGACCAAAATTCCGATGCCGGAGAGCGGACTGTTGGAGGAACCAATCAGCCCGGCCATGTAACCGCACACCGCGGAAACGAAAAAGCTCATCAACACGATGTAAGTCACGCCGCCAATAATGAGCGTCGGCAAATGCGCGCCCAGACCGCTTGAGGTCCCGAAATAGCCGAGTAACCAACCGATCGGCAGCATGCAGACCAACGTCACGACGCCGACAATGCCGATCGGGATATCGCGTTCAGTAATTGGCAGCGTGTCGGCCTTGCCCGCTTTGCGCGCGCGCGATGCAGCCATCGCGCTGGTGAGACCGCGCGCGACTGGCTTTACCAATTTGAGCAATGTCCAAATCGCCGAAACGCCGATCGCGCCCGCGCCAACAAAACGAACTTTCGTGCTCCAGGTTTTTTGCGCGAGCGTGACCGCGGCCGTCGTGACATCCCCGGCCATCGCCGAAAAATGTGGCACGCCCCAGCCCCAGCCGATGAAGGCACCGATCAGCATCGCGATACCAACCGAAAGACCGACCAAATGTCCGATCCCGAGAAGCGCGAATGACAAAAAGAAATCGTAACCGCTCACCGCGCCGCGTCGGCCGATGCGAAAAGTTTGTGCGACGTCCGCCGCGAAAACTTGCGTTGCCACAATCACTGCGAACACCGCCGATACGATCGATCCCCACAGCACCGCGAGTAGACCAGCGCGACCGTGTTCGATATCGTGCGCATGCTCGGAATCGCCACTGCTGCCGACCTTGAGGACCTCAGCGCACGCGACGCCTTCCGGATATGGCAAATCCGAAGTTGTCACTAGCGCGCGCCGCAGCGGAATTGAATACATCACACCGAGAATTCCACCGAGCGCGCAGATCCAAAACGACGTCCAGAACGGAAAATCGGTCCAATAACCGATCATAATCAAACCCGGCAGAACGAAAATGATCGACGAGAGAGTGCCCGCCGCCGACGCGACTGTCTGCACGATGTTGTTTTCCTGAACGGTCGCATCGCGAAACCCGCGCAGGATCGCCATTGAAATCACCGCCGCAGGAATCGACGTCGAAAAGGTGAGGCCAGCCTTAAGGCCGAAGTACACGTTGGCCGCCGTGAACACGAGCGTGATGACGATTCCTATGATCAGTCCGCGAATGGTAAGTTCGGCGCGCATATTTGCGTGGGATTGTGTAGTGCGGCCGTTCCGGCTTCAAGCACGACTTAAGGAGCACTGGTGCTACGCGCTTCCGGTGTTCGCGTTAAGAGCGCATTGATGATTTCTGCAGCCAGGTTAGGAAGCGACTTACTATCGTGATTGTCGAGCAGGATAACGGTCCAAGTGCGATCGAGAAATAAAGTCATGCAGCTGTGAAAGCCGGGGAGATCGCCCGAGTGTGATGCAAGCAACAGGTTGGCGCTGTTTGGGGCCGGTTGTGCATCATAGTCGCTTGCGAGAAAAGTGCGAAGTTGAGTCGGATTAGTCCGTCCCACGTGCCAGCCGAAGGAGTAGCCAAACGGCCGGATCGCAAATATCTCGTTGGTCGCTTTCTCGCCCAGCACTCGCCCAGCAAGGAGTTCTCCGCGCCATCGCCAGAGATCTCGCACGGTGGAGTACACGGCACCAGACTAAAACGCGACCGACCAGTCGATGTATGGCGCCTTTATTTGCTGACCGTTTTCGACGACGTACGCTGTGGCCAACCGAGGCACAATCGCGCGCGGTCCGCTGATACCCGTATCCGTCAGGCCGGCGCGAGCGGTCAGCCGCCGAAGTCCATCCGCGTAGGTCTCGCCGGTCACCCGCTCGTAGAGCGCACCTAAGATTAAGTAACCGCAGTTGCTGTATTTGAACTGGGTGCTGGGCGTGAACTCAATCGCGTTGCTGCAGTATTTACTAATTACCTCCTGAAGCGTGGCTGGTTCTTTCACGATCTGCATGATGTCAGATCTGTGGACCAAGTCCGGCACGCCAGCTGAGTGCCCCAGCAATTGGCGGATGGTAACGGCGTCTCCTACGTCGCGCCGATACTCCGGCAAATAGACCGACAAAGTAGCATCGAGATTGAGGCGCCCTTTCTGCGCGAGTTCTAAAACAAGCGCGGCGGTAAACTGCTTCGTCAACGAGCCAATCTGGAAGCGCGTTGCAGGAGTGTTGGCGATTTTCCATGTCTCGTCGGCCAGACCAAATGCTCTTTCATAAACAACCGCGTCCCCGTATCCGACTAGCGCAGATCCCGAGAACTTACCATTCCGGTGGTACTGAGAAGGATTTGTGCGATCTTATTCTTGGATGACGAGGCGGCGGTGCATGAGCATAGAATTGCCGTGAGAAAGCCAGCTCCGGCAGCTTTAAAAACCGTCGCCGCAGACCGACTCCGAAACATCGAAAGTGATTAATAACGCTCCACGGGCGAGCGTTTGCCTTCTTCGATACTGCGGATGGCTGCGCGTTCTTCACCGAGAACAGCCAGGCGCAGGTCCCAGATTTCGCTGTCAACCTTGCGAAACGCGGCTTCGGAGAATTGGTCGGGTGGCGTAAGATTCTTCTTAAAACGTGCCACGCTCTTCAGGGCGCGATCAATCTGCTTGTGCGGCAATGTGCCCAGAATCCGGTGAACATTCTCGATCTCGGGAATGCGGTGGCAAATCATGGCGAGATCATTTCCGGCGGCAATGACGAGACGAATAGTGTCCTCGAGTTGGTATCCGGTGAGAATCGCACCCATATCGAGGTCGTCGGTCATGATGAGACCATCGAAGCCAAGTTCATTGCGCAACAAATCGGTGATGATACGCCGCGACAATGTGGCCGGCGTTTTCTTCGACTCAAAACATGGATACCAGCCATGGCAAATCATCATGCTGTCCACGTCGTCAACGAATTTGCGAAAGACGGCCAGTTCGTTTTGATCAAGTTGTTCGCGGGTGCGATCGATTCGCGGCAATTGGTAGTGAGCATCGGAAGTCGCAGCCGAGTAACCAGGGAAATGTTTGCCGCAGCTCGCAATCCCCTGCCCTCTCATCGCTTCGTTAAATGCGGCAGCATTGCGCACCACTTGCTCGACCGTTTTCCCATAGCAACGGCCGCGCAATGAATTGTCGGCGTCGTCATCAAAGGAAATGTCGAGGACGGGACACAAATCCAAATTGAATCCGAAGAGGCGCAGCAAACGCCCGGTAATGTCGCCGTGGCGCCGGATCAATTCGATATCGTCTTTGTCGCGCAATTGTTGCGCGTTCGGCGGCTCGTTGCCGATCAGACGCAATCGCGAAACGCGACCGCCCTCCTGATCGATGGTGATGATGGGCTCGACTTCGCTCAGGTCGCGCAAATCGTCGATGAGCTTCCGGAGTTGCGCGGCGCTTTCGATATTTCGGCCGAAAAGAATGAACGCGCCCGGTTGCACTTTACGGAAAAGCCGGGCCGTCGCTGGCTCGAGCTCTTTTCCGGGCACACCGGTCATGATGAGTTGACCGAGCGAATCGCCTTTCATAGCTTTCAACCTAGATGTCGCGTCCGTCTGGCGCAAAAATCCACGGCAAATTGCCCGTATTCAAGGCTGTCGTTCTGAGCGAAGCGAAGAATCTCAGATCAGAGATGTTTCGCTTCGCTCAACATGACAAAAAGAAAGGTCATTGAGCATTGAAAAAGATCGGCATTTACGGCGGCTCATTCGATCCCATTCATCACGGACATCTGATCTTGGCCCGGGAAGCGCGCGAGGCTTTGGATCTGGAGAAAGTAATTTTTGTTCCTGCCGCGGTGTCGCCGTTTAAAGAGCGCGCCGCGGCAGCGAGCGGCGATATGCGATTAAAGATGTTGCAGGCCGCGATCGAAAGTGAAGAGGGATTTGCAATTGACGATTGCGAGCTGCGGCGGCCGCCGCCATCGTGGACCATCGATACGGTGTTGGAAATTCGGAAACGCGAGACCGACTCCGAGATTTATCTCCTCATCGGCGAAGATAACGTGGCGGCGCTGGACCGTTGGCGGCGGTTCGACGAGTTAAAGAAAATGGTGCGCTTTGTGGTGCTTGATCGCACGGGCTCACAAACGCGACGCAATTACGAGGTCGTGCTCCGGAAGATCGACATCTCAGCCACGGACATCAGAAAGAGAGTTGCGCACGGACAATCGATTCGTTATCTCGTACCGCCAGCCGTGGAAGAAATTATTGAGCGCGAACAACTTTATCGGGAGCAATCGAAATAACGCCAGAAACCCTAGCAAAGACTTGCGCAGAACTCGCCTCGAACAAAAAGGCCGAGGACATCGTTGTGCTGGACTTGCGCGATATCTCAACATTTACAGATTTTTTTGTGATCTGCTCCGGTACGTCTGAGCCTCAGCTGAAAGCGATTGCAAACGAAATCGAAACGCGCTTGCGCGAAGAACATTCGCTTCGACCAGTAGCGATCGACGGATTTCCTGCCAGCCAATGGATCGTGCTCGATTACCTGCAAGTGGTTGTCCACATTTTTCACCAAGACAAGCGCGCCTTCTACAGTTTGGAAGATTTATGGGGCGACGCGCCCCGGATAGAATGGGAAGCGGCAGCGGCACGATGAGGGTCGCTCGTGGCATGCAGCCACTTCGATCAACCTCGCCGGTTGATCAACATTGAGAACCAAATGCCGATTCGCTGCGCTGGTTTGGCGGACAAGGTCGCCGAATTATTTCGGCGAGGGCCTGGGCGGCGGCGTAGGTTTCGGTGCAGCCTGCGGGGCAGGCCCTGAAGCTTGCGGAGCAGGTGTCGGAGGCGGTTTAACGTCCAGCAGTTCTACTTCAAAAATCAGAGTCGCATTCGGAGCGATGTCCGGACCGACGGACCGCTCGCCATATGCCAGGTTCGACGGGACGAACAACTGATATTTTGATCCGACCTTCATCAGTTGAACGGCTTCCGTCCATCCCTTGATCACGCCATTAAGTGGGAAGGTGGCCGGTTGGCCGCGCTTGTATGAACTGTCGAACTCCGTGCCGTCAATCAGCGTGCCGCGATAATTTACTGTCACCATGTCAGTCGCCTTGGGTTGCGGTCCTGTTCCCTCTTTAACGGCTTTATATTGCAACCCGCTGGCAGTGGTTTTTACCCCTTCTTTCTTTTTGTTTTCCTCGAGGAACTTCGCGCCGTCCGTCTTATTTTTCTCTCCGGTTGCCTTCTGTTTTTGTTCCATATCTTTCTCGAATTGCGCCATGATGTCTTTGACTTGGTCCTGTGTGAGCTGCGGCTTGCCAGCAATCGCATCTTTGATGCCCGCAGCCAGCACATCGGTATTGATGTCTACCTTCTGGCGGCTCAGGTTCAATCCGATATTCATGCCGATGCTATAGCTGACCTTGTCCTTCTGGTCTTTTAGTTGCGGTGATTTCTCTTGCCCGAACAAAGGCAATGCAAGTAAGGATGCGCTGACAATAAGAATAAAACGTTTCATAAGATGGTTTTTTCCGCGCCGCTTTAATTAAATTAATCGCCGCAGAAAGCCGCACGCTAATGGATAAATGTCGCCCGTCAAGAAAACAGCGTTGCTGGCTGCCGAGTGGCTTTTGTTTTCTAGCCGGATGGCTCGTTGCCGCCACAATTGCGCTCTGGCCGCACATATCGTGCGCCATCGCGCTCTCGCATGGCGACATTCTGAGAATCGGAAAAAGAGTTTGGCAAAATGAATGCAATGGAACTATTTCCGGACTCACTGCATGGAACCAAGGCGAAGACTTCGCATCGCTGGGCATCGGCCATTTCATTTGGTATCCGAAGGAACGGCGCGGTCCTTTCGACGAAAGTTTCCCCAAACTCGTAAGCTTCATTTCAAAGCGCGGCGCCAAATTGCCAACATTACTCTTGACGAGCGGCGAACAGCCATGTCCTTGGAATTCGCGTGCCGAGTTTCTTCGAGCGCAACACACACCGGAGATGAATCAGTTACGCCAGTTTCTTGCCGATACGATCGATCTTCAGGCTGAATTCCTTATTGCGCGGTTGGAGGGCGCGCTGCCTAAAATGCTGGCCGAAGCGGCGCCTGCCGATCGAGCAAACGTACAGCAACAGTTCGAGCGCCTGGCGAGGACATCACAGGGATGTTTCGCCCTTGTCGATTACGTAAATTTCAAAGGGGAAGGCGTCCTGCACACGGAGCGTTATCAAGGCCAGGGATGGGGTTTGCTTCAAGTCCTCGAAGCGATGCACGGCACTTCCGACGCCGGTGCGGTTGATGAATTCGTCCGCGCAGCGAAGGCGACCCTGATTCGACGCGTGCACAATGCGCCTGCCGAACGTCATGAATCACGGTGGTTATCGGGTTGGCTTCGGCGCGTGAACGGCTACAGTGGCGGCTAATCCATGCGACCAAAACTTCGCATACTGCTTTTCGGCATTTTACTGGCTGTTCTTACCAGTGCGGTCAACGGTCAGTTCCGTCTCTTTGGACCAAAGCCCACGCCAAAACCAATGCGCAAAGCGTCGGAGCTTATCAGCAGGCAAGCGCCGTTGAAGGTGAATCAATCTATACTTAAACAGGCGACGCCGGACAATACACACATCGTCGTCTCGATTCCAAAGCAGCGCGCTTACCTGATGATCGACGACCAAGTCGTGGCCGATGGTCCAATCTCGTCCGGCAAACGCGGACACGAGTCGCCAACAGGGCATCTGCACGTGCTTGAGAAAGACCCGAATCACCATTCCAATCTGTACGGCGAATTTGTGGACTCTTCGGGCCGCGTAGTACGCGCTGGAGTCAGTGCCCGGATCGATTCAGCTCCGAGCGGCACGCACTTCGCCGGCGCGCCGATGAGATGGTTCCTGCGTTTGACCGAGGAAGGCGTGGGCATGCACGTGGGAATTTTGCCCGGCTACCCCGCTTCGCATGGCTGCATCCGCCAATCGGCCGACGGCGCAAAATTATTTTACGACTACGCGAAGGTCGGAACGCCCGTGGATGTGGGCGACTACTGACGAACCGTCCGATGGTAGGGACGCCGCGCCGCGGCGTCCGGTCGGCGCTGCGCGCCGACCCTAACCGAGTGAAAGCATCTTCCGCCGCAAAAGGTCGAGTCCGGCTTGGGCAGCTAATTGTTTGAATGTCTCCCGATCAGCGGGAAAAAAGAACTTTTTCGCGATCGTTTCCGACGCTGCCGAGGCCAGGGCAACGTAAACTGTTCCAATTGGCTTTTCCGGCGACCCACCGGTTGGCCCGGCAATTCCAGTTGTTGCGAGTGCATAGTCAGATCCTGTACAGGCACCGGCACGTTCGGCCAACGCGCGCGCGACTGGCTCACTCACGGCACCGTGCGTTTCGATGAGCTTTGGATCGACATCCAACATGTCAGTCTTTGCTCGATTCGCGTAACAAACGTAGCCAGCCACAAAGACGCGCGAGGCGCCGGGTACGTTCGTGACGCGGTTCGCAATCAATCCGCCAGTACACGATTCTGCGGTTGCCAGCGTTTGATTGCGTTTTGTGAGCAGTTTGACGATTACTTCTTCCAGGGTTTCATCCGCTGTAGAGAAGATCGAGACTCTCAAGCTTGATTGAATGATGGCATCCGCCTGCTTGATCGCTCTTGGTTCTCCGACGATGCGCACTTCGACCTCGCCCGGGCGCGCACAATAACCGAGCTCAATTCCCGGAATCGTGAGAATCTTTTCGCCGATTGTTTCCTCAACCAGCGACTCGCCCACTCCGGCGATCCTGTAAAGCCGCCGCTCCACTGAGAGCGGTGCGCGAACAATCGAGTGCAGGATCGGCAGCACGAACTTCCTAAACATTGGCTGCAGTTCGCGCGGCGGGCCTGGCATTACAAAAACGTGCGGGGACGGAATACGCGGATTGATGTTCGCCTTCAAATATAATCCGGGTGCGCTTCCGTTTTCGTTTGGAAGAACCTGCGCGCCGACTGGGACATCGGTCTGACGGACAATGCCCGCAGCCCATTTGATTCCGCGAATTTTAAGTTTTTGCCGTAGCGAAGCCAATAATTGCGCGTCTTGATGCAGTTCTAACCCGAGCGAATCAGCAACCATCTCTCGCGTGATGTCGTCGCTGGTTGGACCCAGGCCGCCGGTCACAAAGAGAATTTCACAACGTGGAAATAATTCGGCCAGCGTATGCCGGATTGCCTCCGTGTCCGGCACCGTGCGCCGCTCCTCGATGCGCAAACCCAACGGAAAAATCTCGCGCGCTATGAAGGTAAGATGGGCGTCTTGAACATCGCCGAGCAAAAGCTCGGTGCCGGTGTTGATGAGGGCTGCGCGCATGACAGACTGGACAATCAACGCACAACGCCCAACGCTCAACGCGCAAGACTACAACCACAACGCCTGTCATGTTGAGCGAAGCGAAACATCTCAGATCAGAGATTCTTCGCTTCGCTCAGAATGACAGCTTTGAATGATGAAAGCTGGTGTTGAGCGTTGGACGCTTGCCGAAAAATCAAGCCGCGGTCTTGTCTTGCTTTTTGCGAATCAACGGTAGCTTTTTACCCTCTACCACCGCGCGGTTGATCGTCACTTCGGCGATATCTTCGCGACTCGGCACGTCGTACATGATGTCGAGCATGATCCGTTCGAGCATCGAGCGCAACGCGCGCGCACCGGTTCCCTTTGTGACCGCCTGCCCCGCCAGCGCGCGCAAGGCGTCTTTGGTCATTGATAGCCGCACGCCTTCCATTGAGAAAAGCTTGGTGTACTGCTTCACCATCGCGTTCTTTGTCTCGGTGAGAATGGCTACCATTTCTTCTTCGGTCAGCGCATCGAGCGAACTGACCACCGGCAGGCGTCCGATGAATTCGGGAATCATTCCAAAGGCAAGCAAGTCCTCTGGCTCAACGTGGCGGATGGCTTGCTTTCGTAATGCTTCCTCCACTTCGAGCGTCGGGCTACCAAACCCCATCACTTTTTGGCCGATGCGTTTCTGAATGATTTTGTCGAGTCCGACGAATGCGCCGCCGCAAATGAAAAGAATTTTCTCGGTATTGACCTGGATATACTCCTGATGCGGATGTTTGCGGCCGCCCTGGGGCGGCACGTTGCACATGCTGCCTTCCAAAATTTTCAAAAGCGCCTGCTGCACCCCTTCGCCGGAGACGTCGCGTGTGATGCTCACGTTGTCAGTCTTGCGGCCGATCTTGTCGATCTCGTCGATGTAAACGATGCCGATCTCCGCGCGTTTCACGTCGTAATCAGCATTTTGCAAAAGCCGCAGAATGATGTTTTCGACGTCTTCGCCGACGTAACCGGCTTCGGTCAGCGTAGTCGCGTCGGCGATGCAAAATGGCACGTCCAGGATTCTGGCCAGGGTTTTCGCCAGCAAAGTCTTTCCGGAGCCGGTCGGTCCGATGAGCAAAATGTTGCTCTTCTCAATTTCAACGTCCGCAAGTGGATCGGGTTGAAAGGTGGCGGACGCTTGGGCTGTGGCGGAAGTTTGCAGCACCCGCTTATAGTGATTGTGCACCGCGACAGACAACGTCTTTTTGGCGATGTCCTGTCCGATGACATATTGATCCAGCGCCTTTCGGATTTCTGCCGGTTTGGGCACGCGGATTATGGATGACTGGCGCCTGGCATCCTCGTTGAGTTCCTTATCAAGAATGCTCTTGCAAACGTTGATGCAGCTATCGCAGATATAAACGCCGGGCCCGGCGATTAGCTTGCGCACCTCTGCGTGGCTCTTGCCGCAGAAGGAGCACATCGTGAGGTTAGAAGCGCGGGCCATATTGGTTTTGGAGTATGAGCGCTGTTATCCCGACACTTTACGCGGTAACGCCACCTCCGCGACTTCTACTGACCGATCACCGGACGGCGGCACGGCACCGTCGAGCAACTTTATTTCCTTTCGCGACTTGATCACTTCGTCCACCAGACCGTATGCCTTCGCCTCTTCGGCGGACATATAGTAATCGCGGTCTGAATCGACCCGGACTTGCTCCTCAGATTTGCCAGTGTGCTGCGCAATGATTCGGATGAGGCGTTTCTTGAGCTTGAACATGTAATCAACCTGCCGTTCCACGTCGCTCGCCGCACCCTGCGCGCCGCCAGACACCTGATGGATCATGATATCGGAATTCGGCAGCGCAAAACGTTTGCCCTTGGTACCCGCACAAAGGAGGACCGCCGCCATGCTGGCCGCCATCCCGAGACAATAGGTTGTCACGTCGCAGGTGAGAAATTGCATCGTGTCGTACACCGCGAGTCCTGCCGTCACGGAACCGCCGGGCGAATTGATATAGATGTTGATGTCTTTTTTTGAATCTTCCATCTGCAGAAAGAGCAACTGCGCAATGACAAGATTGGCGATGTGATCGTCCATCGGCGTTCCGATGAAGACGATCCGGTCCTTGAGCAGCCGCGAGTAAATGTCGTAGCTGCGTTCGCCCCGGCCAGTCTGCTCCACGACCATCGGAATCAGTACCTGCGAAACATTTTCGTCCGATACGCTCATGATTTTTGTTCTTTGACAGTGGATTCTTGCGCTGGCTCGATGCTAACATTCGCCTTCAGGAAATCAAGAGTCTTGCCCAGCAGGATCTGCTCAGCGACGTCATCCAATACATCTTTTTGCTGCAACTCCTTGCGCATTTTCTCAGGCGAAATGTCATAACGTGCCGCCTCTTGCCTGATGCGAAGATCGACATCTTCCTTCGCGACTTCAATGTTCTCGCGCTCCACGATCCGATGCAGAATGAAATTTGTTTTTAACCGATGCGCCGCCACGCCTGCGGCGCCATCGATCAGTTCTCTCTCTTTTTCCTTCAGCATCTCATCAGTAACCCCACGCTCGCGGTTCCGTTGCACTAATTCGGCCAGCGCACGGCGCGTTTCATTTTGCAGAAGCGCGGGAGGCAACTCGAATTGAATCCGCTCGTGCAAATATTTCATGATCTGTGATTCCTTGGCCCGCTCGACATCATGCTCTTTCGCATGCTCGATATCGTGCTCGAGCAACTGGCGAAGATCCACAAGGGTTTTCCCCGGAGCGAGTTTGGCCGCGAGCGCATCGTCGATCGGTGGCAAGACCTTCTCCTTGACCTCGCGCACGGTAACGGCGTAATCCGCTTTTTTGCCTGCCAATTCCTTGACCGGAAAATCTGCCGGGAATTCCACGATCGCCAGGCGCGTTTCGCCCGGCTTTTGTCCGACCAATTGCTCGCAAAATTTCGGAAGAAAATTATCAGCCGCGAGGTGCAGCCAGAATTTTTTGCCTCCTTGCAAATTTTTGCTGGCTTGCGGCGCGATCTCGCTAATCGGCTTGCTATCCATCGAACCCTCAAAATCAAGCACCGCAAAATCGCCCATTTGCAGTCCACGTCCTGGCACATCGACAAAATCAGCTGACTGCTCACGCAGACGTTCCAGCGCCTCCTCGATTTCGGCATCAGAAACTTTTGTGTCCGGCAACTGCACCGGAATCTTCTTGTAATCGGGCAGCTCGAATTCCGGCGCGATAACCACGGTCGCTCGGAAGCGCATCGACTTGTCTTCGCCGAACTGGATGTCTTCGATGTTCGTTAACGAAGCCACGCGCAAGTGCTCTTGTTCGACTGCTTCGTGATAACTTTTCGAGACGAGTTTCTTGGTCAGTTCGTCCTGGATTTCCTTGCGGAATCTTTTGTCGATCACGGCACGCGGCGCTTTGCCCGGCCGGTATCCGGGGATTTTCGCAAATCGCGCGAAGCTGTTTGCGATCGCATCCCACTCCTTTTCGACTTCCTCAGGCGGCAATTCGATCTGGAGCTTCGAGACCGAACCGGGCTGCCTTTCTACTTCAACCTTCATTGTGAGAAAGCGACGATTGTAGCGGCGCTTGTGTCAAGCGCCGGCCACGCGTTTGCCTTTGACGTAAACCGAATGTGTTTGCGGCGTTCCAAACCAGTACGCCAATTCGCGATAATCTTCGCAATCGAAGACAGAGAAGTTGGCAAGCTTGCCTCGCTCAAGCGAGCCGATCCTATCGCCGCGATTGAGGCTGTAAGCCGCGTTGATCGTCGCTGCGGTGATCGCTTCCGGGGGTGACATTTTCATCTGTGTGCAGGCAAGAGACAAAATCATCGGCATGCTTGCGGTGGGCGACGAGCCGGGATTGAAATCCGTCGCGATCACAACAGCAAGTCCGGCCTCGATCATTTCGCGCGCGCGGGGATAATCTGTCGATCCAAGCACATACACGGAACCCGGCAACAGCACTGGTTGGACACCAACGGATTTCATTGCCGCAATCCCCTGTTCATCTGTTTTCTCCAAATGATCCGCCGTCGTCGCCTCCAGTTCTGCGGCCAGTTTCTCGCCGCCCGAACTGGTTAGTTGGTCCGCGTGGATTCGCAGCCTTAGGCCGAGCTCCCTGGCTGCCGTCAGAATTCTTCTCGACTTTTTGACGTCGAAATAACCGCGCTCACAGAACACGTCGCAAAACTCCGCGAGCTTTTCCGTTACGATCCGCGGCAGCATTTCATCGATCACAAGCTCAATGTATTCATCGGCATCCATCTCGCGCGGCACCGCGTGTGCCCCGAGAAATGTCGGCACAATCTCAAGAGGAGTTTCTTCATTGAGCCGCGATATTACACGCAAAATCTTCAATTCGTCTTCGACAGTCAGCCCGTACCCGGATTTTGCTTCGACAGTCGTCGTTCCGCAGCGCAGGAACCATTCTGTGTGTTTCTGCGCCTGGGCGAAAAGTTCATCGCCGCTGGCCGCGCGCGTTTTTTCTACCGTTGACCAAATCCCGCCGCCGGCCTTGGCAATTTGTTCGTAAGTTTCGCCCCGCGCGCGCCGCACAAAATCGTCTAGGCGATTTCCGGCAAAAACCAAATGCGTGTGCGCATCGACAAATCCGGGCAACACAACACGCCCGCCAGCATCAATAATCTCCGCGCTGCTCGCGTTCTTCTCGATTCGATCGCTCGATCCGACGATGTCGATCTTCCCGTCGGTAATCAGCATTCCGCCATCGTGAATGATCGCGAGATCAGACATGTCGCTGCCCACGCGCGGTTGCTGCGGTCCCGCCAGCGTGACCAATTGCGAAGCGTGAAGAACGGCCAGTGACGTCACGATTTGCCTAGTTTGCGTTCAACAACCTGGATGATGGTTTTGAATTGCGCCTCGGAATTCGCGCTGACCTTTCGAACTTTGTCTTGAAGACCTGTTCTGAATTTTTCGTCCTTCAACTGGCCGAGGTTGATTCGCACATTCAGCGCCGCCCCTTCAATGCACGCGCGAGTGGCAAGCGCGCCGACACCGACATCCGAGATAGAGGCCGGATTTGCCTTCTCAGCCATCTCCGCGAGCAATGCGTACGATTTCGATGCTGTTTCCATGACTTTAAAAGGCACTTCCGCCGCATGTTTCGTCGCCTCTTCGATTGCTGCAGCACGCGCAGTTTTTTCGTCGGCGGATTCCCTGGGCAACCCGAATGCATCCATTACTTTGTTGAAGGCAGTCGTGTCTTCGTCCACTAGTGACAGCAATTCATCTTTAAGTTGCTGAGCTTTGACCGCCCAATCGCTGAAATATTCTAGTTTGTCATCCCACCCACGTTTCCCGGCAGAAAGATTGGCGACCATGCCGCCCAACGATGCGCCTAATGCGCCCATCAACGCTGCTACAGAACCGCCACCCGGCGCGGGCGAATCGCTCAATGTTTCATTGCAAAACTCGCGCACATCCATTTTCACAAGGGATTTTCTTGACTCAGCCGATTCGATCTTGAATTCAATCACCTTTTCGTTTGGATCGAAAGGCTTGAGTTCGCCCAAGCCCATGGAGCGAATCGCAATGTCGATCAGCTCCTCTTCTGAAACGCCTTCGGACCATTGCTGTTTGCGCAAAAAATAACGGCCGGCATCGACCAAGCAGTTCTTCGGCACCATGCCCACGATCTCTGAACCTGTCACGCGCATGCCACGATTAGCCGCCGCTTCAACGCACGCATCGAACGCCACATGCAACGGCGTCTCCTCGATGTTCGTCAGATTCATCGACACCTGCGCGATCCCGTATTCCTTCACGAACCAGCCGATGGCTTTGACGTGCTTCAACGTCCCGGGGATGCGAACCGGTTCGCCGTTTGCATCCAGTAACGGTTTTCCCCACGCCGTGCCGTCTTCCGTCTTCACTCTCCCCTGCTCTCGCACATCAAATGCGACCGAGGTCGCGCGCCGCACCGACTTTGTGTTCAGGTTTACGTTGTAAGCCACCAGGAAATCGCGCACACCGATTACGGTTCCACCCGATTTTTCGTTGAAAACGGCCGGACCGAAATCCGGTTTCCATTCGGCTTGTTTTATTTTCTCGAAGAACCCTTCGTATTCGCCTGCGCGAATCACTGAAAGATTCGAGCGCGCCTTATCCTTTGCCGCTTTTTCGTAGAGATAAACCGGGATTTTCAATTCCTCGCCGACACGTTTTCCTAGTTGATTTGCGCACGCGATTGCTTCTTCCCAGCTGACGTTGCTGATCGGAATGAATGGGCAAACATCCGTCGCACCCATGCGAGGATGCGCGCCTTTGTGTTTGCGCATGTCGATCAACTCCGAAGCTTTTTGGATAGCGCGAAATGCAGCCTCCACCACTGCATTGGGATTTCCGACAAAAGTCACCACTGTTCGGTTCGTGCTCGCCCCGGGATCAACATCCAGCAAAGAAACGCCCTCCGCCGATCTGATCGCGTCCGTGATCTGCCGAATGATGTTTTGATCGCGTCCTTCAGAAAAATTCGGCACGCATTCAATAAGCTTTTGCATTTCGGACGGGCTTGCTGGTTGCTCGTCAGTCCCGCGCTTGCGGCTGCATGGGGATGTCGATGTTGTGCGTGGCAGCAAATTCGATTGCGCGCGAATAACCAGCATCGGCGTGGCGAAGGATGCCGGTCCCAGGATCGCTGGTGAGCACGCGCTCGAGGCGGTGCTTGGAATTTTCGGTGCCATCCGCAACGACGACCATGCCGGCGTGTTGCGAGAAACCAATGCCGACACCGCCGCCGTTGTGGATCGAGACCCACGACGCGCCGGCGGCAGTGTTGACCAGCGCGTTAAGCAAAGGCCAGTCAGCAATTGCGTCGCTGCCGTCGAGCATTCCTTCGGTTTCGCGGTTCGGCGACGCAACCGAGCCGGAATCGAGATGATCGCGCCCGATCACGATCGGTGCCTTGATTTCGCCGCGCTTCACCAGCTCGTTCATCGCGACGCCAAACTCTCCGCGTTCGTCGTAACCGAGCCAGCAAATTCGCGCGGGCAATCCTTGAAATTGAATCCGCTGCTCAGCGAGCTTCATCCAGCGCGCCAGCGTTTGGTTTTCAGGAAACAATTCGAGCGCGAGTTTGTCTGTGCGCGTGATGTCGCCGGGATCACCGCTCAACGCCACCCAGCGAAACGGGCCGCGCCCCTCGCAAAATAGCGGACGAATGTATTCCGGAACAAAACCGGAAATGTCGAATGCGTTTTTGACGCCAGCCTTTTTTGCCTGCGCCCGGATGTTGTTTCCATAATCAAACGTCACTGCGCCTTTCTTCTGCAACGCGAGCATGGCTTCCACATGCACCGCCATCGACTGCATTGCGCGCTCGGTGTATTCGTCCGGATTTTTACGGCGCAAAACGAGGGCGTCTTCGAGCGACATCCCATGCGGCACGTAGCCGTTCAACGCATCATGAGCGCTGGTTTGATCGGTGAGAACATCGGGAACAATTCCGCGTTGGACGATTTCGGGTAGAACGTCAGCACAATTACCGACAAGTCCGACCGAAAGCGATTTGCGATTTTTGCGCGCCTGGTCGATCAACTGGAGCGCTTCATCGAGCGACCGCGCGATCTTATCGCAGTAACCGCTGTTCAATCGCTTCTCGATCCGCGCAGGATCGACTTCGACGCCGAGGAAAACCGCGCCGTTCATCGTCGCAGCCAGCGGTTGTGCGCCACCCATGCCGCCGAGGCCGCCGGTCAAAACGAATTTTCCATCGAGCGAACCGCCGAAATGTTTACGGCCCGCTGCTGCAAAAGTTTCAAACGTTCCCTGCACAATCCCCTGGCTGCCGATGTAAATCCACGAACCGGCAGTCATCTGGCCGTACATTGTCAGCCCCATTCTTTCGAGCCGATTGAACTCGGCGTAATTGTTCCATTGTCCGACAAGATTCGAGTTCGCGATGAGGACACGCGGCGCTTCTTCGTGTGTTCGAAATTTGCCGACCGGTTTCCCTGATTGCACGAGCAGCGTTTCGTCGTTTTCGAGTTCGCGCAGCGAGCGCACGATCGCGTCGAACGCTTCCCAGCTTCGCGCGGCGCGGCCAGTCCCGCCGTAAACCACAAGCTGATCTGGATTCTCGGCGACGTCTGGATCGAGATTGTTCATCAACATCCGCATGGCGGCTTCCTGATGCCAGCCTTTGCAGCTGCGCTCGCTGCCCCGCGGTGCATGGATAGCTCGTTTTCCGCTCATGATTTTTCGTCCTCGACTTCAAAATCGCCCCGGCGAATCGCTTCGGCAACATGGGTAATGTCAGCTGAGAGGGATCGATCCTGCACGAGTGGCGGCGCGATTTTTCGCACAGCAGCAAATGCGCGCTCGACGCCAACGCCGGCTTTTAAAGGATGGCGATGTTCCAAGCCTTCGGCAGCCGCGAGCAATTCGATGGCGAGCAAATTTTCGGCAAGATCGACGATCGCGCGAAGTTTTAATGCGCTCGTCATTCCCATGGAAACATGATCTTCTTTCCCACCGGAAGTGGTGATGTTGTCAACGCTCGCTGGATGCGCGAACACGCGTGCTTCATTCACGAGAGAGGCAGCCGCGACGTGCGCAGTCATGAAGCCGGATTCCAGGCCCGGATGTCGTGCCAGAAATGCAGGCAGTCCTTCGTTCTTGTCTGGATTGACCAGCCGATCACTGCGGCGTTCGCTCATGCTCATAAGATCGGCAATCGCGATCGCAGCATAATCGAACGCGAGCGCAAGCGGCGCGCCGTGAAAATTGCCTCCCGAAATCACCTCGCCACTTTCGGCGAACACAAGCGGATTATCGGTCGCAGATGCGGATTCAATTAGCAAAACATCTTCGCAATGCGTCAGCGCGCCGCGAACCGCCCCGTGCACCTGCGGCATGCAACGCAGGCTATACGCATCCTGGACGCGCGGATCGCCTTCGATATGCGACTGGCGAATTTCGCTGCCTTCCATCAGCGACAAAAGATGCTCGGCGACAGCTTTCTGTCCCGGGTGCGGACGCGCATCCTGCAGCCGCAAATCGAACGCGGCAGGCGTGCCCTTCAGCGCCTCGAGACTCATTGCACCGGCAACGTCGGCAACGCGCGCAAGGAGTTTCGCGCGCAGAAGCGCCAGCCCGCCCACGGCGTGCATCGCCTGCGTGCCGTTGAGCAAAGCCAGACCTTCTTTTGCCTCGAACTGCAGAGGCTTTAGGTGAGCGCGCCGCAGTGCCTCAGCGCTCGTCATCCGCTCCCATTCAAAAAATGCCTCGCCTTCGCCGATGAGACCCAAAGCCAGATGGGCCAGCGGAGCGAGATCACCGCTCGCGCCAACCGAGCCTTTTTCCGGAACCACTGGACAGACGCGCCGGTTCAGCATTTCGCAAAGTAACTCGATGACCTCGCAACGGATTCCACTGAAGCCGAGAGACAGAACATTCGCACGCAGCACGGTCATCGCGCGCACCTCGGCCTCCGACAGCGGATTTCCAATTCCACAGGAGTGGCTGCGGACAAGGTTCAACTGAAGCTGACGCAATTCGCTCTGCGGAATTCGGACGTCGGAGAGCTTGCCGAATCCGGTGGTGACTCCGTAAACCACCGCATCGCGTGCAACGATCTGTTCGATCAGTTTGCGCGAGGCAACAATACGCGAACGCGCGAGAGGAGAAATGTGAACGGCCTCGCCTCCGACAGCGACTGCCGCGAGTTGAACAAGAGAAATCTGCTCGCCCTTCAGCTCCATTCACACAACTTAATGGGAAAAAGATGAGATGGGAAGGGAGTCAGCCAACAGCCGCATCTGTCCTTTCCGTCACATACGCATGTGAGGAGGATGGACATTGAGAAAGCAAAAAAGGCCAGGCCGGAACACGACCTGGCCTCTTGGGCGAACCCACCCACAATAAATTGCCGGGTATCGGATCTATTTCGAGTATGGCGCCGGAGCTGGGGTCACAACCTCCTTGTGTTGCGCGCAAGCCCCGAGTCCCAACGCGGTAACCAAAACGGCCACGACCATGATCGTTTTCAAAAATTTCAATCTATATCGCCTCCTTTCGCAGCAAGTTGCTCCGGTCTGTTTAGGCGGGGAACAACGGGGAAGCAATGCTTTTCTCAACTTTTTTGAATCTATCGCAAACTGGTCGCCGGGCTTATTTTGCGTAGCCAGTCGTTCCCGCGCCTGTGGTCACAGTCTCTTTGTGTTGAGCGCAAGCACCAAAACTCAAAGCAGTGGCCAAAATGGCCACGATCACGATCGCCCTTAAAAGTTTCAATTTATCTCGCCTCCTTTCGTCGCAAGCTGCACTGCCCGTTTAGGATCACACGGAAACAACGTTTCTCTTGTTTGTTTTGGATGTATTGCCAGACGATTCCGTCCGAAACTTTCCTCGAGCATTTATGCCTCAATTACGACCGGCGTGCTCTCGCCCACCAGATCGAACAGTTCGATTACATCCGAATTACGCATCCGCACGCAACCGCGGCTGGCGGGCGTGCCGATCTTGTCCTCGTGTTTGGTGCCATGAATGTAGATGAAGCGGTCGCGTGTATTGGCATTCTGCTCGTCCAATCCGTCGAGCCATAAAATACGCGACATCACCAAATCCTCGGTTGGAGGAAGCGGATCAACAGGCTTGAGCGGCACGCGGCTTCGAAAAACCGTGCCGCTGGGCGTGTTGCCCCCAATCTTCTCCGCTACGCGAAAACGACCGGTTGGCGTTTTCATGCTTCCCATTTCCGTCCCAATGCCGAATCGCGACGTGGACACCGGGTAACTGCGGATCGGTGTGTCGCCGTCCTTCAACGTAAGCTTCTGATCACCGATCGATATATGGATGTTTCGCAAAGTTTGCATCGAATGACGCGGGCGATAAACTGCGCCTGCAGATGAAAGGTTATCATATCGCCGTCGTTGGCGCGACCGGCGCTGTCGGGCAAGAGATTTTGCGCGTGCTGGAACGGCGAAATTTTCCAGTGGCGAGTCTGCATCCGATTAGCTCTGCGCGTTCCGCCGGCAAATCAGTGCGATTTCGAGATGAATCCGTCTCAGTGCTACAACTCAATGAGCATTCATTCGAAAAGATCGACGTCGCATTTTTCAGCGCTGGCGGCGAAATCTCGCGGAAATATGTGCCGCTTGCCTGCCAGGCGGAAGCAATCGTGATCGACAACTCGTCGGCATTCCGGATGGACGCACATGTGCCGCTGGTAATTCCCGAGATCAACGCCGAGGATGCGCGACGGCATCGCGGGCTCATTGCGAATCCAAATTGCACAACCGCGATCACGTTGATGGCGCTTTTTCCTCTCCACCGGGTGTTCGGTGTCCGCCGAATTTTCGCCGCGAGTTATCAGGCTGTTTCCGGCAGCGGCGCGCGCGCTATCGATGAATTAACTCAGCAAACAAAAGGATTGGCGGCAGATCAGGAAGCTTGTAGCCGTCGCCCTGTGGGCGACGTGAGTGCAGCGAGTGCAAATCAATGGGATGCTTCGCACAGCGAAGCGGCTACAGTGTTTCCGCATCCGATCGCGTTCAATCTGCTGCCGCACGTCGATTCCTTTTTGGAAACCGGCTACACAAAAGAGGAA
>Ga0209376_1000648_pt1 | contig 37585 bp, 27 predicted proteins | sample GraSoiAngelo_134_FD_185891 | JGI IMG/M metagenome (GOLD analysis project Ga0209376, IMG submission 185891) | Grasslands soil microbial communities from the Angelo Coastal Reserve, California, USA - 14_0929_05_30cm (SPAdes) (version 2) | ecosystem: Environmental > Terrestrial > Soil > Grasslands ...
AAGGAAACTCGGTGACGTTTTCGGGGCCAGTGGAATTTATGCTAGGCAACGTCGGGCGCGACGCGGGAACGTTGGTGTTCAAGGGAAAATTTGAAACAGATGGCTCGATAAAGGGCGAGGTGGAATTTTTCCCCATCGTTGGAGACCAACCGTCGAAGCATGGCACGTTCAAAGCGGTCCGTGCCGGAGGATAAAACGCAACGCGCAGACCCGAAGGGTCGCTCGGAAATTAGCCGGGGGCGCACAGCCACCGATTGGCCAGAATATAAAACATACCAAGCCCCGGCAGGGGCGTTGAATTGAAGGTAACGTTCATCGAATTCCACGCCGCTACGGCGTAGCAATTCCAAATATTCCTCGCGAAACGCGCGCGTGCGGTGCTCGTCCTGTTGCTCGATGTAAGGACGAATCGCTTCGCATTGGAACGCGCTGACGGTAAATGCGCCGTAACCTTCCTGCCATGCGAAGGCACGCATGCCAATCTCATTGTGCACCCAACTGGAGGAAACCGCTTTTAGCTCTCGAAGCACATCAGCCAAGCGGTGCTTCGCGCGAAGACCGATCAGTAGATGCACATGATCGGACACGCCGCCAACGCTCTCGGCAATTCCGTCAGCCGTGCGGATGATTCCACCAAGGTATGCGTGCAAGTCTCTGCGCCACGCCGGTTGGATCATTGGCTCGTGATTTTTCGTTCCGAACACGATGTGATAATGCAAGCTCAGGTGTGTTGATGACATAATGGAATTAGTTTACGACGCCCCTACCGGGGTTTGGAACTGTTTGATACCTCATCACCGGTGGTTTGCACCACCGGCTAATTTTCTCATCGAGCCTGCGGGCCTTCAGCAACCGCTGCAACTCTTCCCCGCCTGCCGTAGCCTCACGCGAAGGTAGGTAATCCGTGGTTCTCTCTGAGGTGTTTTAGTAAAAAACTCCAAAAAATCTTTTAAAAATCCTTGACCCACTCCGGTGCGCTGAACTTTAAGCGGCACTTCATCACCAAAGGCAAAAAAGCCAGAAAGCCGATTTTTTTTAAAAAAATAAAAAAAAGTATTGACACGCTTTCGCGCTCCTGACTAAAAAGGGCGTTTCTCTCTCAGAACCAACCGAAAAGCCAAGGGAAAGAAAAAACTAAAACCGCCACGTCAGCCTAAAATCCATCCATGAAAAAGAAATCCGCTTCACAATCCGCCTTCTTTAATCTGCGCATCTTAATCGGCCTGTTTATAGTCTTGGCCGGCGTCTTCCTGGCGTTGCTGGGCTTTGGCGCATTCTCGAGCGTGTTTGCTCAGGGAAAAGGCAGCCAAAACAATAGCTCCACTACAAACCAAGCGTCTCCCGGCACACAAGCGCCGGACGTGATACAGATGGTTGGTCCGGTCCGTCTGGACCAGGATTTGCGCAGCCTCCCTTACGTCGCGCCGAAGCCCGAGTTTGAGGAGAGAGTCCTGACGCGCTATCCGCACGGGAGAGAGCAGGCAGGTGCACCGTCGAGCTACGGCACTTCTGGCCTCGCGTACGTCCAGCAACTGCTCAAAAATCTCTGGCGACCGGCGCCCACTATGCCGCCCCCGCTGCTGACTTTCGAGGGGGGGGCTGCAGCCCAGTTCTGCGGTTGCGCGCCGCCAGACAGCGACGGCGATGTCGGTCCTAATCATTACGTGGAAGCGATCAACGTCGCGTTCGCGGTTTATGACAAAAACGGCAACAGCCTGGCGGGCCCGATCACATACAACACACTCTTTGCCCCTTTGACGGGCACGCCTTGCAGCGGCCAGAACGACGGTGACCCTTTTGTTATGTACGATCAGATTGCTGACCGCTGGGTGATCAGCGACTTTGCTTTTCCTGGGCTTCCTGGCAGCGGGCCATTCTATCAATGCATCGCCGTGTCTCAGACCAGCGACCCCGTCAGCGGCGGCTGGTTCCTCTACGCCTTGCAACATGAGCCTGCGCATCCCACTTGGGTAGGTGATTATCCGAAGTTCGGGTTGTGGAATAATCCGCAGCCTGGTGGCGCCTATCACCTGACACTCAATTTGTTTGATGGCCCCACCCTTGCCTTTGAAGGCGTCCGCGCCTATGCGCTGGATCGCGCGGCGATGCTGGCTGGGCAAGGGCAACCAAACCCCAATGCGATCGGGTTTACTATCCTTCCTAACGGCTTGGGCGATTCCTATAGTCTGGTCGCTGCCTCCTTTCGGACAGGCACCGCGCCACCTGCGGGAAGAGATGAGTTTCTCCTGGCTGTGGACAGCCCCGCCAGCAACCCCACAACCTTGACCCAAGTCAAGGGCTGGAAGTACCACGTCGATTTTGCTATTCCGGCGAACTCGACTTTGGGCATTCTCCCCAACCACACCCCGAATGGTCTGATCGCAGTCAACGGGTTCGTTGAAGCATGGACAAATACTGCTGGGTTTTCGATCGTGCCGCAGCAGGGAACAACCGACAAAATCCAGACCCTTGGCGATAAAATCATGACGCCGGTTGTTTACCAGAATCGCACGGGCACGGAATCATTATGGGCAGATCAAACAACAATCCTGAATTTCCCGAACGGGCCGACTATTATTCGCTGGTATCAATTCGACGTGACCGGTGGCAACTTCCCCGGTACCGCAGTTCAACAACAAGACTGGAGCAATGGCAACGATGGCGTATGGCGCTTTATGCCCAGCATAGCGGTTGATCAAAGCGGCGACACAGCCATCGGTTATTCCTCATCCAGCAGCACCATGTTCCCAGGCATTCGTTATGCGGGACGCCTCGCCACCGATCCGCCAGGTAACCTCGCGCAAGGCGAAGCCGTAATGTTCAACGGCACTGGTTCCCAGCTCGACACCGTCAGCCGCTGGGGCGATTATAGCATGACAACGATCGATCCGGCCGATGGCATGACCTTCTGGCACGTGAACGAATACTACGCCACAAACAGCAGTTTCAACTGGCACACTCGCATCGGCAAGTTCAATTTCGTAGGAGGCCCAACGCCGACTCCAACGCCGACACCGCCCTGTAGCTGGTCAGCCGGTCCGGACCTCAACCCCCCAAATGGCGGGGTCCGCTTGGTTGGCGTATTTTTCCCGGCCAATGGCAAGTTTTATGGAATGGGCGGGCGCGCCTCCGACTCAGCTGGCAGCGAATTCACTCATCCGTTCGAATATGATCCGGCTACTAATATGTGGACCAGTAAGTCTGCCACCTACCCCGACACCCATGTAAACAACATGGCCTGCGGCGTGCTAACTGACGCTGGAACGCCTTACATCTACTGCGTGGGTGGTTCGCAAGTTACCGTCGTCGGCACTTTCGATCGCGTATTCCGCTACAATCCTGTCACCGACGTGATCAGCCCGGTTGCTGCTCCCTGGCCCGGTGGCCTGGGAATGGTTCTGCCCGGTGGCTTCACGGTGCTCAGCAACAAGCTCTATATCCTGGGCGGGTTCGACACCATCACGGGTGGGGGGCAAGGGACCAACCAGATTTGGGAGTTTACTCCTCCTACTACCTGGGTACAGAAGCCCTCTGTTCTGCCTGTTCCGCTGGGTTACATACCCACGACGACCATCGGCAGCCTCATCTACACGGGTGGGGGCAGCGACATCACGGCTGGCGCTCTTACCGATACGACCAACTCCTTTGTTTATAACCCGGTGGCGAATACGATCGGCACGATTGCCGCCATACCGCGGGCGACAGGCGAGACGCGAGCGCTTAACTTCAATGGCCAAATGCTCGTGATGGGCGGTGGGAGAACCGCGCCCAACCCATCCAATGAGGTGGACGCCTATACCCCGGGCACTAACACGTGGGCGGTAAATTCACCCGTTCCTGCCTTCACGACTGCGCGGCGCAACTTCCCAACCGACACCGATGGGACGACCAGGATTTGGTTGGCGGGCGGCTATGCAAGTGACGGCATCACGCCACTGGCCTCGATGGAAATCTTCCAATGCGCCACCCCTACGCCTACACCTACGCCTACTGTGACTCCTACAGCCACGCCAACTCCCACGGTAACGCCGACGGCGACGCCTACACCGACTCCGAGTGGGATTGTGCTCACGGCCTCAACGCACAGGTTTGATCAGAGGGAGGCGGTGCATCTCACCTGGACTGGTGCGTCGTTCAGGGTGAAGATCTTCCGCAATGGAGTTTTGCTGGCGAAGGTGCAGAACACCAGCTCCTATACGGACGTGCTCACTGTGCACGGGCTCTACACCTACCAGGTGTGCGACGCGGGCACGATGAACTGTTCGAACGAAGTGACGGTGAGGTTCGACGGCGGCCCGTAGGGGGAATCAAGCAGGCAACTTCAATCAAGGCGGCGTCGCGCAAGCGGCGCCGCCTTTGCTTTTGTGCGCATTTAATGTTCGATGTGCGCACGTCGCAGGTCAGTCGGATGGTGTCGTTCGATTAATGGGCCACAAGAAAAATCCAAAAACCAAAACATGCTTGACATATTGCCGCGCGCCTGCCTAGTCGATAAGAGCGCTCCCCATGAAAGCAACGCGGGCATTGATTGCGATGGTAGTGGCCCAAACATGCATCGCCACCTTGTCCCACGCACAGTCTCCGAACATGATCGGCAGTTGGAAGGTGGACATCACGTTCACGAATGGCGAGAGCCGTTCATTGCGCTTTGACGCTCAAGACGCCGGAAAAGGCTCTTTCTTGTTGCTCGATCCACGATTGAAGGTTTGGGGACCTGCCAAGCCTACGGCGGTAAACTGGACTCAGGGCGAAGGAAACTCGGTGACGTTTTCGGGGCCAGTGGAATTTATGCTAGGCAACGTCGGGCGCGACGCGGGAACGTTGGTGTTCAAGGGAAAATTTGAAACAGATGGCTCGATAAAGGGCGAGGTGGAATTCTCCCCCATCGTTGGAGACCAACCGTCGAAGCACGGCACGTTTAAAGCCGTTCGTGCCGGAGGCGGATAAGGGTTGTAGCCGGGATCGGTGATCCCGGCCGGTAGCAAATAGAAGGGCGGCCACAAAGACAAGCTGACCAGCTAATCGTCGCTTCTTAGCGTCCATCGGGCAGCTTTGCGTGACGATTCTGGAGCAGACAGACGTTCGAAGGATGGCTCTTCGTCACTGAGCCGACATTTGTCATTTGCTGGCCACGCCACTCCCTGGACATCGGTGGTAACGGGGGGCTCTCTGACTTGGAGCTGCGAGACGCTTGCGCAAAACCCAAACGCAAATGCGATCCGCTGGGGTACTCTCTATAATTTCCGTTTCGATTCCAACCGTCCGCCGCAGGATGAATTTGCTGTGATCGGTTTCTTCAAGATGGGAGTGCCAATCATGGCTCCCATCCAGGGCCACAGCACCGGCCCTGACTAAGCAAAGCCGTCCCTGCGACTCGCCCTCTAGTCGGTTGAATCGCGCGACAAATTTGTCTGTCGCGGTTTGCAGCGTGCTTTCTGCGTCGAGTTTGCATTTGCGCGCCAGATTGACGACTGCGAACAATAAATCGCCAATCTCGTCTTCGACCGCTTAGATTGACTTGCTGCCTAGGGATGAAGCACGCAACTTCAATCAAGGCGGCGTCGCGCAAGCGGGTCCGCCTTTGCTTTGTAGCGGGTGTCGTCGACTCCCAAGGCTATAGGTAACCGCCACCCCGTCCGCTCTTGTTTTCAAACCAATCTCATCCCGGTCATTCGGGTTATTCACGGGCAAGTTTCTTTCTTTCCTTCGTTTTCTTCTGTTGATTTGGCGTGCGTCGCACGTCAAGGAACGTAAAGAGAAGGCAACGAGGATAACGAAGATGACGAAAGCTTTTTCAGGAAAGCTAGGAAGATTCTAGACTTCCGGATTGTGATCGGTTTGGCAATTACTACGACGAAACCCTGACGCGTCACCGAATTCCCGTGTCGCACTCCCACTGGACCTTTGTCATCTGGCCCGGCACGACATCGACATCGAAGGGGCCGTAATGCCCGATTCCATGTTTCTTGCCATTCATGGAAACGGTGTAGTGCCCGGGCGGCAGCGAAGTGCGAAACCGTCCCTGATCGTCAGTGGTGAACGATGCCACCGCACCTTTTTCGTTTTCCACCACGAACGTAGCGTTTGCGAGCGGCTTCGAACTGGGAATGCCGGGCCTGATCGGCCCAGCTTGAGTTGGACCAAACGTAATCACGCCTTCGATCCCTGTTCCTGATCCGGATTGCGTTTGGCCCGAAGAAAAGCAAGCAGACATAACAAGAAGTCCCCAAATGATCGGGAATTTTCGGAACCGCATTGGCCAATTTACTCCCGCGGCTGCGTATCGGTCAAAAGATTTGGGGACGTCGACTGGCAGTATAGCAAAACAAAAAATTGGCTGCCCGCGAATGACGCGAATTAACGCGAATGGAATTATATCCACCTGCCTTTATATTCGCGTCTATTCGCGTGATTCGCGGGCAAATCTTCTCCTTCTTCGTGTGCATTCGTGTTCATTCGTGGTTAAACCGGGTGCTGACTTGACGATTCAATCGTTGCGCCGAAAATTCTCCGCTCGTCTTAGCCATGAAACGCTATCTGCCTTTTATTATTGTTGCTGTTGTCGCATTGGCCACGCTGGGGAGCGGAGCGATGCTCTATCGGGCAAAGCGGCCGCAGCTTCTCACTATTCCCGAAGATAAGGTCCTGCCCGGAAAAGGCGGCGCCGAATCGATGCACATTCGTGGCAACCCGGACGCGCCGGTTACGCTGGAAGAATTCGGCGATTTCCAGTGCCCGCCCTGTGGCAATATCGCCGTTTTCATTGACGAGCTCGTGAAAGAGTATGGTCCGCGTTTGCGCCTTGTCTTTCGCAACTTTCCGCTCCCGAATCACAAGTACGCGCGCGAAGCCGCGCTGGCTGCGGAAGCCGCCGGTCTGCAAGGCCGCTTTTGGGAGATGCATGACGTGCTTTATCGCGAGCAAGGGGTTTGGAGCAAAGCCGACAACGTCCGTGAATTGTTCGATTCTTATGCGGGAATGATCGGGCTCAATATCGATCAGTTCAAAAAGGACATAGATGAAGAAAAGACCAAAGCGCGAGTGGAGTCCGATCACGAGCGCGGCGATTCGCTCGGGGTACAGAGCACTCCAACCGTTTTTATCAATAATCGCCAGTTGGGCCCGAATGATAGAACACCGGATGGCCTTCGTGCCAGTATCGATGCGGCGCTAAAGCAAAAGTCGTAACCAAATGACCGTATCGCGATTTCGAACCATTCTTTATACGGTCGCCGCGATCGTTTCGCTGGCGGGGCTGGCGGACGCAACTTATCTGGCTGTGCAGGCGTTGACAGGCGAGACGCTCGTCTGCGGAGGATCGCCAGATTGTTTCCGTGTGCTGGGCAGCTCGTATGCGAAAGTTGGTGGAATTCCGGTAGCTCTGTTCGGCACCCTGGCTTACTTCAGCGTATTCAGCTTCGCCACGTTCGCGGCTTTCGGTTACGTGCGCGCGCGAGCATTTCTCATTCTGACCATCGGTGCGATGTTTCTCGTTACGCTTTGGCTGCTGTATGTGCAGGCCTTCCTGCTGCACGCGTACTGTCGCTACTGTCTGTTCTCGGCGGCGGTCACGTTCTTGCTCGCCGGGCTGGTGATTGCTCTTCCGCCTTCGCGGGAATCATTAGAATCCCAGGACGCACAGGCCTCGTAGGTGCCAGCCATTGACAAGTGGGCCGGCGGGCAGTGGCTTCATTTCAAACGATGGCTTAAGTACATAAGACGATGCGCATCCTGGTGATCGAGGACGAAACGAAAACGGCGGCTTTCCTGGCAAAAGGCCTGCGGGAGGCCGGTTTCGTCGTCGATCTCGCCTGCGATGGCGAGGCAGGGCTGGTAGCGGCGCGCGCGAGCAGGTTCAACCTTCTCATCGTCGATGTCATGTTGCCAAACAAAGACGGCTGGGAGGTAGTAGCGGAATTGCGGCGCGACAAGATTCGTACGCCCATACTTTTTCTTACCGCCCGCGACAGTGTGCGCGACCGTGTGAAAGGACTCGAGTTGGGCGCGGATGATTATCTGGTTAAGCCATTCGCGTTTTCGGAACTGCTCGCCCGGGTGCGCTCGGTATTGCGGCGCGCTCCCGAGCGACACGTAGAACATTTGCGCATCGACGATTTGGAAATCGACATGCAGCGGCACAAGGCGGTTCGTTCCGGCGTGCCGCTCAATCTCACGCCAAAGGAGTTCCTTCTCCTGGCTCATCTGGTTCGCTCGGTCGGCGAAGTTGTATCGCGGGCTGAAATCGCAGAACGCGTATGGGACATCGGGTTCAAAACCAATACCAATGTCGTGGATGTGGTGGTGCGTCGCTTGCGGGCCAAGGTGGACGATCCGTTCAAAACCAAACTGGTTCATACGATTCGCGGCGTAGGTTATGTTCTCAAAGCGCACTGAACCGCGCTCGATCGCGTCGCAGCTTATCGTGCTTTTTACGCTGGCCGCGACGCTGTTGCTTTCCTGCGGGCTCGGCGTGTTTTATTGGATCGTTGTTCGACACGCGTTCGCGGAAGACAACGCGATCCTGGCTGACAAGATCTCTGCCTTGAGCGCGGACTTCAACGAGAGTGGACCAAAAATTTTCGGCCAAGAATTGAAAGCCCACCACGCCGGCGAACGTGCTCCTTATTGGATAAGAGTTCTCGATTCCGAAGGCCGCACCGTGACAGAAACGCCCGGAATGGATCGTTTGCTTGCCTCGGGTGTCTTTCCACCCGTGCAAAGATCGATATCGTCTGTTCGCAGCCGACGAGATTATCGCGCGGGCGCGAGGTTGTTTTCGTTAATCGCCGTAAATGAAGAGGCCGCCGGCGACACTTACACCATCCAGGTGGCGCAGGACCGCTCGAGCGACGAACAAGTCGAAAGAGAGTTCGGCGTTTTGCTCATCGTTGTGCTGGCGGGCAGCATGGTTGCCTCGGCTCTGATCGCAATCACGGTCACCAAGCGTGGTTTGCGTCCGCTCGGAGAAATGACGCGTTCGCTCGAACGAATCGGGCCGACTCATCTCAGCGAACGAGTGGCGCTGGCCGGTTGGCCGCGCGAGCTGCAGCCGCTCGCGGTTGCTTTCGACAGCATGCTGGCCCGGCTCGAGGCTTCCTTTACACGGCTCTCTCAATTTTCTGCTGATCTCGCCCACGAGCTCCGCACGCCGATTGCCAATATCCTAGGCGAAGCGCAGGTTGCCTTATCGCGTGATCGCACCTCGCACGCGTATCGCGAAGTGATCGAATCCACAATTGCCGAATGCGAACGGCTGTCTGGAATCGTTGACAATTTGCTCTTCGTCGCCCGCGTTGACGCGGCGCGCGAACCGATCGAGCGGACGCGATTCGATGCGCGCGCGGCGGTGGAAAAGATCGCGACATTTTATCAAACGATCGCCGAGGATCATCATGTTGCGATCAGTTGCAGCGGCGAAGGTCAGATTTATGCCGACCCGGCCTTGTTCGAGCGCGCGGTTGGCAATCTGGTCGATAACGCGCTGCGTTTCACTCCGAAAAACGGCTCAATTCAAATCGCACTTGCCGAACACGCGGCCGATTTCGAGGTCGCAGTCAGCGATAATGGCTACGGGATAGGTCCAGAGCATTTGCCGCGCGTGTTCGATCGATTTTACCGCGCCGAATCATCGCGCGGCTCCGATGGAGCAGGCCTGGGCCTGGCTCTGGTAAAATCGATCGTCGAACTCCACGGTGGATCCGCCAGGATTCAGAGCGAGGTGGGTCGCGGCACAACCGTCACGCTTATTTTCCCGAAGCCACCTGTCGGAACATAGGCATGCTGCCAATGCGTCCTGCGGGTTGGAAACCCGCCGCAAAGGACGGGCTGACAGCATTTCGGCTGGGTGTACACGCCAGAGGTTTAGGTTGTCCAAAAATTTCTCTTGCCAATCATTACAATTTTGTAATGATTCGCGGAACTTATGAGTAAAACGTTCTTTTCTTGTGGAGTTGGGTGGCGGTGGCTCATCCCGCTGATCGCATGCGGATGCCTGCTTTTTTTTGCTAGCAACCAGTCGGTCCGCGCGCAGTCGGCTATTTCCGAGCAAGAGGTCGTCGTGAGCGGCGAGGAAGTGCCCAGTGCCTACGGCGCGCCTCCAGGATTTTCGCGCAGCCGGTTCTCTAACCTGACGCAGGCCTACGTTTTGCCGCCATGGGCATTTTTCTTCGGTGAGATTTTTGAGGGCCAGGGGTTCCGCCACGGGCCGCCCGATTATCTTTTCACTCAAGAGATCGAAATGGGTCTACCGTATCGTTTTGGTGTAGCGGGGGAGGCAAAGTTCGAGCGCTTTAATGGCGGTGGCGGCGCGGAGACGGTGAGTCTGGAAGCACGATGGGCTCTTGCCGATTGGAACAAGATTCCGCTCAATCCAACACTCTTTGCGGAATACAAATTCGGTGTCGGCACTATTCGACATGAAGAAGGACCGCCACCGCCTCCTGGGGAGGAAGGAGAGGAAGAAGGTGGCCCGCCCAAAGTTCCCGATGCCTACGAATTTCGTTTGCTCCTCGCCCAGGATTTCGGCGAGCGCTTTGAGTGGGCCATGAACTGGTTCTTCGAAAAGGAGAACACCGGCGACCGCGGCCGCGAATGGGGCTTCTCCCAGAGCGTCATGACTCCCGTTCTCTTGCCTAACGAGCGTCTGAAAGTCGGCGTAGAAATGGAATATAAGAATTTCACCGTCAAAGACACACGCGGCGATCTCATGAACAGTTTTGTCATCGGTCCAACAATCGCGTGGAAACCGACACCGCAAACTCGCCTGGATATCTCGCCCTTGTTCGGCTGCACCGACGATTCGCCGGTGGCTGATGTCTTTGTCGCCTTTTCCTGGCTCTTCGGTAGCGAACGCGCCGAAGCGGAAGCGCCCGTGTCCACGCGGTTCCGTTACCTCACCAAGGTTCTCCGCACCGATAGCGATCCGGGAAAAGAAATCTCGGAAAAAGAAATGAAGCAGGTCGCGCCGCCGCCGTGTCCTCAATGGTACGGCGACAATGAATGGAATGTGAATCTCTGGGGCACCTATGCTTTCACCAACACCGAGTACAATCCTAATCTTTGGCTGTTGGATGTCGTACAAAGTACCAGTGAAGGCAACCCCGTGCTCGGCACCTTTGACCATTACATTGGTGGAGATCACGCCTGGGGCGGCGGCGGCGATATAAAATATTTCTTCCACCGCTACTTTGGTGTGGGCATTGAAGGATTTGCCCTGGACGCCAGCAAAAACGGCTTCGATATCTTCGAGGACCCGACAATCCCGATTTTTACTCGTGAACGAATCAATCACGACCATTCGATTGGCGCTGTTTTAGGAACACTTACATTGCGTTATCCAATTCCTTGCACACGTTTTGCGCCCTACGCCTGGGCCGGTGTCGGTGCGATTTTCGGCGGCGGCGAAAGGGATGTCCTTCACACGCAGGGGCCGCCGGACGCGTTCGTTGTCCATGCCCAGACGGATCATTTCAGGAGCGAAACCAAAGCGCTCGGCCAATTCGGAGCCGGTCTCGAATTCCGAATCGCGCGGCACATCGGTTTGACTAACGACTTGAGCTTCGGCGTGATCGACGGAGCGAAAAATAATTTTGGAATGTTCCGCAGCGGCCTCAACTTCGCGTTCTAGCAGGACAACGACTGTAAGAGGCGTCGTGGCCAGCGCTTCTAAAAAGACCTTCAGGGGCTGAAGACCGCGGCAGTTTCCGCGGTCTCTGAAGTGGAGATGCCGCAGCCCGGTGGAGCGGGCTGCGGCTACACTTCTCCTCATCCGGACGGGCGTGAACTGCCTGAATTGTCGAGGCGCCGTGTCGGCTGCAATTCCTACTTTCCGCAGGCGACACGCCTGCCACTACAGGCCTTTGGCACAAGGGGTGGTCATTCCTGGGACATTTCTTGACCAGCTTTCCTCGCACCGATACGTTCACCAACGGAAAGGAGCTCGTGGTGAAAACCGAGGTGTCGATCGAATACTGCGTGGTTTGAAACTACACGCCGAAGGCCGTCAGTTTGGCGACCAAAATTCTTGAGCTCGGCGAGCGCATCAAGTCGCTTACGCTCATTCCCTCGAGCGGCGGCGCTTTCGAGATTCGCGCCAATGGCAAACTCCTACATTCCAAACTTGACTCCGGCGATTGGCCGGACTTCGACGCAATCGTCAAGGCGATTAAAAAGATTAAGTAATCGCTCGCGCGATTCTTTTCCTGCTTCAGTTCGACGTTCGGCTCTGGACACTCAGCGTTGGACGTCTTCTTTTCTTTCCGCAATCTGCAATCAATGCCAGTCCGCCTCGGACCAATCCGCAATCAGGAGAGTGAAGGGTGCCTGGTGGCCCTCGCGGTCTTCAAAACCGTTGTCGATCTTGCACATGCAGGACCGAGGTAGGTTCGATTCCTATCCTCTCCGCCAGTTCATTTTCGATTTTCGATTTCTGATTTTCGATTGGCCGCAAATGCTCGCCGATCGAATCAAACGTCAAACCTCGAACATCAAACATCGGGAAAGGAGGTGACTCATGTCGCGTGAGCAAATTCGCAAGCTGACTTCGCTCTCATCTTGCGCCGGGTGAGCTTCCAAATTGAGCCAGCAGGCCCTGCGGCAAGTTTTGCCGCAGCTTCCCATTTCGTTAAACCGCAATGTGCTCGTGAGCTCGAACACTTTCGACGATGCGGGCGTTTATCGCCTGGATCGACATCGTGCCTTTGTGCAGACCGTTGATTTTTTCACGCCCATTGTGGACGACCCATTTTCCTATGGGCAAATCGCCGCAGCCAATTCGCTTTCAGACATCTTTGCAATGGGCGCACGTCCGTTGACTGCGCTCAACGTCGTTGGTTTCCCAGCTGATCTCGTTCCACCAAAAGTGGTTTCTTCCATTTTGCGCGGCGGTCTGGCCAAGGCGGCCGAGGTCGGATGTGTAATCATCGGTGGCCATTCCATTCGTAATCCCGAACCGATATACGGTCTGGCCGTCACGGGAATTGTTGATGTTCGCCGCGTCACGACGAATGCAAACGCGCGCTCCGGCGATTTGCTTGTCTTAACAAAACCGCTGGGCACAGGCATTGCCACCACCGCAATCAAGCGCGGGTTCGCTTCGCGGAGGCTCGAGAAAAAAGTCATCGCGCTCATGTCGAAAATTAACACCGTAGGCGCCGATCTCGCCGAGCGTGGTCTCGTTCGCGCAGCCACCGACATCACGGGCTATGGTCTGATCGGTCATTTGGTTTCACTCTGCCGTGCCAGTCGCGTCTCCGCAGAGATCGATCCAAGCGCGGTGCCGATGATTAGCGATGAGATCGGCGATCTGATCGAACAGGGCTCCGTCCCGGAAGGGAGTCGGCAAAATCTTTATGCCACGACGGTCCTCGTCGATTGGCAAAGCACAGATGAGGCGCGCAGAATTCTTTTAACGGATGCGCAGACCAGCGGTGGACTACTGCTTTGTGTCGCCGAAGCCAGGCTGGAGAAAGTGCTGAATATTTTGCGCAAAGCGAGTACACCCTGCGCCGCTGTTATCGGAAGAATTGTCCCGCGCAGCCGACGCCGTCCCTTGATATGCATGACCGGGTAAAATCGCGCTCGCGCCGGGAAATTCCCGCTGTCAGCAAAGTCCTCGATGCGCTCAGCCATGACGATCTGCCGCGCCCGGTGGTTGTCGGTCTTGTCCGGCGCGAACTTTCTAAAATTCGCGCGAAAGCGGAGATCCCCGAATTTGAATCCATTGTCAATTTTATCCGGCGTCTGCTTCACGAGCTCCGCGCCAGCCGGCTCCAGCCGGTCATCAATGGAACCGGAATTGTCATTCACACCAACTTCGGGCGCGCCCCGCTCGCACCGCAAGCGGTAGGAGCGCTTAACGAAATCGGCTCAGTTTATGCCAATCTCGAATATGATCTCGCGACTGGCGAGCGCGGCGGACGCGGTGCTTATATCGAGAATGCGCTCGCGCTGCTTTGCGGAGCGGAATCGGCCACGGTCGTGAACAATTGCGCAGCTGCGCTGGTACTAATCGTCCATCATTTCACCCGAAGCAAAGGCAGGGCGCGAACGCGGGGTGCGCGGCTCCAGCCGGAAATTGTCATTTCGCGCGGTGAGATGGTCCAAATCGGCGGAGGATTTCGCGTTGGCGAAATAATCGAAGCGGCCGGTGCGAAATTGCGGGAGATCGGCGCAACAAATAAGACGAGCATCGATGATTATGCCAAGGCAATCGGGCCAGATATTGCTCTCATTCTCAAAGTTCACCGCAGCAATTTTTTCATGGACGGTTTTGTGGAATCGCCTTTTTCAGCAGCCATCGCTGCGCTCGCGCGAAGAAAACGCATTCCTTTTGTCGAAGATTTGGGAAGCGGCGCGATCTTTGCGACCGAACACTTGGAGCTGGCCGAACACGAACGCACACCTGCTGAAGCATTGAACGAAGGAGCTGATCTTGTTTGCTTCAGCGGCGATAAATTGCTTGGTGGCCCGCAAGCGGGAATCATTGCTGGAAAGCAGCGATTCGTCGCCGCGTTGAAATGTGAACCCCTATTTCGCGCGTTGCGCTGCGACAAACTGGTTTTCGCGGCCTTGCAGGCGACTGTCGATCTTCATCTCAATCAATCGACCGCCGGGATCCCTGCGATTGCCCTTTTGCAAGTCTCCAAGGATGAATTGCGCGCTCGAGCTGCAGCGATTGTCAGTCGGCTGGAGGGTTTGCCACTGCGAATCGCGATTGGGTGCAGTATAGTCAAAGTCGGCGGCGGAACCTTGCCAAAGTCGACGATACCGTCAGTTACAATCGACATTGCTCCCGAGAATTGTTCCTTGGTCGATTTCGCCACGCGGCTGCGCAATTGGAGTCCGCCAACCATCGGCTATATCGGAAATGAACGTTTCAAACTCGATCTGCGCACGATTTTCTCGCATCAGGACGACCTCGTAGTGCATGCCATTCGCTGTGTCTCTACAAGTGCGCAATAACCAACACGAAGATCACGAAGAACACGAAGATGGAATGTAATCGGGCTTCGTGCTCTTTGTATCCTTCGCGGTTTCAAAAAGTGGCATGACCGAAACACATTTCGTCATCGCGACGGCCGGTCACGTCGATCACGGCAAAAGCGCGCTTGTCAAAGCGCTCACGGGAGTTGATCCGGATCGGCTGCTCGAAGAAAAGGCGAGACAAATCACGATTGAGCTCGGCTTCGCGCATCTCCAACTTTCTGCGATCTCAACTCTCAGCTCTCAACTCTCAACTCTCTCCATAGGGGTTGTCGATGTGCCCGGCCACGAAGATTTCGTCCGAAATATGATTGCTGGGGTCGGTTCAATCGATCTCGCGCTCTTCGCTGTCGCAGCAGATGACGGCTGGATGCCGCAAACCGAAGAGCATCTGCAAATACTGAGTTATCTCGGAGTGAAACGAGCTATGATCGCGCTCACCAAGAGCGACGTGGGCAATATCGACGAAGTCGCTAAGCAAATTCGCGATCAGCTGCGTGAGAGCGTCTTCGCGCTATCTCCGATTATTCCAATGTCGGTTCGCAGCGGTGAGGGAATCGAAAATTTGAAGAACGCGCTCGCCTCGGAATTCTCAAGCATGCAACCACAACGCGATGTCGGAAAACCGCGCTTATTCATCGATCGCGCCTTTACACTGCGCGGAATCGGTACCGTCGTGACCGGCACACTAACTGGCGGACGACTCCGTCGCGGCCAGAGCGTCGTTGTTCAACCACAAAATTTTGAAGCGCGTATTCGCTCGATCCAAAGTCATGGCTCTGAGCTGGAATCTGCGCAGCCCGGAATGAGGACCGCGATCAACCTGCCGGATGTCGCTGTCGGCGATGGCCCTGGACAAATCAAACGCGGCGACGTGATCACCGTTGTCGATCTTGGCACGGCGAGTTCAACTCTCGTTGCTCTCCTCGAAAAATCTCCTCGGCTGGGCCCGAGAGATCCGGCCGCACGCCCACTCAGGTACGGTGCTTCGGTCTATTTGCACCACGGCACGTCGCGATTCCCGGCGAAAATCGGTCTGCTTGATAGTGATGCGCTCGAACCTGGCAAACAAACGCTCGCAAACCTAAAGCTGGAATCGCCGATCTTTGCGTTTCTTGGTGATCGATTTGTCCTTCGCGATGCATCGGAGCAACACACCATCGCGGGCGGAATTGTTCTTGATCCAGATGGCAACCGGGAAAAGTTTCCCCATGAGGAGCGGCGTAAATTGCTGACGGCTCGAGCAACAGCACCGGACAATGTCGATCTTTGCGTTCACTCCGAAATTGCGCTGCGCGGTTTTGCGCCAAAACAAACTGTTTTTCGCAAATCGCACTTCAGTAGCGGGGAGATCGCGGAGGCTTTGCTGCGCCTGCAACGCCATAAGGAAATTGTGATTCACGACGGAATCGCGGCGAATACGAAGACCTGGCAGGCGTTGCGCGATCGTGCCAGCGGTTTGATCGATGACGCGCATAGGAGAAATTCCGAACGCGTAGGTCTTGATTTGAATGAGCTGCGCACCGCACTGCGCGATCAACCGGGAGATGTCTTCGAAGCGCTAATTGCGGACCTTTGCTCGGACAATTTTGTCCGCAAAGGATCAGCCATCGCACGGACTTCGCATCGGCCGACGTTGCCAGATGAACTCCAGCTGGCCGCGAAAGGAATTCGCGAAGCGCTCTCGGAGAAACCATTCGATCCACCGCCGCGTAAGGAGATTGCGGTGGATAGAAGTACGCAGCAAGTCCTTCGGTTCTTAATCGAGAGCAGGTCCGTGATTGAAGTCGGCCCGGATGTGGTTCTGCTCCAGAAGAACTTCGAAAGGATGAAAGCCGCGGTGATTGATTTCATTTCCAGGAATGGTCCCGCGACGGTCAGCGCACTCCGTCAGGTGTTACAAAGCTCGCGGCGCGTTGTTGTCCCTTTGCTTGAGCAACTCGATCGCGAGGGTTTCACACGGCGAATGGGTGATCGTCGAGCATTGAGCGATCAAATTGAAGCGCGCTAGATTGGTCGATGTCGAGATTTGTTCGGCGCTTCTGTTAGATTTTGCGTTGATGAAGCCTTCGCGACCAGTTCTGCTCATTGTTCCGTCGCTACGGGAAGCGTGGGACGATGCGATCGCTCCCTGGTTCGAACGAGTTTTGCCCGAGACGTGGAAACGCGCGTTACCTGCACTGGTCGTTGTCCCCACGCGAGGACAGGTCAACGATCTGAAGGCGCGCTTGGTTGCAATAGGCTCTTCCCATCTCGGTTTGCATTTTCTGACGCCGGCGAGTTTAGGAGCATTGCTCGCACGGGAAGACGAGACGCCGCGTTCTCGCCCGGAACATCTCCACCTGCTGCTCGCAATCGCCGCAAGCGAAATGGAAAATCGGCCTAACGAATTCGAAGCCCTCGCCGCCAAAGCAGTTTCTCGTGCGCCGGCGCGGCTGCTGCGTGCACTGGATCGCCTCGAAACTGCCGGGTGGAAGTTCGAAGAACTCGCGCTGCCATCGTTTGCACCAGTCGTTCAGCGGTTCAACGAGCTGCGGAAAAAATGCGGTTTTGCTCTGCCGGGCGAAGCTGATCGAGAACATTTCAAGGAAGCGGAGCGGAGCGACCGAAGATTTTCCCATTTGCTCATCACTGGATTCGACGGAGCGCATTGGCCTCAGTGGTTTCTCCTGCGCACCGCAGCTGAGCTGGCGGAAAACGCAACGGTCGTGGTCGAAGAACCGCGCGCCGATCTTTCAGACATCGATCTTTGCTGGATCGGTTCGTGGGAAGAGGCCTGTGGCGAAGCGCAACGCCCCCCGAAATCCGCCCACACGTTCGGCGATTCGTCTTTTAGCGAACCTGAAATGCGCGGCGGCGCTGAGACGCCAAAGCATTTCGATTTTCTCATCGGCACGAACGTCTCGGAACAAGCCGAAGCAATAGCGCGACGGTGCGTTCGGTATTTGGCGGATGAAGAATGCACGCGGCTCGGCGTGATTTTTCACGGCAGCGGTGCGTTGCCGCGTCTGGTCGCGAGCTCGCTAGAGCGGCTTGAAATCCCGCATAATGACGGGCTCGGCCACATTGTTCCCGGCATTTTTGAATCGGCGGAATGGCAGGCGTGGATCGAATTGCAACGCGCGCCACGACTCAATTCCTTTCTGCGTTTTTTAAACGCGTTGCCCGACCCGGCGGTCGTATCGCCAAGAATCAGTCGGCAAGTTTTCGAAAAAATTCTGCACGAAAGTTACAAGGAAGTGTTGCTGGACGATCTGGAACTGCTGCGCGAATTCTGTGCCACGCGCGTGGACGACAAATCTCAGTCGGCCGCCGAGGCTCTGCGCGCGCTGCCATTTCTCCCGCCGCGCGCCACCCTCGCGCAGTTTCTCGAACAGACTTACGCCGCGCTTGCCCATCTCGGCTGGAAGCAACACGCGCTCGAGCTTGCCAACGTCGCGCATGATTGGTCGCAGCGTCTCGATGCGAAATTTTCACGCGCGCTTTTTTTGCGCTGGCTGGAAGAAACGACTGCGACCTCAGGCGCCGCACGCTCAGCCGAAGGCGACCATCCGTATGCGCGCGTGCAATTGCTCACGGTGGCGCGCGCGCAGAATCAGGAATGGTCGCACTTGATTCTTGCCGGTTGGAACGAAGGGGGGTGGCCGCCGCCGTCCGGCGCAGAGTTCGCACGCGCCGAAGAGATTCGAGCCTTCAATCGCAGCGTGCAACAGCTCAACAAGCGCGCCGCGCGCCAGGGAAGCCAGGGCGAGGGCCACATCAGTGTGCGCGAAAACCATTCCCTCTATCTCGGGCCGGGCGAACAACGCGCGATCGCGTTGCGGCAATTCGATGCCCTCCTCGAATCGGCCAGCGAAGGCGTGACGCTCGCGGCCAGTCTCGTGCAGGAAGATGCGCCGGAACGCTTCTGGAATCCGAGCGAATGTTTTACCGAGCTGTATCTCAAAACGCGGCGTGAGCCGCTCACGCAAACGACGCTGAAAAATCTGCAACGCGCCACTTCGCTGTTGCCGAAGCCTGCGGCGGTAGCGACGGATGTGCAGCAAACACTGATCGCGTTCAACACGCGCCGCGACGCCTCTAAACCCGCCGGCGAATACGATTTCGCGTTGCGTTCCAACGACTCGTATCGACCGGTGCCAACACTGAGTGTGAGCGATCTCGAACGAATGGTTTCTTCGCCAGCGATTATTTGGATGAAGCGCTATCTCGGCGTGGAAGCGCCAGATGACACCGCGAATCCGTGGCCAGCGACGACAGGTAAATGGGTGCATAACTGGTTGGCGAATATTATCGAAGCCAGGGACGGAACGATTTTCTCGGCGTTTCCGTCATTAACAAAGATCGACAAGCGCATCCGGGGTGCCGCGGACGAACGCTGTGCGGCACTTCGGCGTCTTTGCGACTTGTTGAGCAAAGTCGTTCCTGATTGGTGGAACTCGGGCTGGTTGAACGCGCGCTATCTCGCGCGGCACCTTGGCGCCAAGATCGGAGGTGCGAAAGGATGGGAATGGATGGCGACGGAGTTGGCCGTCGGTCGCGAAGGTGCGGTAAAAATTGCTGATGGCGTGGAGCTTGAGCTGCATGGCCAGGTCGATTTAGTGCTCGCGCAGGATGAAGCGGGCAGTTTTGCCGGGCAAAAGATCTGGATTGTCGATTACAAAACCGGTTCGACAAGGGAACTGAAGACCTCCGATCTGCACGACAATCTGGTCAAAGGAACAATGTTGCAGCTCGGTCTTTACGCGCTGGCCATGCTCGAGCTCGGCGCCGCCGAAGTGGGCGCGAGCATTATTTCGCTCGCGGTTAAAAACGTCGCGCCGCAATTGTCCGTTGTCGATCTTGCACCGCACACGAACGTCTTCGCCGATCTCGCAGAAATGCAACGCACGGGTGTTTTCGGAATGAAAGGAGAAGTTCGTCCGGCGTTTGGTTACACCGCGCCCTATCCGCTCGCGACGTTGCAGATCGACAACGACATTTTAGAAGATAAATGGGCGCTGACGCATCCCGCGCTCGTCCTTGAGAAAGAGGAGTGGGAAACAAGGTGACGCTGCGCGACGAATCCGCTCGCGCTCGTTTTGCCAGCGAGCTGGACCGCAATTTTTCTGTAGTCGCGTCGGCCGGTTCGGGCAAAACCACCGCGATAACGCAGCGCGTTTTATCGATCGCGCGTTCGCCGAACGCCGCGGAAACTCTGCCGTGTCTGGTGGTCGTCACCTTCACCAACCGTGCGGCGGACGAAATGCAACAGCGCACGCGGCAAGCGCTGCTCGAGGAAAATTTGCGACCGGAAGTGCAGACTGCATTCAATCGCGTCTTCTTCGGCACGATTCATTCGTTCTGCATGAAACTCCTGACCGACTTTGGCCATTATCTTGGCTTGCCTGCGCCGCTCGAGTTGGTAACCGAAGACGACGACCTCTGGCAGGAGTTTGCGCAAAACCAAACTCGAATTGGCCGGTCGTTAGACGACGAGGACCGCGCTATGCTTCTGCGTCTCGTGCAGGCGCGCGACCTCATGGAGCTGGCGCGACGCGCGGCTTCGTCTATTTTACGAGTGCCAGGGCTGTCGCCTTGTCCGCCGCTCGATTTCGCTGAGGTCTATCAACAGGTCGATCAAGCGGGCCGCGACAACATCGGCAGATCGCAGGCGGAATTGCGCGAGTGGGACAGACGCTTCGCCGGCAATTGGGAATACCTGCGCTGGCCGGTTTGTTTCACGGCGGCAAACGCTAGGTTCACTCAGCTCTGGCAGGATAAATTTGCGCCGCTGCGAAAATGGATCTGCGACGCCGCCACGTGCGTCGCGGCGGAAGTGCAACGCGATTATCTCGATTTTCGACTCGACCACGGACTGGTCACCTACGGAGATCAAATCGCGCTCGCGGAAGAGTTGCTGCAACATCCGGTCGCCGCGCAGAGGATTCGCGAAGAAAACTTTCGTGTCATTCTCGACGAGGCGCAGGACACTGAGCCGTTGCAATTTTCCGTGCTGCTGGAAGCGACGCGCCCCCCGGAAGTGAAGGGTCTTTGGTTGCAAGTTCGACATCTAGGTCCGCGGCCCGGGCACTTCTGCATGGTCGGCGATTTCCAGCAATCGATTTACTGCGAGCGCGCGGACCTGAATTATTACCGAGCTGTTCATGAAGCGCTCATTGCCGACAAGCACGGCGAGAGTCTGGAATTTGCCGTCACCTTTCGGCTCGACCAGAAACAGCTCGATTTCGTTAACGAAACTTTTCGTGAGATTTTGAATAACAAGGACGGACAGGTGCGCTTCGTCGAATTGCAACCGCGCCCGAAAATTCTTCCCGGGAAAGTCATTCGCCTGCCGCTTGTCGCGAAAGAACTGTTGCCGGCAGGAAAAAAGCTCAAGGACTACCAAAAGGCTCGCATCGAAGCGGAATATCTGGCGCGCTGGATCAAAAAGGCGGAGCTGAAAAAACTTTCGGCTGATTCGTGGCGCGAGGTGGCGATTCTTTGTCCGCGCAAAGCCTGGCTGCAAACGATGGCCGCAGCGTTACGCCGCGTCGGTTTGCCGGTCGCGACCCAATCTGAAAGCGATGTCAAAGGCGACAGCCCGGCTTATGCGTGGCTGACCGCGCTCCTCACGATCATGACCGACCCGCTCAATGCTTACGAAATCGTCGGCGTGCTCCGCGAGATCTTGGGCGCGTCCGATCACGATCTTGCCGTCTTTTCCGAAGGGCAGAAAGCGAGATTTCGCATCGACGAGATTTTGTCGGCGAGCGGAAGAATTTCCTCGCTCTTGCGTACGCTCGCAGAAATTCGCCAACGCGCAGAGAGCCTGGCGTTATTCGACGCCGTCACTTTGATCATCGAGCAAACGCAATTGCGCGAGCGTTTGCTCCTATTACCGGCGACGGAGTTCGGCGATCTCGCGCGTGAACTTGATGCATTGCTCGCACAAACGGCGGAAGCGGAAGCGAACGGAATGATCCTGGCAGAGTTCGCCGAACACTTACGCAACGATTTCGCTGCGCCGCGTGCCGTCCATTTTTCTGCCGACGACAACGCAATCCAACTCATTACTTCGCACAAGGCGAAAGGCTCGGAATGGCAGGCGGTGATCGTTCCGTTCCTCGCGCGCGAGCTGCGGCCGCCTTCCCGGCCTTATCCACATTTTGTGAAATCGCCCATGAACGGCGAACTGATTATCGCGTTCGGCAAAGAAGACAAATCGAGGGATTTGAAAGACGCGATCGAGCGTGCCCAACAGCAGGAACTTGAACGCCTTCTCTATGTCGCAACAACCCGGGCGCGCCACGCGCTCGTAGTTGTGCTCGATCAGGAAATCTTCTCCAATAGCGAGGGCAAACTGCCCCGAACAGCACAACTTCGACGCCTGATTCGCGACAAGGATTCTTATTCCGGCGAATTCGATCAACACAGCAGCACGATCGATGAAGTCCTCGAACCTTCCCAGACCGTGGAGCACGCGTCGCAGAAAAGCGGCGCCGAAATCGAGCCGTTAACTTCTCGCGAACTCAAGCGCGTCGCGAAACGCGCTTCAGAATTCGTGCGCAAGATCACACCGAGCGCGCTCGACTCGGAAGTTCCGGCAGAAGTGCGGACGCGCTCGCGGCTCGATAATCTGGCCACGCTGTATGGCCGCTGGTGGCACGAATTTTTCGAGCGCCTGGATTGGAAAAGCGGAATCGATTCCGCGCAAAAGTTATTCGAAAAAGAATTGCCGATTTCTCCCGACGCAAAAGCCGCGGTGAAAGACTGGAACTCCACGCGCCGGAATTTGTTCAACGATGCCAGCATCGCTCGTTTTCTTGCGAGCGATGAAACGTTATTTCATGCCGAGTTTCCATTTTCGTGGCGCAGGAACGACCGCAGCGTGCTTGAAGGCTTGATCGATTCGATCATGATTAACCGCAAAGCCGGCCGGTGTCTTCTGCTTGATTGGAAAACAAACGATGTTTCCTCAAGCGATGCCGAAATATTTCGCGCACGTTACCGCCCGCAGTTGGCGGCCTATTGGAAAGCAGTCGGCGAAATTACGCGGCTCGAAGTCGAAGCAGGTTTATTCTCGATCGCGCTTGGCCGTTTGCTGCTCTACTCGACAGATGAACTACAGAAGGAATGGCACCGGCTGGAACAATTCCCGCCCGCGCAGCTAGCTGAAGAAATGCGGCCAGATGCGCCCGACGATTTTTGATGGAAGACGAAGCAAAAATAATCGCAGCCCGTTTCGCCACGATCCAGCTGATCAGCGATCACGTTCGCCGCGGATGAATTGCTCGACGCAGCGATAGGCTTCGTCGTCGGTCATTTGCACGGGTGGATGCTTGGAAAAATAAGCGGAGGGCGAATGCAATACGCCTCCGATCCCACGATCGAGCGCAAGTTTGCAGCAGCGGATCGCATCGATGGCCACGCCGGCCGAGTTCGGTGAATCTTCGACCGAGAGCTTTACGTCGATTTCCATCGGTACGTCACCAAAGAGCCGGCCTTCCACGCGAATAAATGCAATTTTGTTATCGAGCTGCCACGGGACATAGTCGCTCGGTCCAATGTGGATATTTTCATCCGCCAGGCGATCGCCGACAACCGATTGCACGGCCTCGGTCTTCGATGTCTTCTTCGATGCCAACCGGGTGCGATTCAACATATTTAGAAAATCGGTGTTGCCGCCGGTGTTTAACTGGTAGGTGCGCATCACCTTCGCGCCACGCTTTCGGAAAAGATCGACAAGCATTCGATGCAAGATAGTGGCCCCCATTTGCGCCTTAATATCGTCGCCGATGAGGGGCAAATTCTTATCGGCAAAACGCCTGGCCCAGACCGGGTCGCTCGCGATGAAAACCGGGATATTATTGACAAAACCCAGCCCGGCCTCCAGCGCGCAACCGGCGTAAAAGCGGGTCGCCTCTTCGGAGCCGACCGGGAGATAATTGATCATCAGTTCAGCGGAGGAGTTCTTCAATTCGGAGATGATCTGTTCGCGGGTGGATTCTTTTTCCAGCGGCAGGAACGTGCGCAGCGGATCCTGATCGCACATATGAGGAGGATAGCCGTCAAAGACGCATCCCATCTTTACGATCGCGCCAGTGAGCTTGATCTTTTCGGAAAAGACTTTTGTGCAATTGGGCGGCGAAAAAATGGCCTTACTGACGTCAAGACCGACTTTACGCCTGTCAATGTCAAAAGCGGCAACGACTTCGATATCGCCAGGCCGGTACGATCCGATCTGCCGATGCATCAACCCGATGCCAGTGCCGTCGGCGGAGGAGCCGTCATAAAAATTGATTCCCTGGACAAGAGAGCTGGCGCAGTTTCCAACGCCTACGATGGCGATTCTTATTTTTCTCATTTCTAAATTACTAAGGCTGAAAAGCTATCTGCTTTGCATGAATCGGGGCAAAATACAAATTGGGCCGCTTCGAGCTTCGATTAAGATGCGTGATGGCCGCCCGTAGCGGTTCCGACTGTTGCAAGCGCCGAATTTGTCTGATGTCGCGCCCGCTTGCAAGAACTGATATAAGAATAAAAGCCACGGGCCGCTTTATTGAAAGAGGCCTTGGTAAGGAGATATACGAAATGCGTTTGGAATTTGGCGCCGTTGTTATCTTGATCACTGTTGCCTTTCCGGCTCCGGCGCATGGGATGTCCACTTACACTATCGAAGAAGCAGTCGCCCTTGCCCAGGCGCAGAACCCGGAGATCGCGATCGCGCAGAAGAAAGTGCAGGCAGCAAGCGGCGGCTTCGTTGAAGCGCGTTCTGGATTTCTTCCTTCCGTCGCGTCGACTGGATTTTACGACAAACGGCAGCAGCAGACCGAAACGCGACTTCGGGACGAAGATTACAATGCCATATTGCGGGTCGAGCAGAACCTTTACACGGGCGGTGCGGTGACCAGCCAAGTGGCAATCGCGCGGCTGAACATCGAGAAACAGGGTTACGAATTCCAGGAAGTTGCCGATCGCGTGACGATGGATGTCCGAATCGCGTTCAACGAACTCCTCCTCAATCGTGCGAAAATCCGGGTGCGGGAGAATTCCGTGCGCGTGTTGGAGGAAGAACTTAAGAGCCAGCAGGAAAGGTTGCAAGCCGGTCTTGTTGGTGCGTTGAATGTGCAACGGGCCGAGGTAGCCCTGGCGAACGAGCAGCCGGAGCTGATCAACGCGCAGACGCAATTAAAAAATTCCTACCTGCGGCTGGCCGAGCTTTTTGGGACCGATCTTCGACCCGGAGCCGAGGGGGCACCCTTTGAAATAACGGGAGAATTGCAATATCACTCTCGTCATCCCGATCTGAACGAATGTCTGGCACGAGCCGACGCAAACCGTCCGGTGATCAAAGCGCGACAGAAAGACATCGAGATCGAAGACCAACAATACATCCTGGACCGCAGCGAGTTGCGCCCGCATGTCCGAGCTCTTTCCGGTTATGAAGTTTACAGCGAGCGCGACCCGGACGTCGGTCAAGAATTCAATTACGGATTTTTGGTGGGAATAAACGCGACGTGGAACGTGTTCGATGGGTTTGCCACCAAGGGGCGCATGCAGGCGACGCGAGCCCGGCGTGAAGCAGCCGCGCAGGCACTCGCAGCGACGCGGCGCGCTGTCGCATCGGAAGTTCGCAGCGCATTTTTTGATCTGGAACAGGCTGAACGCGTGCTCGAGACGGAAACAGAAAATGTGCAGACGGCAGACGAAGCTCTCGATATGGCCAAAGCCAACCTCGGCGCCGGATTAGGAACACAGCTCGACATCCTGCAAGCAGCATCCGACGTGACGCGAACGCGCACGACCCGATTAGGCGCAATTTATTTGCACAACGTAGCCATCGCCCGCCTCGCGCGCGCGTGCGCCAGTTCTGCGGAAGCGCTTGATTTCGGATCAAAAATCAAAAATGCGAAGAACGAAAATCGCAATGCGGCGCAGGCGTTAGATGTGGCGCGTCCGCCCGCAAAATTAAGTCAGCGATGAAACGGATCACGCAGAGCGAATTTGCGGTAAGCTCGGAGGTGGATCGACCGCTCCGCCGGGCGATGCTAAATAATGTGCGGCTTCGCAAGCCGTCTTCGCCACGCTACGGCGCGCCGAGGGGACTGCCCGATCCACCCAGGACCGCGCGTTGGATTTCGCAGAGGAGGATACTCTCAAAACTGCTGCTTTCGATTCTAGGGGCTTGGTGCGTGCGCACAAGCGACGCCGTTACGTTGGAAACCGTTTTTCAAACGACGCTGGAAAAAAATCCTGCCATTCAAGAGGCGAAATCCAATCTCGAGCAAGCAGCTGGGCAGCGGCTTGTTCTTCGTTCCGTGATATGGCCCATTGTGACAATGGCAGTGCCAGCCGGTGTCCAAGGCGGCCACCGAGCGGGCGAGAGTGGAATCAAGGGCTTTGCCTTGGCGCGTGGCTTCTTCACGCAGACCTTGTTTAACGCAGCCGTGCCACCAACGCTCCGGCGCGGAGACGTCGACGTTTTGATCGCGCAGCAGCAGCTTAATGTCGCGGTCGTACAGCAGCTTCATCAGGCCCGCCTGGCGTTTTATGCGGCTCTCTACAATCGATCGCTCCAATCAATCAGGGAAGAGCAACGGCAACGGTTGGAGGAGAATGTTGCTACTCAGAAAAATCGTTATGAAGCGGGGCTCACCGATCGCAGCGCGTTGACAAGCGCAATGGTGCAAGCGCGCGAGCTTGATTCGCAAATCGAAAGCGCGCAGCGCGCATGTGCCGAGGCGCGATTGCAACTGGCAGAAGTAACGGGCCGCGATCTCGGCCAGAAAGCAACGCTGCCCGATCCGGAAGGTGATCTGAAAATTGCGCCGGTGATTCTTGATCTTGATTCGGAAACGGCCGCGGCGCTGGAGCGTCGAGCTGATTTGAAGCTGGCGCGTTTACTGGTTCGTGCCGCTAACGAAGATCAACTCATTATCGAAGCCGGTTATTATCCCGCCGCAGTTGGAAACGTGACAGGTGATTATATCCCAGTCACGGGAATTCATCGCGCAGGTTCGACGAGCAAGACGCAGGACTTTATTTCATCCGAAATCGTCGAGAGGGCTGGCTATACGTGGCACGTTATCGACAACGGCAAAGTAGGGGGCGCGACCCTGAGGGCACGGGCAACACGCGAGGTAAACGAACTGACCTGCCGAAAATTGGAAGCGAGCGTCCGCCGTGAGCTCTTGGGCATCGCCAACAATCTTAAGGCAATCGAAGGCCGCGAAAGATCGCTCGCGGCGGCGGAAGCGGCAGCGCAAGAGAGCGCACGGGTGGTGCAGCAAAATGTGGCGCAGGGCCTTGTCTCGCAACTGGAGTACCGTCTAACGCAAAACGGTTGGCTGGAAACCAGGAGCGGACTGCTTGACGCCATTTATCAACACAATCTGGCAGTCGCGGAATGGGATCGCACCACCGGGCGTTATTTTCAATTTTCCGAAGACACCGCGCAAAACGTGCATTAGTTCCAGCAATTGAAATTGCCGGAATCAAAAAAGATTTTATGGGGTGGCGGAGCCGCGCTCGTGCTGGTTTTCGCGGTGGCCTACTATTTCCTCATGCCGGTTGCGGAAGTGGCGGCGGTGCGCCGCGGCACCGCCATCTCAGCGGTTTACGGGACAGTGCGGATCGAGCCCGCTTTCGTCGTCCATGTTCGCGCTCAGAATTCCGGATTCATTCAATTGGCAGACCCTTTCTCGGCCGGCCATGGCGCGATTGGGAAGACCGTGGAAAAAGGGCAGTTGCTGGCGACCATCGCTGACGAAGCAACTGCTCGACAATTGAAGCAAGCGCGCGCGGATCTGGATGCCGCCATACAACGCGCCGCAGTCCCGCTTCCCTCTTTGGAGTTGGCAAAAGCGGCACTAGACAATCTGCAACGGCTCGAAAAAGTGGTTTCGTCGGGAAGCGTTCCGGCGGTCGAATACGAGAAAGCGAAGAGCGAAGCGAACCGATTGCGCAGCGCTGTGGAGACGGAACGTATCGAGCGCGATCGTAATCTCAATGCCCTTGAGGAAACGACTAAAAAGCTCGAGGCGCAGATGAAGAACTCCGAGGTGCGTTCCCCTATTGACGGACTTCTCACCAATGTCCAGACGATCGATGGCGAACTGGTTTCGGACGGCAACGAGCTTTTGACGGTCTCTTCGCACAAGAATTACGTTCGCGGCGAAGTGAACGAAGAGGATGTGGGCGAGGTTAAACCGAGAATGAAGGCAAAGCTACAGCTATATCCTTATCGAACCCGAACATTCATCGCGCGGGTTACATCGATCCAACCCGCAGCCGACCCAATCACTCAGCGGTATACTGTCGTTCTGGAAATGCAAAATGCTCCGGACAATTTGATGGCCGGAATGACCGGTGAAATGAACATCATCACCGGCACACACCAAAATGTGCTGCTAGTGCCAACGCGCGCCCTCCTTGTCGATCAGGCGTTGATCGTGAAACACGGCATCGTCTACGCGCGAACCGTTCAGGTTGGATTTCGCACGCTGGATTTCGCAGAAGCGATTAGCGGCCTTGCCGAAGGCAATCACGTGGTCGTTTCCGACCAGGACAAATTGCATCCCGGAGAACTGGTACGGCAGCGAATGGTCAGCGCACCGCCACCACCAAGGGAACCATGACGCCGCCACTTCACATCGCGCTGCGGTTTTTGACCCATCGCAAACGGGCTTTGCTCCTGAGTCTTAGCGGCGTCGTTTTCGGCGTCGCCATTTTTGTCTGTACCCAGGCGCAGACGCAGGGCTTCTCCCGGTATTTCATTGATTCAACAATCGGCAGCAACGGCGCCCTTGTTATCAAGTCGCGTTTCCGGCCGCGCTATGAACCGCTCATGGTCTCTTCCAAAAGCTCAAACGGGAAGGCGCCACGACGCCTCTACTTTGAAGGGATCACCGATGCGAACGAAATCATGCGGGTGAGCAGGCGATTCGCCAACGTCGTTTCGTGTTCACCGGTTTTGCGCGGCATGGTCAGTGCGCGTGCGGGATTTGAAAATGCAACAGTTGATCTTTACGGGATTGATCCCGCTCTCCATGCGCAAACCACCGATCTTCTCCAGGAGTTGATTGAGGGCAATTTCGATGATTTCCGGAATACCTCCACCTCGATCATCATCGGTTCCCGGTTGGCCGAGCTGCTTCAAGTCGGCATAGGCGACACGGTGCAATTGCTTTCGCCCAACGGCGAGTACTGGCGTTTCACTGTAGCGGCGATTGCGCGCGCCGGGGTCGGGTCGGTTGATTCCACGCGGATTTACTCGCACGCAAGGGTTGCACAGACCCTGCTGCAAAGACCCTTTGGCGCATCGATGATTATCTACAAGCTGCGAGATCCCGACCGCGCACCGGCCCTCGCCAATCATTTCGAACAATTCTTTCAGCACGACGCATCAAGTTGGCAGGAGCGGGAGCAAAGCACGCTTCAACTTTTTCTGACACTAAGGATGTCCGTCGCCATTACTGTCTCTCTAATCATCCTGCTTGCAGGATTCGGGATTTTTAATGTTCTGACGATGTCTGTTCTGGCCAAGATAAAGGAAATCGCAATTTTGCGCTCAATGGGTTACCGCCGGATCGATATCAGCGCGATCTTCCTATGGCAGGGCGCGCTGATCGCCGTGGCCGGGTCCGTGGTCGGCTGTTTGCTCGGCGCATCAATGACCTGGGGCGTGTCGCACATTCCTATTCGGATCCGCGGCTTGCTTTACGCCGATCACTTTCTAGTAACATGGGATTGGCGACACTACGTCTTCGCGACGTTGCTCGCGATCCTTGCTGTATTCATCGCAAGTTATGTCCCGGCGCGCCGCGCGGCCGGACTGCCACCAGTAGTTACAATTCGAGGCTCTAGGTGAACTCGGAGATCTGCCTCAGTTGCGACGCGATCGAGCGCTATTTGGGCGAAGAGGAAGAGCGCGTCCATGCGTTGCGCGGGATATCGCTCGATCTCGAGCCGCGGAGCATCCACGCCGTCGTCGGTCCGTCCGGCTGCGGCAAAAGCACATTGCTCTATATTCTCGGCTTGCTTGATCCGCCCGATGCGGGCCACGTTTCAATCGAATCGGAACCGGTCTCGCATCTGAGCGATAATGAACTGGCGCACAAACGGAACAAGTTCATTGGCTTCATTTTTCAATTTCATTTCCTCATGGAAGACTTCAGTGCGCAGGAAAACGTGATGATCCCGATGCGGAGGCCCGGAGAACTCTCTGATCTGGAGATGCGCGACCGGGCTGCGGGCTTGCTGGAAGCGGTCGGACTAGGCGACAAACTGCGCAGACCCAGCCGTCACCTTTCCGGAGGCGAACAACAGCGTGTCGCTATTGCACGTGCACTGGCCAACAATCCGCGAGTGATCTTGGCAGACGAACCCACCGGTAACCTCGATACTGCGAACTCCGAACGTGCCTTTGAACTGCTACAAAACATCGTGAAACAGGGTGGGAACGCCCTGCTTCTAGCGACGCACAATCCGATTATCGCCGAGAGCTGCGATTGGATCCACGAAATGAAAGATGGCCGCATCGTTGCCAGCCACCCTCGCGGCACGCGAACCTCGATTTTTTGAGTCGCGCTCGATCAGAGCCCAGCCTCGACTGAGACGTCGCTGACAGTTGGCACCGCGCAGCTCCACCGTTAATCTCGGGGGGTGATGGAAAACATCCTCCCAATCTTAATCGCGGATGCACCCGAGGCGTTGATCGAATTGTGCGGCGTCAACTTACTGGAACGTTTGCTCCGCATTTTGCAGCGACTTGGATTTCGCCGCGCGATTATTTTTTCGACAACGCCGGAAATTGTCGGAGCTGAATTAGCGAAGCGCTCTTGGGCGCGCGAACAAATAATTGTCCATCTTGTCTCGGGCGCAATTGGACCTCTTACTGCCCAACTCGTTTTAGAACAAAGCCCGTCCGACCGTTTCTTAATAGTACCGGCAAACATTTATTGTGACTCGCGTTTGCTTGCCGCTCTCTGCGCGAAGGATTCGTCGGCCGCGCTTGTCGATAAAAAGCCACCGGGATTTGCGCGACATTTAATCCGAAATCCGTGTGGTCCGGCGTTGGTCGACAGGGATTTTCTTTTTGTCCTTTCGTCAACGGCGCCTTTTTTTGAGGAACTCAAAAACAAGATCCACAACCGCAAGATCGATATCGTGGACGCGGGTGAGGAAGACGATTACATCGTCAGCATGCGTCGGCGCGTGAGGCCAGTCTGTTTTTCAGCGCCGCCAGGGCAGAACTATCGCGTAGTGGAGCGCGTGATTCTCGATTCCGCGCAAAATGGAACACTCGACTTACCGGCTTACTTGCACGCACCGATCGAAACGGCAATCATCTCGCTCCTCTGCAAAACGCGAATCACGCCAAACCAAATTACGATTGGAGGTTTCATCATCGGATGCAGTGCGACCGCAGCTTTTTTAGCTGGTCGCGTTGGGCTCGGAATCATCGCCGCCCTCTTATTTGGCATTGTCGACGGACTGGACGGAAAGCAGGCGCGTGTCAAAATCGAAACGACTGAGCGTGGGAAATGGGAACATCAACTCGATTATTTGATCGAAAACTCGTGGTGGCTGGCTATCGCCTTTAATTTGTGGAGAAGCGGTCAATTTCCGAACGTGTTTTATTTTCTCGCTTTGCTCATCGCGTCGCACCTACTAGCTGAATTCGCAAAACGCCGGGTAAAGATAGCGAGAGGCCGCCTGCTGGATGACGTCGCGCCGTTCGACCGCGCTTTCCGGCTGATCGCGGCCCGGAGAAATGTTTACGTTTGGATCCTGACGGGTGGTTTTTTGTTAGGCGCCTTTTCCCAAAGTTACGCCATCATCTGCGGCTGGGCCGCCGTCAGTGCTGCCGTTCATCTCACTCGCTCCGTTTGGATTTGTAACGTTCTGAGGCGGCGAGTTGTTGATTCCCGCGCCGGACAGAGGGCGTAACAGCGAAGGCACACGCTTTGCCCGCGCGAGAATTTCCTTACCGAGGACACGCACTGGTTTTTCGACCAGCAGTGAGGCGCTCACAGCGCAGTAAACACCGCAACCTTCCTGACAGGATTTCTTCTTATAATTGGCGAAGAGGTCGTCCAGCGTCACATCCATGATGTGCTTGTTCGTGTGCACCATGCTGCAAATCCAAAATTTCCCCTGCGCGGAAACGAAGAATAACTTATAGCCTGCCGCGCACGTCCATTCGACATGCTCCCCTCGGAGCAGACTGCGCTGATAATTAAGGATCGTCTCGCTGGTGTGAATCTTCTCGCCACGGCGTTTTCGTTCGATCATCGAGTCGATGAACCGTTCGAGCTCCTCACGCTGCCCGCGATCCACACGAAACCGCCGTAGCGGGTCCGCATGCACGAGGCGAACCTCCGTCGGAATCCCGCGGGATAACCCAGTCTCGAGCACCGCTTGCGCTTCGGGCAACGTGTCGGCACAAATCACCCCGGTAATGTGCAGGCTGATTTTTGAATCACGGAAATAATCGAGCTTCGGCAAAATCGTCTTGAAAGATTTTTTTGTAATTGCACTGGGGGTCATTCGATCAACGCTAATCTGCATGACCTGCAGGCCAGCATCTTCGAGTTGTGCAACGAGCTTACGCGTAAGGAGAAACCCGTTAGTGGTGAGGCTGGTAGCAAAGCCGAGCTTACGGCAGTAGCGAACGAGTTCGACAATATTGGGGTGCACGAGCGGTTCGCCGCCCACCAGCGCGATGCGCATGGTGCCAAGCTCGCGAATCTTCCGCACCCATTTTTTTAAGTCGTCGATGCTCGGATGCGGCCGGCTATTGTCATATTCGGTGCAATAAGCGCAATCGAGGTTGCACCGGTCCGTTACATAAAGGCTGCATTGCAGCGGTTTGCGGTCTAGGAGACGCTTAGCCGATTCCACAATGTTATAGCCGGAAAATTCGCGGCGAGCGTGTTTAAGAAGCTTCATGCAGCTTGGGCCAGGCTCAGTATAGCGAAAACGCTCTTTCGACGCAAAGATGACCGCGGGTCGCCTCCCTTGACCGATCCCGTGTTGTCGATTTCAGTCAACTGCCTTTCATCGAGAGTATTCGTCGGAAAGTGAATTACGGCGCTGTTTGTATGCCAGATAAAGTTGAAATTGCTCAAGCTCCCAGGCTTCGCAAGGGCTCCGTGAGTCCGAGGCAAGTTGCGCTGGCCGTTGCACCGACGGCAGCCGATGCATCCGCGCGCGAAGACAAGACCGGAGTCGAGCTGAAGCGCGGCGCGTTCCTGAACACGATCGCGATGCTGGCGTCGAATTTCCGCGGCATATTCACGTTTCTCGTCGCGCGGCTGCTGGGACCAGCGGCGCTCGGCACATTTTCGGTGGCTTGGGCAAACACCGATCTCGTCAGCAAAATTGCCGTCTTCGGACTCGATAATGCCATCACAACTTTTATCGCCCGCTCGCAAGCGACGCGCGATTTCGCGCGTAGTCGCACTCTCTTTCGCGCCGCGGTTGTGCTGGTTCTTCTGCAGTCGTGTCTAGTCGCCGCGATCGCAATCGCCGCGCTGCAACTCTTTGGCCATCGATTGCGCTTTCCTAGCGAGATGATCTCTGCGCTGGCGTTTGTCCTCTGTGCGCTACCTGGCATTTCGTTGTATCGCGTATGCACTTCAGTTTCCCGCGGCATGAAGGTGATGAAGCACGATATCTTCTCGCGAGGCGTAACCGAGTCCGCCATTACTACGCTGGCGCTTTTGATCGCGCTCGGCTTTGGATTTACGAGGTTCGCACCGGAGGTGGCCGCCGTTTCCGGAACCGCGGCTTCGGGAATTGTCGCACTCATATTTGCCTCGAGACTCTTCAGCGGTGTGACAGCGCGCGACACCGTCTCCATTTGGACCGAAGCAAAATCATTGCTCGCCTACGGCGCTCCCATCAGCGTTTACCAGATGTTTAACGCGTTCATCCTGCGGCTGGACATGATCATGCTGGGATGGTTCATCGGACGCGCTCCCGGGGTGACCCTCGCCACGGTTGGTGTTTATAGTGCCGTGGTTGGGCTTGCGGGCGGCCTACGCAAGGTCAACCAAGCGTTCAATCCGATCTTTGCCCCAGTCGTTGCCGGCATGACTGCAACCGGCGATCAGGGACGCGCCACCGCCACCTATGCTCGTCTAGCCGAGTGGATGCTCTGGATCTTGTTACCACTGGTCGCCGTCATGACGCTCGCCGGATCGGTGATCTTATTGATCTACGGTCCAGCGTTCATGCAAGGCGGCGCCTGGCTGGGGATCGTCGGAATCGCTTGTGCCACGAACGCATTTGTGTCGTTGGGTGAGACCGTAATCATGGTGCAACGCCCGCACTTGAACCTGCTAAATTCTTCGGTCACCTGCGCCATAGCATTCGGCGCAAATCTCTGGCTGATTCCTCGATTCGGAGTGACCGGCGCGGCGTTTGGCATTCTGCTGCCCTACGTAATTCAAGGGATCTTGCGTTACGGCGTGCTGCGGGTGGTCTTTCGATGGCGCAATCCGTGGAGTAGCATCCGTCCACCGATCCTTACCGCAATCATAGCTATTGTCCCAGCGTTGATGTGTCGTTTGTTTCTGGATGGGATCCCTGGACAAGTCATGGCCGGTCTTGTCTTCCTCGCAATTTTCGGCGTTGGCTGGTTGCGCTACAGACGCTTGGGTAACCCGGCATGATGAAGCGGGTTTTTATCACTGGTGCCAGTTCTGGAATTGGTCGGGCCATCGCCCACGCCTTGCTCGCACGCGGCGATGAAGTCTGGGGCACGTCACGCAACTTGGAACGCATCCCCAAAATGCCGCGATGGCATGCGGTTCGTCTTGATCTGACTGATCCGCTGTCCATCGAAGAAGCGTTTAAGGCTGCGGTCACCGAAGCAGGTTACTTCGATGTTGTGATTAACAATGCAGGGGCCGGTCATTTTGACCCCGCCGAGCTCGTTCCTATGGAAACGATTGCGAGCCAGTTTCAAATTCTCGTTTTCGGCCAAATCCAATTGATGGAACTCGCGCTTCACCAGATGCAGGCACGCGGGGAAGGTTTGGTCATTAACGTCACTTCGTTAGCTTCCCGACTTCCAGTGCCGTTCATGGCGGCTTACAACGCCGCGAAAGCGGCCCTCGCATCTTTTACCATGTCGATCCAGCTCGAGCTCGGCAATTCCCGCGTGCACGTTGTGGATCTTCAGCCGGCAGACATCCGCACGGCATTTAACCAGGGCGTGATCAAGAGCACCAAGACTAATCCCCGCTACGACATAAAAGTCGCGAGGACTTGGGAAGTCGTCGAGCGCAACATGAAAAGCGCGCCAGGCCCGGACCTCGTCGCCCAACATGTTCTCAGATTAGTTAACGCAGATCGTCCGCCGCCGCGTATAACAGTTGGCGATGCATTCCAATCAAAAATTGCGCCTCTGATTTTCAGATTTCTTCCGCAACGCCTCCGGTTGTGGGGATTGAAGAGGTATTACCAGATATGACTGCTATTTCCGAAGCAGTCATCTTGATGGCCGGCGAGGGCTCGCGTCTGCGCGGATCGGACAGCACCTTCTTAAAGCCGTTCGTCCCAGTGCTTGGCCGTCCGTTGATTTCGTACGCGTTAGATACCCTGATCCGCGCAGGGATCACAAGCGTCAACTTTGTGGTCGGCTACGAAAGCGGGCGCATGATCGAGCAGGTCAAGCAATTGATTCCTTCCGGCCTCAGCGCGTCCTTCATCGAAAACCGCGACTGGCAAAAACAAAATGGCATCTCGCTCCTTGCCGCCGCTGGCCACGTCAGCAAACCCTTTCTTCTCACGATGAGCGACCATCTTTTCGACGATGCCGTGGTCGATCATTTGCTTGATTCTTCTGAACCGGGTTTCCTCAACATCGCTGTAGATCGAAAACTCGATTCCATTTTCGATTTGGAAGACGCGATGAAAGTCCAAACCAGCGGAGATAGGATCACCGATATCGGGAAAAACCTGCGGCACTACGATGCGATTGATACCGGCTTGTTCGTTTGTCCCGTTGAAATCTTCGACTATCTCGAGCGGGCGAAGTCCGGCAGCAGCCGGAGCGATTGCGGCCTGGCTGACGCAGTTCAATTGATGGCCGGCGATAAGAATGCCCGAGCCATCGATATAGGCGACGCCTGGTGGCAGGACGTGGATACTCCGCAGATGCTGAAATATGCAGAGAGACAGATGTCGGAACGCATTCAGAGCGCGGCGACTTAAACAGGGCACATCAATACTCCACCCGACGGCATGCGATTACGATCGTGGCTCCCGCGTGACGATTTGGCCCCGGGCGTTGCTGGCCCTAATCACAGCGAACGCGCTGAGAACCAGGCTCACGCCGGCAACAGTCGTCCAAAGGCGAAGGATCCACTGGGCCAGACCGAGTAGCGCAAGCAAAAGAAAAACGAGAATTGCCATGTCACGTTTTGTTAACTGAAAGAGCCACCACACAAATCGTTCGCCGAGATTGAGTAAACCGGAATGCCCGATCATTGCACGGTGTCTCATGTAAAACGACTCATGCAACTCGGACGAACCAACCGCCATTTTGTTCTTGCCGACTCGCAGGAATAACTCGTTGGCCGTAATCAGGACAGCACAAATAATCCCTTCGGTCACACGACGAAGCCCCAACCCGAGAGTGAGAACATAGAGAAGACTCGCCATGAAATCGCAGAAGTAATCCAATCGTTCCCCGAGCTTTGATTCCAAGTTCTTGGCACGAGCGATTTCGCCATCGCAACCATCAAGAATACTAAATACCTGAAAAATGGCCGCGCCGATGACGATGCTCACGTAATCGCCGCGTACCAAGAATACACTGGCGATGAGCGGCAAAACACAGATCGATATTGTCCACGTGCTGGGATGGATGGGAAACTTGAGTAGAACGCTCGTTATCCGACGGGAAATCGGCCGGTTCAAAAACCGTGAAACGAAACCGTCTTGGGGCTTGCTCATCAGGTCAGTGTTCTCTTCAAGCTTCGATATGTTTTGCAGCGCTGTTTTGCAATGTCGTTGCCCGAACGTTCATAATAGGTGGAGACAACGAGGAGCGGGAAAATCAAGCATTGGTTCGAAATATTATTACAAGTGTCATGGTAAATTGCCATTGCCTGGCATTTTCAGGTTTCCGGTCAACTGCCACGCGCCTTCGGTTTTGCTTCTGTTGCTCGTGGCTGAAGGCATCAATGTTTTTGCCAAAGGAAGCGTTAATTTCACTATCGGCAAACTCATCGACGAGCTTGAAGCGTTTGAGCGATTTAAGGCTCGTGGGCGGACGGCGGAATATTTACGTCTGGATTCTCGCGCTCGGGCTTATGCTTGGCACCGTGGCCGGAGCCTTCAAACTCATCGCTTGGTGGGAAGCCGTCACGGCTGGTGTTTACGTGGCACGCATGGCCTGGGCACTATGGGCCCTCCGAACTCAGAGTGCACCCGGCTAGATTCGACACACCTTTCCTTTGTCTGGGCGATGGCTTCCAGGAGGGTTAGGAAGTAGCCTGGTTGCTTGACACCGCGTCTATGACTGTGATAGGGGAACGAATGCTCGATCTCCGGCAGATCCGTCGCGTTTTTGACACCAAACCGTGGGCTGCGCACCTGTACGTGA
>Ga0209376_1000649_pt1 | contig 37581 bp, 33 predicted proteins | sample GraSoiAngelo_134_FD_185891 | JGI IMG/M metagenome (GOLD analysis project Ga0209376, IMG submission 185891) | Grasslands soil microbial communities from the Angelo Coastal Reserve, California, USA - 14_0929_05_30cm (SPAdes) (version 2) | ecosystem: Environmental > Terrestrial > Soil > Grasslands ...
GCACGGTACAGAAGCTCCGCGCGCTCGGATACGTCCAGTGATGGGCCACGTAGAGTCTTCCTGTCCGATTTCTCCGCAGCGTACGGAGATATTTGCCGCGTCACGCGGCGACTGAGACGCCGCCGTTATCACGCGGGACCATTTTCCGGGAGGACGTCGAAACCTTCCCGGGCCGCCGCCCTCCGCAGTCGATCGTCGAAAGAGACGAAGCCGCGGCCGGCCGTCCTGCCCCGGGTCCAGAGAAGCGCAGCGGCGAGCTGAAACGCGTCGGCGGCTTGAAGCGGGTGCACCGAGAGCAGGCGCTCGGCGCGTTCGCGCAGACGCTGGCCAGGCGCGATTTCGGTCCACTGGCCGGTGAGCTGGAGGAGCAGCCGCTTCGTTCGCGCCTCGTCCTCGGAGGTGATCTTCTCGTCGCGGCGGAGGCGCGCAAGCGCCGACAGGCACTCCGTTCGTGTCGCCCACCAGGCGGCGATCGCCGGATCCTCGTCGGCGAGTCGCTTGGCGCGCGCGGTCTCGGGCTCGTCAATGACCAGCGGGAGGACGGCCGAGGTGTCCCAGTACCTCACCAGCCCGACTCGCGTTCCTTGATCAGCGTCTTCCGCAGGAGCCCTCTCGGGTCCCGGGCACGACGCTGCTTCCAGAATTCCTTCGGCAGCGCTCCGGTGCCGATCCGCAGGAGTCCCCGCCGTTCGAGCTCGCGTAGATCCTCGTCGACGAGCTCGCCGGGTTCGATCGGCACCAGGCGAGCGACCGGCACACGATGCTCGGTCACCAGTATCTCCTCTCCGCTCTTGACGAGACGCAGATACCGACTCAGCTCGGCCTTCAACCGGGCGACAGGGGCGGTCTTCATGTGACCAGAATAGTCACATCGGCCCAATCGTGACAAGATGAGACGCCACCCGCCGCATGGGGAGGACTACTGCCGGCCGCTCCCCGGAGCCTCTACCACGGCTACTTCTGCGCGCATGGAAGGGCCGGTTCCGCGGCGGCCCGGTCACGGTGATAGCGGGACTGGCGCGGCGGGGCGATTGACGAGCGAACGCTGGAGATCTCCGAACCCTGGGCTGCGTGAACTGAAGCGAAAGGGGGACGTCCATATTTTGGGCTTTACCTGGCCGGCGCCGCTGTGTCAGGATCCGCGAGCAGATGAGCCCGGGTGCCGCCCACAGCAGATCAACCGCCCCCGGGCCGGCCCGCGAGGACCTGCCGCCGGGCGCCGACCTTCCCACCGAGCGGGGCAGCTGCGCCCTCTGCGGCGAGCGCCGCGGCACCCGCCTCGCCTCGGGGCCCGACTTCGAGTACGACACGACGCGTACCGAGCTGACCCTCTGGCGCTGCGCCTGCGGCGGCGTCTACCTCGATCCGCGCCCGAGCCATGCCGCCCTGGGGCGCATCTACCCGGACAGCTACTACGCCTACGACTTCGTCGCGAAGGCGGGCGGCTTCGTCATGCGCTTCAAGGGCATGGCCGAGCGGGCCAAGCTCGACCTCTATCGCCGCTACCTGCCCGACGGCGGCAGAGCGCTCGACGTCGGCTGCGGCGACGGGCATCTGCTCGTCCAACTCGCCGGCGAGCGCCGCGCCTCCCTCGAGCTCCACGGGGTCGAGTTCTCGGAGGCGGCGGTCCTGGCGGCGGAAGCGCGGGGGCTGGTCGTGCACCGCGGGCGCATCGAGGACGTGAGCCTCCCGGCCCGCGCCTTCGACCTCGTCATCATGAACCAGCTGATCGAGCACGTGGCCGATCCGCGCGCCGTCCTCGCCAAGGTCGCCGCCTCGCTGCGGCCCGGCGGCCACGTCTTCGTCGAGACGCCGAACCTGGACTCGTGGGACGCGCGCCTCTTCCGGCGCCGCTACTGGGGCGGCTACCATCTCCCGCGCCACTTCCACCTGTTCGACACGCGCACCCTGCCGGCGCTCGCGCGCCGCGCCGGCCTCGAGCCGGTGGCGCTCCAGCCGCTCGTCTGCCCGCAGTTCTGGATCGTGTCGCTGCACAACTGGCTCAGCGACCTGGGCGCGCGCCGCCTGGCCGACCGGCTCTTCAGCCCCTTCAACCCGGTGTGGCTCGCGCCGTTCACCCTGGTCGAGCTCGTCCACCGCCGGCTGGGGTGGACGTCGAACCTCCAGATGATCGCACGGCAGGGAGCCGTGAGATGAGTCCGGCGAGGATGGCGTCGGGAACGCCCGCTCCCGCGGCGCTGGCGCTCCCCGGCGGTGGATGGATCGCCAACCCCGGCTGGGACGCCACCTTCTTCGTCGGCTCGCTCGCACTCGGGATCGTGCTCACCACGATCGCCCTCGCGGCGCCGTCGCTCGCCATCCCGGCGACCATCGCGGGCGGCATCCTGTTCGCGAACACCCACAACCTGGTGACCGGCTTCTTCTTCCTCGATGCCGAGAACCTCACCTACTACCGGCGCTTCCCGCACTGGTACTTCACGGTCCCGCTGCTCCTGCTCACCTCGGCGATGGGGATCACGCTGGTCGCGCCGATCCTCGCCTTCGTCATGCATTTCTTCTTCACCAACTGGCACGTGATCCGGCAGTCGGTCGGCATCCAGAAGCTCTACCTCGGCCGCGCCAAGGCCGCGGAGGTCGAGCGCAAGCTCGACGCGACGCTCATCTACGCGGCGGGCGTCGTGCTGAACGGGTTCGCGCTGTGGAAGTACGGCCTGCTCTCCGGGACGAGCCCGCTCGCGACGGTCGACGGGCAGCCGGCGGCCGCGCTCGTCACCGCCGGCGCCGTCGCGCTCCTCGGCGCGATCCTCACCGGCCGCGTCCTCTGGGTCGGCCGGCGGGCGGGGCGCGTCGCCTGGCAGCGCCTCGCCTTCGGCCTCACGGGCATCGCGATGTACAGCCCCTACCTGGTGATCGACAACCTGGCCTGCGCGTTCCTGGCCGGGCTGCTCCCGCACTACATGCAGTACCACGGCATCTTCTGGCTGGTCGGCCGGAACAAGTATCCCGGCAACCCGCGCTACGCGGACTCGTGGCTCGGGAAGCTCGCGCAGGACTTCCGCGTCTGGGTCGGCCTGGTGGTCGTCGCGGCGTTCGCGATGGGCCTGCTCCGCGCCCCGCATTTCCTCGCCGAGAAGAGCCCGGCGCTCATGGCCGCCTACCACACGCCCGTCATGCTCACGCTCGGTGCGTTCTACGGCCTCGGCTGGATGCACTTCTACCTCGACGGGCTCCTCTTTCGCTTCCGGTACCCCGAGGTGCGGGCGGCGATCCTCCGCTACCTGAAGGACCCGCGCGCGCGCTGACGGCCGGCGGCGGGACGGACGGCCGTGCGCGCACCGCGCCGAGGTCGGGCGGTAGACCGGAGGGGTAAAACCGCTATACCCGGAGGCGCATGCCGCCGGTCGCACGCCTCGCCCTCCTTCTCGCCGGGTGGCTGGTCGCCTGCGCTCCCCACAGACAACCCGTCCCGCCGCCGCCGGCACGCGCGGCCGCGGACGTGGCGCAAGAGACGAAGCTCGATAACGGCTTCCTCACCGTGCGCGTCGAGGTGCCGCCCGCGCCGGCGGGACCCAAGCCCGTGGTCGTCTCGCCGCTCGGCGAGCGCGACGCGCTCCGGAGCGCCGGGGCGGTCGTCATCACCTACGAGGCCAACTGGCAGCTCCTCGAGCCGTTCAAGGCGGGCCAGCCGCCGCCGAAGAACACGGTCGGCGTCTGGCTGCTCGCCTCGCCGACGCCGAAGACGATCGGCAAGGGTTTCTTCAACCTGATCGACTACTATGCGAACACGGCGATCCCGAAGGTGCTCGACTACGTGACGACGCTCCCCGAGGTCGACCCGACGCGCATCGGCATCGCGGGTAGCTCGACGTACGGCTTCATCGCGCTGCAGGCCGTCGCCGCGGACCGCCGGCTGGCGGCGGCCGCTGCGGTGCTCGCCTGCGGCGACTACCGCACCTTCCTCCACTACTCGAACCTGGCGATGAACGGACAGCCGCTCGACCTCGACGAGGGGTACGCGCGGTGGATCGACGCCCAGGACCCGGCGCTGCATCCCGAGCGCCTGGTGCACGCCGCCGTGCTCATGATCAACGGCACGGCCGACCAGGCGATTCCGATCCGCTGCGTGCGAAACACCGGGCGCGTGCTCCGGCGGGCCTACGCGCGAGCCGGTGTGCCGGAGCGGTTCCGGCTTCGCATCCTGAACGGCGTCGCCCACGTGCAGAACGAGGAGACGCGGCACGAGGTCCTGGCCTGGTGGGATCGTTGGCTGCTTCGCCCGTCGAAGTGAGCCTGCCGGCTCCTCAGGCTGCGCGCAGGATCCCCACCCGAGGCTCATGCATCGTGCGGCCGGTCCAGAGCAGGAGCACGACCACGCCGAGGCTCCCGAGGCTCGCGATCGCGCCGAGCCGGAAGCTCCAGGGCCGGTACTCGAAGCGAACGAGGTGGCTGCCGGCCGGGATCGGCACGCCGCGGAAGAGGTGGTTCGTGGGCAGGATCGGCGCTGGCACGCCGTCCACCGTCGCCTGCCAGCCAGGGTAGAAGGAATCGGCGAGCACGAGCAGCCCGGGGGCAGCGGCTGTCGCGCGGACCTCCACGGTCCGCTCCTGATCGACCATGATCCTGGCCGGCACGCCGCGGGCGGGCCCCGGGAACGCGGGGGGGATGCCGACGTCTCCTTCGACGTAGCTTTCGCTCAGCGGATCGAAGTCATCCCGGCTGATCTTCTCCAGGAGCTCTGCTGCCGGCGGCGCTACGCGTGTCCGGTAGACGACGTACGCACGGGGGAGGACGTGTGGGTTCATGAACAGCGCCAGCTCTTGTGCGCTCGGCGTCGGGCGTTCTCCGGGCAGCGGCCAGAACTCTCGCATCCCCGCTGCCGTGACGAAGTCCCGCACGTGGGCGTCCCTGAGAGCAATCCTGGGAACGACCATGAAGCCCACCGCAGCGAGGTCGAGCAGACGGCGGCGGGTTGCGGGCGGAGGCGAAGCTCCGTGGGCTCGCAGTTTGGTGATGTTCCCCGCGAAGAGCCAGGGCCAGTGAGAGACGGTCGTCTTCCCGTCGATGAAGTACGTGTAGTACTGTGAATGCCGCTTCGGGTTGACGGGCTCGTAGTCCTCGAACGAGCGCAGCCCGTAGAGAGCGCCGCGCTTCTGCGTCAGCTCAGGATTGCTGACGTTGAATATCCAGACGCGGAAGGGCCCAGCCATCTTCCCGAGCAGGGCGAATGCCGGTTCGTGTCGACGATAGATCGCGGCGGCGGTGCTGGTGTACGGCAGGATCTCGTCCAAGGGCGGTGTCAGGAAGACTTCCCCGATGGCGAGGGCAACGAGCACGCCGACGAACGCAGGGCGGCGCTCGGGCCGGGCCCATGCCAGGGCGGCAAACGCGGCCGTGCCGCCCGCGGCGAGAAGCGCGGCTGGCCAGATGCCGGACGAGCTCCCGACGCCGGCGAGGACGAGCGCCGAGGTCGCCACGAGCCCAAGGAGAGCGGCGAGCAGGGCCCACGGCACCCGGATTCTCGCCGCCGGCGTCGTCCCGACCCGGCTCCCGAGTGCCGTCATCACCGCATCGAGGCCGACAGCGGCAGCAGTCGCGAACGCGAACTCGGTCAGGCAGACGATCCGGTTCGGCGCCCGGAACCAGGCGAGGGTTGGCAGCGCCAGGTAGACCGGAAAGAGCGGTGTCAAGGGTCCCAGGGCGAAGACCAGGGTGAGAGCGCACCAGCCGAGCGCCCAGAGTGCAAGCGGGCGCCGCCGGGCCGCGAAGGGAGCGGCCACCGCGAGTGCGAGTCCGACGACGCCGAAGGAGAAGCGGCTTCCCGAGATCGCGTCGTCGAGGGACGCGCGAACCGGGTTGCCGAGGATGGGGCCGCCAACCGGGAACATCGTGTCGAAGCTCAGCGGCTCGCTGGTGCGCGTTCCGAGGTGCAGCAGCTCCATCCCCGGCAGCAGCTGGACCCCGCCGCCGAGCGCGCCGAGAGCGAGGGCCGCCGCGAAACAACCCGCCGCCGCGGCCCCGCCGCGGAGACCCGGCCGGGCGCCGAGCAGCAAGGCGATGAAGAGTGTCGTCCACGTATAGATGACGTAGACGGAGATCTGCGGATATCCTGCAAGGAAGCTGAATGCGGCCGCGAGCGCGAGCAGCGCCACGGACCGGCGACCGCCGCCCCGCGCGAGATCCAAGACGGCCACGGACCCGAGCGGCAGCCACGTGAGCGCCTCGAACTGGGAAGGCTCGGCCGCGGCAAAATCGGGGATCGTCCCCCGCAGGACGAAGAGCCCGGCCGCGAGGACCGCGGCGGCGACGCCGAGGCCCGCGCGGCGTGCGAAGAGCACGGTCGAGACCGCGAGGAACACGAGGTGCAGCAACGTCGAGGCGGCGAACGCGGTGGGAGTTGGGAGCAGGAGGTAGAGCACGTGGGGCGGGTAGAAGAAGCCTTCCTGGAGCCCGGCGACCCAGGGGATGCCGCACAGCGCGTAGGGGTTCCAGAGCGGCAGCACGCCGCGTTTGATCCAGCCGGCGGCCACCTCATACGCCGGGAGGTAGAGGAGATAGTCGTCGATGCTCGAGAACCCGCGGTGAGTGCCCGGCAACAGAAGCCGCGTCACCCAGAAGAAGGAGACCAGGACCGCGAAGGCGGACAAGACCCCGAAGGTGGTACGGCGCGAGCGCCAGGAGTGATCCGGCTCCAGCATCGTCTACGGCCGCGCCGGGAACAGGCGGAGGTCGAAGTAGATGACCGCCACGCAGAGCACCACCCAGGCGAGCACCGCCAGGACGAGCGGCCCGTCGCGGGTGAGGATCTCGCCCGGGTCCTCGCCGCCCGCGTCCTCGACGAGGACGAGCATCATGTAGCGGGCGATTCCAAAGACGACGGGAAGGACGGTCAGCAGGAAGGTCTCGTTGGCCTGCACGGTGACCGCGTAGAGGGAATAGCAGACGAGCGCGGTGGTGGCGCTCAGCCCGAGCAGCATGTCGACGAACCCGATGGAGTACGACGCCAGGACCAGCCGATGGCCCCGTCCGGTCTCCGCCCCGAGGTTGGTCATCTCTCCGCGACGCTTCGTGAAGCCGAGGAACAGGGCCATGAAGAACATGGTCAGCACGATCCATGCGCTCTGCGGCGCCCCGATGGCGTCGACGCCGGCCTGCACCCGGAGCACGAAGCCCGCGGCGATCGCCATCACGTCGAGGATGGGGATCGTCTTCAGCCACATGCTGTAGAGGAGGTTCAGGACGAGGAAGGAGCCGAGCTCCACGCGCGCGCGGGGCAGGAGCACGAGCGAGAGCGCGACGCTGCCGGCGGCGAGCGCGAGGGCCCAGACGAGCGCGGCCCCGATGTCGACGTTGCCGGCGGCGAGGGGGCGGTGCCGTTTGACGGGATGCGCGCGGTCGGCGTCCACGTCGCGGATGTCATTGACGATGTAGACGGCGCTCGATGCGAGACAGAACGCGAGGAAGACGATGATCGCGTGCCGCCGTGCGCCGGCGTCGGAGAGCTTCCCCGAGAAGATCAGCGCCGCCAGGCAAACCGTGTTCTTCGTCCACTGTCGCGGTCGGACCAGCCGGATGAGCGCCTGCACCACCGGCTGCCTCTTCAGATCGCGCGGCTGCTCTCCGGGCGCCCTCCATGAGCTTCCCCTCGGGGCGTTCGAGGCGTTAGACATTGCACGCGACTGCCAGGGCGGCAGTTTGGCAGGGGACTGTCTCAAAGCGCTCCGGACGCTGTCAAGGGACGGAACCCGAGGTTTGTTCTTGACAGCCCCTTGCCCCGACTCCTATCTGAAGGTGCCGCGGGTGGCAGGCCGATGGCTCCCATCGCGAGCTCCGTTTCATGAAAATCGACCGCGTGCTTCCCTCCCAGCGGCGCGTCCTCGCCGCGGTGGTCGACCTTCTCCTGCCACCGTCGCCGGAGCTGGAGGCCCAGACCCGCCGCCGCGTCGCGGAAGACGCCACCCGCTTCGTCGTCGTCGAGGTGGAGAGCATGCCGAAGTTCCTGCGCATGCCGTACCTGCTGGCCATCGTCGCCTTCCAGTGGTCTGCGATGGCACGCTATGCGCGACCCTTCTCGCGCCTCGCTTCGGAGCAACGGCAGGCGTATCTCTCGCTGTGGAGTCACAGCCGCGTCGGACCGCTCCGGGACTTCGTCAAGCTGATCCGCAGCTGTGCGTTGCTGGCGTACTTCGACCACCCCGAGGTGCGCGCGGTTCTGGAGCGCGGCCGAGCGGCGCATCTCGCCGCGCACGAGGAGCGCCTGCGCATGGTAGCCGAATGACGGAGCATCGTCTCCCGGAACGCACCCAGGTCCTCGTGATCGGCTCGGGTGCAGGCGGCGCGACCACGGCGCGGGTCCTGGCGGAAGAGGGGATCGAGGTGACGCTGGTCGAAGAGGGTCCCGACATCGACACCGCGAGCATCGACTCGAACTCCATCGACGCAATCGAACGCCTGTACCGCAACGGCGGCATGGCCCCGATCCTCGGCAATCAGAACATCGCCTACGTCGAAGGCCGCTGCGTCGGCGGCTCGACCGAGATCAACAGCGGCTTCTGGCACCGGCTGCCGCCCGACTGCTACCACCGGTGGCGTAGCGAAGCGTTGCTGGATGACTTCAGCCCCGAGCGCATGGACGGCTACTTCCGGCGAGCCGAACGCGACCTCAGCGTCTCTCTCCTCGGCCGCGAGCGCGAGCCCGTCAGCTCCGCCGTCTTCCGCCGCGGGATCGAGCGTCTCGGTTGGGAGTACCTCGAGGTGCCCCGCTGTCAGAGGGACCCGGCTGCGAGCGCCTTCACCGCGGGCGCAAAGCAGTCGATGCGTCAGACCTACATCCCGCGGGGGCTCGAGGCGGGCGTGCGCCTCCTCTCCGGGGTGAAGGTGAAGACCGTCCTTCATGCCGGCGGCCGTGCCGCGGGCGTCGAAGCCGTCGCCGGCGCGGACGGTCACCGGCAGACGATCGCCGCCGACGCGGTGTTCGTATGCTGTGGTGCCGCGCAGACGCCGGCGCTCCTGCGCCGCAGCGGCATCCGCAAGAACGTGGGTGACAACCTCTGCATTCATCCGATGATCAAGGCCGCTGCGCTGTTCGATGAGGACATCGGTGCCCACGACGGCCCGTTGCCGATGTATCAGGTGAAGCAGTTCTCACCGACCATCACCATCGGCGGGTCCGTGTTCACCCCGGGCTTCCTGGCCATGATCTTGTCGGACAATTGGGAGGCCAATCGGAACGCCATGCTGCGGTGGGACCACATGGCGCTCTTTTATGCGGGGACGCGCGGCATGAATCGCGGCAGCATCCGCGCGCTGCCCGGCGCCGACGGGAACGTGATGATCCGCTATCGGCTGACCGAGGCGGACCAGCGCAACCTCAGCGTCGGCCTGGCGCGGCTGGGTGAGCTGCTCTTCGCCGCGGGCGCAAAGGCCGTTTACCCTTCCGTGCGCGAGATGCCCGTGCTGCGTTCGGCCGAGCAGTGCCGCGCTCTCCTGCGGGACCACGTGCCGCTTCGACTCATGAGCCTCTCTACCGTGCACGCCTTCAGCAGCTGCCCGATGGGGGAGAACCCAGATCTCTGCGGCACCGACTCGCACGGCCGGGTGAACGGCTTCGTCAATCTCTTCGTCAACGATGCCAGCCTCATCCCCGACTCTCCCGGCGTCAACCCGCAAGGCACGACGATGGCGATCGCGATGCGCAACGCAGAGCACTTCATGGAAGGGTGGCGCCGGCGGGCCCTGCGCCGCGCGAGGTCTCGGCCGCCCGAGATCCTCATCACCGGGGCGCCCGGCTGGCTCGGCACGCGCCTCGTCGAGCTGCTGAGCGATGGCGAGGCGCGTGCCGAGCACGTGACCGGCGGCGACTTTGCGGACAAATCGGTCCGCTGTCTCGCCTTGCCGTCGATCGACCCGTCGGTCCTCGAGCGTATGTCCGACGACGTGGAAGTCCGCCCCGGGGACGTCACCGATCCCGCGTCGCTGCGCGAATTCTTCCAGGGCGCGGAAGGCGCCACGCTGTTTCACATTGCCGGGGTGATTCATCCGCAGCGCTGGACGCGAGACTTCGCGCGGGTGAACGCCGACGGCACCCGGTGCGTCCTCGAGGCCGCCGCCGCGGGCGGCATCAAGCGCGTCGTTGCGGTGTCGTCCAACTCGCCGCTCGGCTGCAATCCGGACCCGCGGCACGTCTTCGACGAGACGGCGCCCTATCATCCCTACATGGGCTACGGGCGCTCGAAGGCAGCGATGGAGCGCCTGGTGCACGAGGCACAGGCGAACGGCAGAATCGAGACGGTCATCATCCGGCCCCCGTGGTTCTACGGGCCGCACCAGCCGCCGCGCCAGACGCTGTTCTTCCAGATGATCAAGGAAGGGCGCTTCCCGATCCTCGGCACCGGCGAGCAGCGTCGCTCGATGGCCTATGTCGACAACATCTGCCAGGGGTTGCTGCTGGCCGCCTCGACGCCCTCGGCGAGCGGGCAGACGTACTGGATCGCCGACGAGCGCCCGTACACCATCAACGAGATCGTGGCCACTGTTGAAGAAGTGCTGGAAGCGGAGCTGGGGACGCCGCGCCCGAAGCGGCGCCTGAAGCTGCCGTCTCTGGTCGGTGACGTGGCGGCCGCCATCGACGCCTCGTTGCAGGCCGCGGGAGTCTACCACCAGAAAATCCACGTCCTCGGCGAGATGAACAAGACGATCGCCTGCTCGATCGAGAAGGCCCGGGCCGAGCTCGGCTACCGGCCGCGCATCTCGCTGCGCGAAGGCATGCGCCGCTCGGTGCGCTGGTGCATTGCGAACGGCTACCGACTCTGACGTGAGCGATCTCTGTCTCGTCACCGGCGGCTCCGGCTATTTCGGCTGCCTCCTGCGCGACCGGCTGCTGGAGCGCGGCCGCCGTGTCCGTGTGTTCGATATGGTCGATGCCGACGACCGTCCGCGCGAGGTCGAGCTCGTCCGGGGAGACATCCGCGACGAGGCGGCGGTGCGCGCGGCGTGTGAGGGCGCCGACGCCATCTATCACAACGTTGCCCAGGTGCCGGTGGCGAAGGACCGGCAGCTCTTCTGGTCGGTGAACTACGGCGGTACGGAGAACTTGCTGGGCGCGGCCCTTGCGGCGCGCGTGCGCAAGGTGGTGCATACCTCGTCGAGCGCCGTCTTCGGTGTGCCGAAGCGCAATCCGGTGGACGAGCAAACCGAGCCGCAGCCGGGCGAGGCCTACGGACGCGCCAAGCTCGCGGGCGAGCAGCTCGTGCAGCGCTTCGTGCGGGACCACGGCCTGGACGCGACGATCATTCGGCCCCGGACCATCCTCGGCCACGGCCGTCTCGGAATCTTTCAGATACTCTTCGACTGGGTGGAGGAGGGGCGCAACATCCCCGTGCTCGGTCGCGGCGACAACACGTATCAGTTCGTCCACGCCGATGATCTGGCCGACGCCTGCATTCGCGCTGCCGCGCGTCCCGGGGCGCGGGTCTACAACGTCGGGGCGGCCCGCTTCGGCACCATGCGCGAGACGCTGGAGGCGCTCTGCGCGCACGCCAAGACGGGCAGCCGGGTCTACTCCGTGCCGATGAGCCTGGCGGTGGCGGCGATGAAGCTCACCAGTGCGCTCGGTCTCTCACCCCTCGGGCCGTACCACTCCCTGATGTACGGACGCAGCCTCTACTTCGACATCTCCTGCGCGCGCCGAGAGCTCGAGTGGGAGCCGCGCTTTTCCAACGTCGAGATGATCTGCGAGTCGTACGACTGGTATCTGCGCCACAAGCGCGAGGTTCTGGGGCAGACGGACCGCTCGGCGCACCGTTCAGCGATGAGACAGGGCATCCTCGGGTTGATCAAGCGGGTCTCGTGAAGGCGATCATGCCGACCACGCCGAGCAGGTTTGGCGGTGCATTGCTCATCGCCGCAGCCGGCGTGTTCGCGCCTGCGTTGGCGCACGCGCACTTCATCCTGGTCACGCCCGACTCATGGATGTCGCAAGACAGCTTCGGACTTCCCGAGAAGCTCGGGCCCTGCGGTGACGAAGGCGGTGGGACGCCGACCGGCAAGGTGACGGCGTTTCACCCGGGCCAGACGATCTCGGTGACCATCAATGAGGTCATCACTCATCCTGGCCATTACCGTGTCGCGCTGGCCGTCAACAACCGGAGCGAGCTTCCCGCGGAACCAATGGTGACGCCGGCGGCCGGCGACCCGTGTGCCAGCGCGGCCATCCAGAATCCTCCGACGTTCCCTGTTCTGGCCGACAACGTGCTTCCGCACACGCAACCTTTTGCGGGGCCTCAGACCTTTACGGTCACGCTTCCGACCAACGTAACCTGCGCCAAGTGCACGCTCCAAGTTCTGGAGTTCATGTCCAGCCACCCTGCCCCCTGCTTCTACCATCACTGCGCGGACATCTCGGTCCAGGGAGAGTTGGTCTCCACGACGTCCACGACGACCCGTCCGTGCCCCACGCCGCGCTGCTCCGTGGAAGCGGTGGTGCAGGGACCGGCGTGTGGGTCCGACACGATTCCGGCGGCGATCCGGCGCAAGCTCGATCGCGCCCCGGAGCTGCTGGAGCAGGCAGAGACCAGTCCTCCCGGGAAGGCGAGGGTGCTCCGCAAGAAGGCAAAGCGTTTCCTCGAGCGGGCGGGCGGGGCCGCGCTGCGGGCGAGCCGCGGCAAGAAGCCGAAGCTGTCAGCCGGCTGTGCCGCCTCGATCAAGCAGACGACGGACCAGCTCGCGGGCGGGCTCTAGCCTGCTCATCCCCATCGTGCCGCCACGCCACGACCAGCCGCGCGCCGCTTGCCGCCCGGCAGGCGCCCGTGCGAACACTGCGGGCGGCCGTGCGCGGATCGACCCTCCTCCTTGCCTCGACGCTCGCCCTCGGCCCGGGCCTCGCCCGGGGCGCCGGCCCGACCGTGCTCTTCGCCCTGCCCGCGGAGAACACGACGCCCGCCGTCTTCGGCTCGCTGCCGTTTCCGGACGACCTCTACTTCGACCAGGGCCGGCCGGCCGACGGGGACGGGACGCTGCTCGACGCGGGCGCGACGATCGGGCTCGCGGACCGGGTGGTCACGGTGAACGCGGCGTCGATCGAGGACGCCCTCGACCTGCTCGACGGCTTCGGGACGACGACCGCGGTCTACTTCTTCCTGAGCGGCCCGCTCGACCCCGGAAGCCTGCCCGCCTCGCCCGTCCTGGGGCCCGCGCTCACCGACGGCGTCTTCTGCGCCGACGCGGCGAGCGCGACGCCCGTCCCCGTCCTCCTCGAGTTCGGGATCGACTCGCGCATCCCGAACGTCCTCGCCGTGCTGCCGCTGCCCGGCAAGCCGCTCGCCCCGCAGACGACCTACGCCTGCGTCGTCCGCCGCAGCGTGACGGGCGGCGGCGCCGCGGTGCAGCCGTCGGCCGACTGGCTCGCCGTCCGCGACGGCACGAGCGCCAACGCCGACGCGGACGCGATCTTCGATCCCGTGGTCGCGGCGCTCGCCGCCCACGGTGTCCCCGCGGGCGACATCGCCGGCATGACGGTCTTCACCACCCAATCGACCACGGCCGACCTGGTGGCGATCCGCGAGACCGTCCTGCCGGCGCTGCCCGTGCCGGCCGCCGACTTCGCGAGCAGGCCCGGGCTCGTGTTCAAGGGCGCAGCACGCCTCGCTGACTTCTTCGGGACGGCGGTGCCCGAGCACATCGCGACGGTCGCGACCGGATTCTACGCGAGCCCGCGCTTCCAGACGCACGACCCCGATGGCGACGGGCCGTTCGCCGACCTGCCGGTGGCACCCTCGTTCGCGAGCTGCGCCGCCAGCGGCTCCTGCGAGACGACCGACGAGCGCTTCACGCGCGACGCGAGCGGCACGCCGGTCGTGATCGACGTCCCGCCGATCCCCTTCACCGTCGTGGTCCCGAGCGGCACGCCGCCGGCGGCGGGCTGGCCGGTCATCATCCAGCAGCACGCGCTCGGCGGCGACCGGGCCAGCGTGGTCGCCTTCGGGGAGGCGGACGCCGCCCGCGGCTTCGCGTCGATCGGCATCGACGCCGTGCAGCACGGCTACCGCTACTGGAACTGCGGCGCCGCCGCGGCGTGCCCGCAGGACACCAGGAACGCGTTCGGCGGCACGGCCGTCCCCGACGGCTTCGCCGACGATCCGAACACGGGATTCCTGAGCGTGAACCTCGGCTTCTTCCAGGCGTTCCACAACTTCCTCGGCATCCGCGACAACTTCCGCCAGACCTACGCCGACCTGCTGTCGCTGGTCCGGCTGCTGCACGGTCACACGATCGACACCGCCCTCGACGCCAAGCTGGATGACACGCGCATCTTCTACATGGGGCACTCCCTCGGCGGCCTCATCGGCTCGGGCTTCGTGCCGATCGAGCCCGACGTGACGGCTGCGCTGCTGAACGCGACGGGCGGCGGCCTCACCTCGCAGCTCTTCGTCAACTCGTCGATCGGCGCGGGCGCGATCGGGCTCGTCGAGGGCATCCTCGGCCTCGACCCCGCCAACGCGTTCGACCAGTTCGCCTTCGCCGCGAACCTGACCCAGACCATCATCGACCCCGCCGACGGCATCAATTCGGCTCGTCTCCTCCTCGCGCCGGTCGACGGCGCGCCGCGCAACGTGGTCCAGGTGGAGGACTTCGGCGATCAGGTGGTGCCCAACCAGGCCAACGAGGCGCTCGCCGTGGCCTCGAACCTGCCGATCTTCGACCCCTTCGTGCAGAACCTGCACCAGAACCCGCTCGCCCTGCCGATCGCGAACCTCGCCACGCCGCGCACGATCCACGGCAACGCCGCCGGCGGCATGGCGACCGCGGCGCTCGTGCAGAACGGGCCGGCGACGCACGCCGCGAGCCTCTTCTTCGGCGTCGGAACGCTCACCTTCGTGCCGGAGTTCGCGCACATCGACGAGTTCGTCGTGACCGGCCAGGCCTTTCCCACCCTGGAGCGCGCCATCCGCGTGCAGAACCTCGGCATCTTCGACGCCGTCGTCGACTGGTTCGCCGACATCGTCGCGCACGGTCCGCCCGGCACCTTCACGCTCGCCACCGACGAGAACTTCAACCCGGTCGAGAACGCGGAGGTCCCCGCGGGCGCCTCGACCAGCCGCTTCTTCGCGCGTACCGTCGATGCCGGCGGTGCGCTGCCCACCTCCGAGCCGACGCCCGACGTGGTGGTCGAGCTCGTCGCCAACACGGTGGCGACCCGGGTCACCGCCGGCCGCTCGACCATGGGCGCGACCTCGATCTTCGCAAACGACGCCGACGCGCCGCCGGGTCCCGCGTTCACCCTCGGCACGCCGGGCGTGCTGCCCTTCTTCGTCACCCTCCAGCGCGCGCTGCCCGGCACGTTCAGCGCGGACGTGACCGTCGCCTACAGCCTCGCCGAGCTCGCGGTGGCGGGCATCGCCCCCGGCTCGAGCGCCGAGCGTGACCTCGTCCTCGCCACCTTCAACCCGGGCACTTGCATGATGGGCGGCGCGCCCTGCGCGGAGAACGGGGACTGCGGCGCCAACGGGCCCTGCGTCGGGACGAGCTACACCCCCTTCGTCGATACCGCGATCGACACCGCCGCGCACGCCGCGCGCGCCGCGGGCGTGACCCACTTCTCGACCTTCGCCGTGCTGCCGGCGACGCTCTTCTCGACACTCGTGCGCGGCGGCGGGCCGCGGCGCAGCGACTGCCGCGCCGAGTGGCAGGTCGTCAACCCCACGAACACTCCCTTCCGCGACGCACAGGGCGAGGTGAGCGGGCTGCAGACCTGCCGCGACGGCGATGCGACCTGCGACGGCGACGGGGCGGCCGACGGCGTCTGCACCTTCCGGCTGGCCGTCTGCCTCAACCCCGTCGACGAGGGAGCCCCGACCTGCACGGCGGACGCGGTGGCCGCCTACGCGCTCGCGAGGCCGACGCCGGCCGCCGGGGCGAGTCTCGACCGGGCGAACGCGCGCGGGCTCGTCGACGCCCTCGTCGCCCTCGGCGGCGTGCGCGGCGGGGCCCGGCGCAACGTCGTCCGCTTCATGCCGCCGCTCGCGGGCAGCCAGTGCTCGCCGCTGGTGGCCTTCCGGGTACCCACCCGGGGCAGGGGGATGCGGGTGGTGCAAGGAAGGGCGCGCGGCGCGAGCGGGCGGAGCGACGCCGACACGCTGCGGCTGCGCTGCCTGCCGCAGTGACCATCGGCCCGACGCTCTCGGTCGTGCTTCCGGTTGCTGCGGGAATTCCCGAACGTCGTGCGGTGTGCTGTGCCGCCTGAGGCCCGCTAGAGCGGCAGTGCAACGACACGGCGTGAAGGCGCGACTGCAAGCCCCGGCAACGCGACGCTCACACGGCACGTCTGTTGCTGCTGCGGTTGCGAGTGTACGTGTCTTCCCGTCCGGCCCGTGTCGGGATTCTGGCGTGCGTCCTGTTTCTGACAGGCCCCGCAGGCGCTCGCGAGCCGCGGACCTTGCACCTGCGTTTTCCGCGTCTGGCTGTGCCGGCAGGCGCCAACACCGAGGCGTGTGTCTTCCTGCGCCTGCCCGCGCAGAAGCCCTTCGAGCTCGCCAGCTGGGACATCAGGACGCGGAGCAGCGGCGCCGGCCTCGGCGCGCTCCACTTCCTCGTCTACGTCTATACCGGCGAACGCCTCGCCGAGTTCTCGAAGGATGCGGGGCACATCGTCCCGAGCCGTGGCTGCCTCGATCTGGGGCCCGTCGACCGCGACCGGCGACAGCTCGTCGCGAGCGGTTTCGCGCGCACCCGGGGCGCCTTGCCGCAGGGTGTGGCGCTGTCCCTCAATCCGGTCCCCGCCGTTCCCGGCGGGCCTCCCGAAGGCATCGGCCTGCTGCTCGACGGCAACTGGTCCAACGGAGGGTCGCGCACCCGCTACGCTTCGGCACGCGTCGTGCTTCACCGGGCTCCTGTCCACACCGTGCGACGACTGGCCCAGCCGATCTTCGAGCGCAGCGCGGAAATCGCCCTCGACGTGCCGCCGAACGTCTCGCCGAACGAAGGGCATGTGATGTCGACCGAGACCTCGACCGCCGCCTACAACACCGCACATCCGGAGGCGCCGCCGGTGCGCGACACGTGGGGCGCTGGGATCACCGGAGGTCCGGCCGGCGACGCCTGCGTCCTCATGCTCACCGGTCACATGCACAAGCGCGGGCGCTTCTTCGGCGTCGACCTGATCGGCAGCGACGGCCAGGTGAACAATCCGGTAGGTGGTTTCCCGAACAGGTTCGAGCCCGGGCGCAGCCATCTATTCGCGGCCGTCGATTACACCGACCCCGGGATACTCAGGTTCTCGCCGCCCCAGCCGCTCCGCGCCACCGAGAGCCTGCACTACGCCTGCTGGGACGACAACGGCGTCACCACGCCGGTCCGGCTCGGCTGCGAGGAGACACAGGGTGTGACGCCCGGACGCCCGGGGAACCCGGCCAAGCCCTGCACCTTCGGCTGTCCGGGCACCGACCCGGAATACCCCGGTCGCACCTTCACGGGCGCGTGCGTGCCGGCAAACCTCGTCGCCGGCGAGACACCTGACGACGAGGTGTGCGCGCTCGCCGGCTGGTACTTCGATGCGGCACCCGGATCCGGATGCGACGTGACCGGGCTGCCGGCCTTGCGCTGAGAACGGAGACGTTTGCCATGCCACGTGTTCGGATCGCCGGTCTCGTGCTCCTGCTCACCGCTGGGCTCGGCCGGAGCTCGTCGGCCCAGATACAGCCCCCAATCGCGAAGCCCGTCTTCCACGGCATCCTCCAGCTCGTCCCCGCCACGGGAAGGATGGACCGGAAGACCGGCACCGGCACGCTCGTGATACGCCGCTGGACCTTCATCCCGAACCCGGACTCGAACGGCGTGCATCCCGAGCAGGAGCCGACCCTGGTCGCGCTCGGCGACGACGCCTTTCTCATGGCGGCGGGTGAGCTCCACCCGTCGCGTGGCGGGACGGTCTTCACCTACCGCGGCCCGCGCCCTACAGGTGGCCGTGGCATGCGGCGGTTCCGGCTCACCCACCGGCCCGCGGACTCGTTCTACACGGTGAGCTTCAAGGTGGAGGGCGTCGACCTCGAGCGCCTGAACATCGAGGACCCGCTCTGCAGTCCGCTTGCCGTCATCGTGGGCGACGACGACGGCTTCGTGAGTGTGGCCGTGACCAGCCCGAGCTTCGTCTCGCGTCGCGTGTCGCTCCCTCGCATTTGCATCGACCCGAGCGCTTCCTGGCCATGGCTCGGGCGCTGAGCCGGCCGCGGCGTGCGCGTCACGGCGCGGGTGCGCCGGACCGCTCCGCCGACAGCGTGGCCGCCCGGTAGATCGGCGGCGCCCCGACGACGCGGTGGTCGTGGGGGCCGGCAAAGGCATCGAATGCCCGGGCGAGCTGGTCGACCGCAGGATCGTCGACGAAGCGCCTGAGGGCGTCCTCGTCCCGGAAGCCGAACGTCGTCACGAGGGACGGGCCGTCGTGCGCGACGTCCACGTAGGTCTCGATGCTGAGGAGTCCGTCGTACGCGAAGAAGCGCGCGGTGCCCTCCTGCCGGAACCAGGTCTCGAAGTCCCGGAGCTCTCCCTGGTTGACGTCGTACACCTGGACGAGGAAGCGCGACGCGTCCTGCGGGGGTGGGGCGGGCAGCTCGCCGCGCGGCGGCTGGACGCTGGCCATGACATGCTGCATCCCGCCCGCCGTGAGGCTCTGGAGATACGCGACCAGGTCCGCGAGCTGCAGGAGGGTCATCTCGGGATAGGCGGGCATGACCGAACGGCCGTCCGGACCGACGTAGCCCGGGCCGTCCACGAGGACCGCATCCGGATTGAGGATCGACTCGACGAAGTACTCGGCGGGGTGATGCGAGCCCATGCCCGTCAGGTCGGGACCCACGCCCTGCTCGCCCGCCCTGGCGGCGAAGGCCTCGCCCTTGATGGTGTGGCAGGAGGCGCAGCCGAAGTCGACGAACAGCCGCCGGCCGGTCACGATGTCGCCGGCCGGCGGCGTGAGGCGCCAGCCCGGCGGCACACCGCCGGCGCGGTGGAGGGCGTCCATCGTGATCCGCACGGATCGGCCGCTGGGACGCCGGACCGCAGTGGGCGCAGGTGCCCTGCGACATGAGGAGAGGAGTAGACCGACTGCGGCCGCAACGGTCGCCCAGCGCTCCAGTCTCGAGTCCATCGCCGAGCGCAGCGTGTAGCGGGCGGCTGCGGACGCGGCAAGCGAGGAAGCCGCGGTGGGATCACGTTCAGCTACGGACCTATGCGCTACGTCTTCCGCCGCTCCTCCGAGATCGCTTCGAGCTCGGCGATGCGCTCCAGGTCCTTGGGGCGACCGGCTGCTCGCTTGAGATGGATCAGCGTCTCGAGATCCACGAACCGAACATCGAGACCGAACAGCAGTCGAGTCTCGGAGCGAGACAGCAACGCTTCGTACGTGCCGCCGCCGGTTGCTTCGCCCATGGCGTCGAGATCTCCAGCAACCGTGACCAGCGTGAAGTTCAAGCCACGTCTGATCGTCTCGACATCGAACTGGAACGGCAGGCCGGGCGGCGCGCCCCGGATGTACGGCTGCAGCGGCGATAAGGCCTCGGCCAGCCGCGCGATGTTTTGCGGCGTCCGACGATAGACAATATCGAGATCGGCGGTGACATGCGCGGATCCGTGTGCCGTCGCTGCCACGCCTCCGATGATGATGAACTCGACACCGCCGCTCACCAGCGCTTGGAGCAAGCGTGCGAAGTCGGTCATTTCCCTGACGTGCTCGTTCGCCGGACTTCTTCAACGAACCGAAGCACCGAGATCATCTTCTTGATGCGTTCGTCAGGAGTGAGCTTCAAGTTCTCGCGGATCAGCGTTCGATCCACATCCTTCTTGTAGGCCTCGATGACCGGGCTTGGCTCGAGAGAAACCCACTGGAGCTCCATGGCTTCGGCCATGGCCCGATTATGGCGCGCGGCTACCGCTTCGTCGACCAGCGCCCGTACGGGGCTGCCACGACGCGGCCGCAGATCACAGAGGGCATGGATGCCGGTCTCGCTTGACCTGCCCGGCGCGCGGCGTTTTATGGCGACCGATGCCGCAGTCGAGAGTCGGTCGGTGGGCGTTGGCCGTTGCGGTCGGCCTCCTTGCGTGCCCGGCACGAGCACAGACGGCCGATGCGAGCGATCCGATCCCGGTCCTCGAGGGGGGAGCGCATCCTCTCGCCGGGACCGCGCGCGCTCGGCTTCGACGGTCTCGCTGCCGACCCGTCCACGATCGGGAACTTCCAGGGTGTCGTGGCGCTCGCGTACATGCGCGCGAGGGTCCGGGACACCACTGGCCACCGGTGGGTGATGGTGAACGACATCCGCATCTTCAAGGGAGACTACGTCTCCACCGACGGTGTGGCGCGGCGAGGGACGTTCGCCTTCGTCTGAATCGATCTGTTCGAGCCCGGTTCGGGCTCGCGAGCGCACGACTTCACGGGCGGCATCACGCCCGCAGGCCTCGTGTGGACGGTTCGCCTTCCCGACGACACGGTCACCGTCGGGCCGCGCGGAAACGTCGTCACGGTCGACGTGCACGACGTCGCAGTCGTGGACGACCGTCCGGCGCCCGCGGGCGAGACGCCGGCGACGGTGAGCCTCCAGATGACGTGGAAGGGCAGGGGCGGTGGTCGTCATCTGAGGGCGGGAGCACCGGCCTTCGCCGGGCTGTTCTTCCGCCACACACGGGCGCGCGGCACCTTTTCCGGGGCCGAGGACGGCTTCGGCTTCGCATCCGATGCGGTGAAGCGCGCGCGCAGCACGTTCGCCGAGCTCGGGACGGAGCAGAACGGACTCTTCTTCGCCTTGGCGACCCGGTGCCCGCGATGCGGCGCGCCGTAGGTCTCGCCGCGCTGCTCGGCGCGTTCGGGGGCGGCTGCGGCGCCCCGACCTACCACGGAGAGGGTGACGTCGTGGGAGTCGACGCGGGAGCCCGCCAGGTGACGATCAACCACGAGGACATCCCGGGCCTCATGCCCGCGATGACCATGACCTTCGCCGTCCGCTCGCCGAGCGCGCTCGCCGACGTCACCGCCGGGTCGCGCGTCCGGTTCGACCTCGTCAAGGAAGGCGAGCTGCTCGTCGTCACCCGGCTCGTGCCGCTCGGCCGAGCGAGCGGCGGCAGGCCCGGCATCCACGACCACACGCCCCACCACGGAGGTGTGGTCGGGATGGTGGGCCTGCTCCACCTCGAGGCGGTTGCGGCGCGCGACGGGCTGGTGCGGGTGTACCTGACCGACGTGTGGCGGCGGCCCTTGCCGCTCGCCGGCGTGCAGGGCCGCGTGACCATCGGTCTCCCGGGCGCGAGCAGCGAGCTGGCGCTCGTCGCCGGGGAAGACGCGCTCGAGGCGAAGGGGCCGCCGCTCGAAAGGGGCGGAGGTCGCGGCCGACGTCCGCCTCGAGCGGGACGGTCAGCCGATCGAATCCCTTGCCTGGCACCGGGCCGGCATCTACGGCCTCGCGTGGGCCGGCCCGGTCCTCGTCTCGGGCGACACCCAGGGAAGCGTGGCGCTCTGGGACCTCGCCGAGCGCCTGCGCGCGCCCTGAAAGAAGCGCTACTTCACGTAGTACTGCCCGATCGCGATGAACATCTCGTTCTCGGTGCTCTCGCCGCCGGTGATCGGGCAGGCGTCGCACACGCCGTTGTTCGCGCCCGGTACCGAGTCGCAGTCTCGGTCGGTCCTGCAGGTCGCGGGTGGATTCATCTTCCCGGCGACGCACTTCACCGGATTGCAGAAGGAGAACGACGGGGCGTTCGGCGGCACGTGCGACGCCCGCGTGACGAGGGTCGGGTCCGGCGACACCCCGTCGGCCGCGACGCCGTTGTTGTACACCGCGCAGTAGTGGAGCTTGTTGCCCGCGTTGAAGACGAGCGGCGGGTCGAAGGTCTTGTTGGGCGGGTCGTTGTAGACGAAGTTCTCGTAGAGGAGCTGGTCGCCGTGCTGCGGGTCGGTGATCCAGAAGTGCTCACCGTGCCGGTGCGTGTGCGAGGACAGGGTGAAGACCTGGGCTTGCTGCGGGCTGCTGAAGTCGTTGAAGGTGTAGTCGTTGCACACCGTCCCCTTCTGGTACGGAGGGATGCCGGTCGCGCCGAAGATCTTCGAGATGTCGAAGATGCCGTGGACGATGTACCGGCGGTCCTGAGCGTAGCTGTAGTTGAGCCATCCGTGCATTGTCGTGTCCTGGTCGGTCAGGTTGAAGGCATGCGGGTTCCAGAAGAGGATGCCCTTGGATGGTGTGGGGGCCCACACGCCCGGGGCGAAGTCGATGTCCGACTGGGCCTTCTGCGCGCCGCCGATCTGGGTGTAGTTGAAGAACCGACCCGGCAGCTGGGGGCCGTACCCGACGCAGGCGAACGACTCCTGCATCTCGCTCCTGCAGATGCCGCTCCCGCACGACGTGAGGTCGGTCGGCTCGCAGACCTGACCGTCCTTCTCCCCCCCGGCGCAGGTCCAGGTGCCGAACGACGGGTCGTGGATCTGCGCGACGGAGCCGAGGAACAGGTTCAAGATGAGGTGGTGGCTCTGCGGATCCTGCCGGAGGGTCTGCGCGTTCCAGAGGAAGTCGCCGAACGGATCCGTGAACTGGGCCGGCACCTGGTCCGTGAAGTCGAAGTAGGTCGCGAAGCAGAGCTCGTGCTGGCTGTGCGCCGGGAGCTTCCAGGGCGGCATGACGAACTGGTGGCCCTGGTCGGGGGGAGGCGGGTCGAGCGGAGCGGCGGTGATCGGCACCACGGGTGGCAGGCAGGCGTTCAGGATGGTCTGCGTCCCTGCCACCGTCCCGGTTTCGGGCGCGGTCGCATAGATCCACTGGCGCAGCACCTCGAGCTCGTCCTTGCTCAACGTGGTGGTGTTGTTCGGCATCGGGGCGAGGAGGACCTGGACGCCCGGCGGAAGGTAATCGGGTAGCTTCGCCGGATCGGTCTTCGCCAGGAGCTTCAGCCAGAGGTAGCTCTTTCGCTCGTCGCCCGGCTCGACGCGGTTGAGGGACGGCACCTCGGTCGAGGCCTTCTGGACGAGGTTCTTGTAGGCGACGTCGGGCCGTAGATCGAGTTGACCGTTCAGGGCTGTGGCGCCCCCGTGGCAGAGGGTGTTCGCGCAGTCGTGCCGGGCGAAGATCGCCTTCTGGATCGCGTCCCAGGTGCTCGCGTAAGCGACCGCGCCGCTGTCGCACGCCGAAAGACTGGCCGTGTAGCGCCGGGGCGTTCGATGCTTGGCACGGAGGCTCACCGTGAGCTTCTGGCAGCCGAAACCGATCTTCAGCGTCACTCTGGGCTTCACGAGATCGCCGCACGAGCTCCAGCGGGCTCCGAGCCGCCAGCAGGAACGGCCTTCTCCCCTCGGGCATCCGGTGCGGGTCGTCCGCAGCGAGCCGGTTGCCGTGCACGTCCCGCCGATCGTGACCCGCTTGCCCGCGACCTCGACCGAGTCCGTCCCGGTGGACGTCGCGTTGGTCACGAGCGCCTGGCCCGAATCGAGCAGGAAATGGCCGGAGCACGGCGTGCGCGCCGGCTTCCTGGCGAGCGCGGGCCCGACGGCGACGGCCAGCACGAAGGCCACGGCAGAGGGGCGGATCAGGAGACGCATCGGGACCCTCCTTGGATGGGCGGAGTACTACAACACATACCGCACCATCCGCCAACCAGAATAATCGAAGCGCCCGTCCGGTCGCGGAGGATGCTTCAATGGCTCCATCCGAGCCACGATCGGTCGCCGCCGCCCGTCCATGCCGCGGCGCGGCGCCGAACGTGACTTGCTCCCGTCGACGGTATAAGAGCGCCCCTCATGCTCCGGGCCGGGCCGCTCGTCCTCGCCGCCCTCGCCTCGCTCGCGGTCCCGCCGGCAGCGCGTGCGCTGCCCGCCTTCGCGCGCCGCTTCAACCTCGCCTGTGGCGCCTGCCACATCGCCGTGCCGCGGCTGAACGCCTTCGGCGAGGAGTTCCACATGAACGGCTTCAAGCCGCCGGGCACCATGTGGGCGCCGCTGCCCGGGAGCTGGCTCGAGCGCGTGAAGGACGGGATGGCGGTCTGGACGCGCGGCGAGTTCTACGAGCACTCGGACTTCGCGCGCGGCCCGACTCCGCGCGGCAGCCTGGCGGTCCCCGAGCACGCGAGCATCTACGTCGCTGGCGCGCTCACGCCGAGCACGAGCGTCTTCATGGAGCTCGAGAACACGGTGCACGAGACCGACATCAACAAGCGCGGCGACTTCGTGAACAGCGACACGGGGGGCATCCAGAAGGGCTTCCTCATGATCGACCTGCCGATGCTGCTCGGCCTGCATGGGGGGCACGCGGGGCACGCCGGCATGCACCACGACATGGGGGACATGGACGGCGGCATGGCCACCATGGGCGAGGGGCTCGTCGGTCACGGGCCGATGATGATGATCGGCCGCGTCGACCCGTCGACCAACTTCTCGTACGCGGTCGACCGGCAGATCTTCCACGACGTGCCCGCCGACACCTCGGAGCGCGGCTTCCTCTTGCGCCTGGGGCTCCAGCCCTATGCCTTCGGCGCCAAGTTCTTCGGCATCTTCAAGCGCGGCGATCACACGCTGCTCGCGACCGAGCCGACGCTCTACCATGCCGAGGCGGCGCCCGGCGTCGACATCCACGGGCGCCTCTTCGCGTCGCACCTCCTCTACCAGGTCGGCTTCGGCAGCGATGCCGCGCCCGAGTTCACCGACCGCTTCCACACCTTCACGCCCTACACCATGCTGCGCTGGGACTTCGGGGACGAGGACGGGCTCAACGGCTCGGTGTCGGCGCTCGGCAACTACGGCCGCGACGCGTACCGGGTGTTCTATCTCGCGCCCGCGCCCTTGCCCCCGATCCCGCTCCTGCGCATCGTCCCGGAGCACCGGCCACCGCCGCCGCCGGGACGGGGCACGATCGCGGCACAGCGCGACCTGGACGTGTGGCGTGAGATGCTGGGCGCAAACCTGCGGCGCGGGCCGTGGGACCTCTACGGCGCCTATTCCCACGACCAGGTGTTCGACGTGCCCGACCGGCTGGCGGGGCGGTTCGTGCGGCGCGCGCAGGGACTGACGGCGGAGGTCGACTACCGTCTGACGCACGGCCTGCTGCCCTCGATCCGCTACGACTGGATGAAGGCGGGCGGCTTCAAGAGCGACGTCGTCTTCGAGCCGGGGCCGCGCCAGTCCCAGGTCCTCCACCTCCAGATGCGCTGGTACCTCTTCGAGGGCGACGACCTGGCCCGGGTGCCCATCCCCGCCCTGCTCGCGCTGTCGCTGCGCGACAGCGTCAACCTGACCCCGGGCGGGTCGCATCCCTTCGGCGCCTGGCGCAACGGGGTCTTCCTCGGCTTCGACTTGGCATTCTGAGATGCGGGTTTTCCCGGCGTCGCTCCTCGTCCTCGCTCTCGGCCGTGCGGCAGTCGGGGCGGATCCGGCCACCGCCGTCTACAACCACGCCTGCGCCTGGTGTCACGGCAAGGACGGGCGCGGCGATGGCCCGGCCGCGTTCTCCATCAACAAGTACCTCTCGCCACGCCCGCGCGACTTCACGCGCGGGCTCTTCAAGCTGCGCTCGACCCCGAGCGGCCAGGTCCCCACCGACGACGACCTGCTGCGCACGCTCGAGCGCGGCATCCCGGGCTACATGCCGTCGTTCCGCGGCCTCACGGCGGGCGAGCGGCGGCTCGCCGTCACCGCCGTCAAGGGCTTCTTTCCGGGATTCGCGACCGCTCATGCGACGCCCATCGCGGTTCCGCCCCCGCCGCCGGCCGACGCCGCCGCGGTGGCCCGCGGCCGCGAGGCGTACGCGGCAGCAGGCTGTGCGGCCTGCCATGGCGAGCGCGGGCGCGGCGACGGCCCGTCGGCGCCCGCGCTGAGAGATTCCGACGGTCTGCCGATCCGCCCGGCCGACCTTCGCTACCCGGCGCGCTTCAAGGGCGGTGCGGAGCCGGCCGACGTCTACCGGACCCTCATGAGCGGGCTCGACGGCACACCCATGCCGTCCTACGCCTCGGCGTTCGATGATCCCCGGGCGCCCTGGGACCTCGTCGCGTACCTCGGCTCGCTCCGCCGGCGCTGATCCGCGCTTCGTGCCTTGAATGGCCCGCAGGCCACCCCTACAGTGGATGGTCGATGCGCGCCCCTGGCTTGCTCGTCCTGCTGCTCGCGGCGCGGGGCGCCGCCGCCCATATCATCCCGATCCCGCCGAGCACCTGCGTCCTCGACCCGGTCGAGATCGTCGCGCCGGCGACCGGTGTCGCGGCCACGGTCGCCGCACCCGCGGCGGCCGACCAGCTCACCATCCATTGGGATGTCGCCGCGAACCAGGCGCAGCTCGATCTGGCGAGCGTCCCGCCGCGGAGCTTCGTGGCAGCCGGCGTGTCGGGTACGTTCGCCCTGCCGACCTTCTTCTCCGCGACGTTCACGCACAACGGCGACCTCACGGTCACGGTTCCCGTCGTCTTTGCGATGGACGGGCGCACGGTTGCCGTGCCCCTCATGCTCACGACCGGCCTCGCGGCCGCAGGGGGGACGATGGTCGCGGGCGTGCCGATCGGGCCTCCCACCGGCGATGGGCGCTTCACGCTGGTCGGCATCACGGCCAGCAGCGGCCTCGGTCCGCCCTTCGGCCCCGGGATGCTGTCGGTGCGCCTCAGCTGCCTGGCGACGCCGCGTCCGGACCCCGATCAGTTTGCCGGGCAGACGACGCTGGTTTCGGGCAACCTCACCACGCGGACGCTGAATCTTCGCGCGATCTTCGCCCCGGGGGGCACCGCGACGCCGGACTTCCCCGGCGCGCCGGCGATCCTGCGAATCACCAGCGGCGGGACGGTCATCGCGACCGCATATCTCCCCGCCGGCCTGGCACAACGTGGCCGCAGCCTCTTCGTCGGGCGGAGCGACGACGGCCGCGCCGCGGTGGGCGTGCGGACGCTCCACCGCAGCGGCCAGCTCTCCTTCCTGATGGGCGTGCGCATCCAGGGCGCGACGCTGCCGGCAGCCAGCACGACCCCCGTTCCCGTCGACATCACGTACGAGGTGGGAGGCTTCCTCTCCCGCATGAGCCTCCCCTTCCGCGTCAAGCACCACGGGACCCGGCTGCATTTCCCCTGACGGGCGGAGCGCGCCGGCGTAGGCGTGCGCTTGAGAGATGCGCAATGCTCCGGTAGCGTCGCATGGCGTATGCTGCGGGTCATGGGCCGCCGCGTGTGCGCCGTCGGGGTGGTCTTGGCGCTCCTGTCAGCCGCGGCGGTGAACGGGCCGCCCGCCGGGCGTGGCTGCCATCACTGCCCGTCCGGATGCCCCATGCACGCCCGCCGCGCCGGGTGCCATCACGCGACCGGGCCGCGGTGCCATGAGGCCGCAGGGGTCGCATTGCGCAGCGCCTGCCACCGCACCGGCGAGGGGGTCCCGGCGCCCGCCTTCCGGGGCGTCATGCCGCTCGCCGCTGCCGGTCGTCCCGCCTTCACGGACTCGCCCGTCCTGAGGGCCTCGCTCGCCGTCCGGACCGAGCCGTCGCCCCAGCCGCCCACCGACCCGCCGAGAGCGTCCTTCGTGCTCGCCTGAAGCGGTAAGTCACCGCCAAAACGCACGAAGGAGGCGCTCATGCGGAAGCAGATGGGCGCCGTGGGCATCCTGCTCTGCGGCATCGCCGCGGGGAGGGCGCATGCCCACGGCGTGGTCGGACAGCGGTCGTTCATCGAGCCGTTCATCACGGAGGACGTCAACCCGAAGAACGAGTTCGTGATCGCGCGGCCCGAGTGGGATCACGCGAGAGATGGACGGACGTTGAGTTTCGGCTTCGGCCTCGAGAAGAAGATCTCGGATCGGTTCAGCCTGACGCTCGACTCGTCCTGGCTCGACATCACCCCCAAGCCGGCCGCCAAGCCGCACGCGAGCGGCTTCGACAACCTCGGCGTCACGCTCAAGTACGCGTTCTTCGTAGACCCCGTGCACGAGGCGATCGCGTCGATCGCGCTCGAGTCGACGGCGCCGACCGGTACCGAGAGGGTCCGCGCGGAGCAGAGCGCGTCCTTCAAGCCATTCCTGCTCTACGGCAAGGGGCTGAACGAGCTGCCAGACGCGCTCGAGTACCTGCGCCCGTTTGGCGTCCAGGGGGACGCGGGCTTCGAGATCGCGATCGACCGCGCCCGCACGACGACGCTCGCCCACAACGTCGCGATCGAGTACAGCATCCCCTACCTGCAGCAGGCGGTGCACGACTTCGGCCTGGCCTGGCCGCTCAGCAATTTCATCGGCGACACCGAGTTCAACTTCGAGCACGGCGTGAACGGCGAGGAGCAGGGGCGGTCGAAGGTCTTCGTCACGCCGGGCTTCGTCTACATGGACCGCTGGGTCGAGCTGGGCGTCGCCGGACGCTTCCCGCTCAACCAGGCGGCCAACGACGAGCTCGACTGGGGCGTCATCTTCATCGTCGACCTCTTCATCGACGACATCCTCCCCCGGACGCGATGGCAGCCGATCGGCGGGATGCGACCGCCCACGCCCATGCCGGGGACGGCCGCGTCATGACCCCGCGCCTCGACCTCGCGGCCGCCGTCGCCGCGCTGTCGCTTCTGCTGGCCCCGGCGGCGCACGGCCACGCCTTCCTGGAGCACGCCGAGCCGCGCGTCGGATCGACGGTCGGTTCGCCTCCTTCCTCGCTCACCCTCAGGTTCACGGAGGGAGTCGAGGCTGCCTTCTCGAAGGTCGAGGTGACCGACGCTACCGGGAAGCGCATCGAAACGGGGCCGCTCGAGCACCCCGAGTCGAACGTCATCGCCGTATCGCTGCCGGGTCTCGCGCCCGGCAGCTACACGGTCAGCTGGTCGGTGGTGTCCGTCGACACGCACCCGACGGACGGCCACTTCACGTTCACCGTGAAGGACTCGTGAACGCAGCCCTCGCCGCGCTCGGCTGGGCCGACCTCGCGGCGACGATCCTGCTCGTGGGCGGGCTCGTCGCCGCGGCCCTCCTGGTACCGCCTTCGGCGACCGGTCGGCGGTGGCAGTGGCGGGCGGCGGCGGCGCTCGGCCTCGTGCTGCCGGCTGAGTTCGGTTTGACCGCGCTCCGCATGTACGAGGTCTCCGGGGTGCACGGCGCCACGCTCGTCGTGGATCTCCTGCGGACGCGCTGGGGTCTTCTCTGGCTGGGTCGCTCCGCGGGTCTTGCCGCGCTGGTGGCGGGTAGGCGGCTGCCCCCGGGACGGCTCGCCGCGGTCGCCGCCGCCTGGCTGCTCCTGCGCAGCTTCCAGGGCCACGCCGGCGCGCACGGCGCCTTGCCGGCCGTGATCGACTGGGCGCACCTGCTCGCCGCCGCTGCCTGGCTCGGCGGCCTCGTCCAGCTCGCGCTGCTCCCGCGTCCCGTCCCGGTCGCGGTCGCGGCCCGGATGCGCATCCAGGCGACGGCTGCCCTCGCGGTGCTCCTGCCGGCGGGCGCATACGCGGCCTTCGTTCACGTGCGCCACCTCCACCTGCTCGCCGGAAGCCCGTACGGGCGCACGCTGGTCGTCAAGCTCGGCGTCGTCGGCGTGCTCCTCACCCTCGGCGCCACGAACCACTTCGGCCACGTCCCCGCGATGGGTCGCGGAGACCCGGAGGCCGAGGCAAGGCTCGTTCGAGCCGTCCGGCTCGAGGTCGTCGTCGCCGCCGTCGTGCTGGCCCTGACCGCGCTCCTGGGGGTCCTACCGATGCCGCACGCCCACGCGTCGTGAGCGCGCGTGAGGGGTGAACAGGTGCTGCAGCGGCTGCGTTAACGTCGCGGGCAACCGCGATGGTACCCGTGATGATGACGCATGCGGGTCCTGGTTGCCGCACTTCTGCTTCTCGGCGGGTTGGCCGCTGCTCACCAAGGGAAGGGGAGCCGGCCGCAATCGCTTGGACTGCCCGATGAGCTGCCGGCCGACCTCGTGGAGAGGGATGGCTACGTCCTGTTCGACGGTGTCCCGGGCCTGAACGGGCCTCCCAGCAACGGGCCGGCCCGTTTCACGCCGGAGGACGTCACCCGAAGCGACGTCTTCGACGAGGATCACGGAGCCCTGCTGCCGCATGGGGCGCGGATCACGCGCCGCTGGAACGGAGCGGGGCAGGAGGTGTGGAATTATCCCGTCGGCACCCGCGTCGTCCATCGCTTCTTCCTGAAGACGACGCCGCGACCGAGGCTGTTCGAGCTGAGAATCGCCGAAAAGCTCGCCGACGGCCGCTGGGCCTTCGGCGCCTACGACTGGCGTGACAGCCCCAACCTGCGGCTGCGCCGTGCCATGGCACACGACGTCTTCGACGTGGACGTGCCGCGCGGACACGTCGGGGTCGAGATGGACCGCTTGCACCCCGAGTCCTGCCGCCTGTGCCACGCCGTGCACAGCCCGCAGGCGTATCAGTATCGGGACAAAGAGCACGTGGGCCCGTGCGGCTTCGGCCCCGCCAATCCGTCGATGCTGACCCAGTGGGCCCCCGCGTACCAGGTGAGACACGGCTACTGGCCGTTCGCGAGCTGAGCCCCGCGGCGCGCCTCAACGGGTGAACTCGATGGGCTGCGGGCAGGCGTTACCCCCCGCGTTGTAGTCGTAGACCATCCGGCCGCCGTAGTCCGCGCCGCGCGACATGAGTGCGAGCAGCACGACGAGGAGAGTCAGGAAGACACCCCGGCCGCGCGCCGGCAGGGGCCGTGCCGCCGCCGCCCACGCCGCCAGCGCAATGCTCAGCCCGACCGTGGTCAGCATCAGCCGCCGGTGCGGATCGAGGAGCTGCTCGCGGACCGAGGGGTCGACCATCACGCCCTCGTCCGCGCGCAGCCCCGTCGTCGCCGCCGCCGCCGCGGACACGGCTCCGAGCACCAAGAGCCAGAGTCCCGTCCACGCCCACGCGTCCCGTCCGGCGAGCCAGGCGAGAACGTAGACGAGCGCGCTCGCGGGCAGCAACGCGAGCGGGAAGTGGACGAGGAGCGGATGGACGTTCTGGAGGCGCTGCGCTCCGGGGAGCAGCGTCTCTAGCACCCGCTCATCATTTGACCGACTCGGCGGTCAGGAAGGCCAGCCCGCCCTTCATGTGCTCGTGGCCGGTGACCGTCACCGTCTCGCCCATCTTGTTGACCACGTCGTCTGACAGGGCGGTCTTGTCCTTGGTGGGGAGCAGGATGTGGATCTTCCCCGTGCTCGGGTCGAGGAGCCCGACGGGGATGCCCTTGTGGGCGCACTCGATCCCGCACTGCTTGTGGGACGGACCCTTGGCCCCCATGGTGCTGTAACAGAAGGTGTCGATCACTTCGCCCTTGACGCTGACTTCCTTGCCGCCGCCTTGCTCCGCGGCCCATGAGGGCGCCGACATGCCGAGCGCCAGCGACAATGCGAACCCGGTAACCGCAACCCTTCGCATTCTGCACCTCCCTTTCGTGAACCCCGGACGCGCGGGTGGATGAGCCTCGCCTAGAGCGAAACGCGGGCCGCGGCAATCCCGCCTTGAAGGCCCTCCCGGGGCTTGCGACAATCTCCGCCCATGGACGGGCCCCGCCTGTCGGTCATCGTCCCGGTGTACAACGAGGTCGGCACCGTCCGGACCCTCCTCGAGCGGGTCATGGCCGTCCGCCTCCCAAAGGAGATCATCGTCGTCGACGACTGCTCGACCGACGGGACGCGCACCGTGCTCGAGGAGCTGCGCGCCGCGACGCCGGACACGCCGGCGAACCGCCTCGTGCTCGTCTTCCAGGCGCACAACCAGGGCAAGGGCGCCGCGGTGAGGGCAGCCGTCCCGCACGTGAGCGGCGACATCGCGATCATCCAGGATGCCGACCTGGAGTACGACCCCGCCGAGTACCCGCGGCTCATCCAGCCGATCCTCGACGGCCACGCCGACGTCGTCTACGGCTCGCGCTACGCGAGCCCGGGCCGGGTGCTCATGTTCTGGCACACGGTCGGCAACAAGCTGCTGACGCTGCTCTCGAACATGTGCACCAACCTGAACCTCACCGACATGGAGACCTGCTACAAGGTCTTCCGGGCCGACATCCTGAAGCGCCTGCCCATCCGCTCGGAGCGCTTCGGCCTCGAGCCCGAGCTCACCGCCAAGGTGGCGCACCTGCGCTGCCGCATCCACGAGGTGCCGATCGCCTACTACGGGCGGGGCTACTCGGACGGGAAGAAGATCGGCTGGAAGGACGCCGTGTCGGCGGCGTGGACGATCCTGCGCTTCCGCATCTCGCCCGACATCGGGCGCGAGGACGACGCCTTCACCACGCTCCGCCGCGTCGAGGCGCTCCGGCGGTACACCGAGTTCCAATGGGAGCTCATGCGGCCCTACGTCGGCCGCCGCGTCCTGGAGGTCGGTTCCGGGACGGGCGTCATGACGCAGTACCTCGCGACGCGCGAGCACGTGGTGGCCACCGACTTCGACCCCGAGTACCTCGAGCTTCTCCAGCGGCGGTACGCCGGCAAGCCGAACGTCGAGGTGCGCGCGCTCGACCTCGCGCAGGTCAGTCTGGACGGCTTCGCGCCCGGGAGCTTCGACACCGTCACCTGCGCCAGGTTGCTCGAGCACCTCCGGGACGACGAGGCGGCGCTGCGGGCGATGCGCGCCGTCCTCGCTCCCGGCGGGCGGGTGGTGCTGATCGTCCCGGCGCTGCCCGCGCTCTACGGGACGATCGACCGTGCGATCGGGCAGCACCGGCGCTACACCCGCACGGAGCTCGTCCGGAAGCTCCGGGGGGCCGGCCTGGCGGTCGAGCACGTCAGCTACTTCAACATGCTCGGCGTCGCGGGGTGGTTCCTGAACGCGCGCATCCTGGGGCGCCGGACGGTGCCGGGGCTGCAGGCGCGCCTGAACGACCGTCTGGTGCCCCTCCTGCGCCTCGAGCGGCGCCTGAGCCCGCCGATCGGGATGTCGCTGCTGGCGGTCGGCCGGGCCGGTCCATGAGGGGTCTTGCCGCTGCCCTCTGCGTCCTCGGCGTGGCGGTGCTCACCGGTCCGGCACGGGCCTTCGAGCAGCCGGTCAGCGCCTTCGCGGCCAACGTCGGCAAGCGGTCGTCGAGCGACGAGCCCGCGCCGTCGGTGACGCTCTACGTCGTGCCCGACGGGCGCTCGCTTCTCGTGACCGACGTGCTGGTCGCCAACCACGGGCAGGAGCCCGGCCCGCTCTACCTCGCGGACTCCAAGCGCACGCTCTGCTCCGTCGAGCTCCTTCAGTCGACCGTGATCCCCAACAACCCGGCCGCGTTCAACACGCTCACGAATGCCCACACGACCTTCTCGACCGGCGTCCCCTTCGGCCCGGGCGAGCCGGTGGTGGCGACGCTGGCCGACGGGACGCGCGGCGTCGACGTGACCATCACCGGCAAGCTCGTGGCCGCCCCGCGCGTGCCGCGACGGATGGTCCTCCCCGGGGGAAAGACGGGGGAGGACGCAGATGAAGGCGCAGATCGGCCTCGGCCGTAGCCGGGGGCCCACCCGACCGGGGAGTCAGCGCGGGTCAGCCGCCAGCCACCATCGCGCGAGCCGAATGTCCACTGCCGCAAACGGTTCGATCTGCGCCACCTCGTCTCCCGCGTGCGAGGCGACGACCGTCCAGCGATCGCCCTCGAGGTGAAGGTCCTCCAGGGTGCGAGCGAGCGGGTCCACGAGCCATACCCACGTGACGCCTTGCCGCGCGTAACAGCGCATCTTCACGATCCGGTCGTGGCGCACCGACGAGGGAGAGATGATCTCGCAGAGCCAATCCGGCGCGAGGGTGATGGCAGGCGTGTTCGGAACCGTCGGCATGCGCCCGCAACGCCACGCGGCAAGATCGGGCACCAGGACGTCGTCTGCGAAGTGCAGCTCCGGCTCCGGGAGGATCCACCATCCCCCGGGCCCGGACCGTGCCTCCGTGCCGTGAAACACCGGCAGCAGATCGGCCGCCATCTCGGTTGCGGCGAACGCGTGCGGCGTCGCAGGCCGCGGACTCACCACCAACTCCCCGTCGACGATCTCCGCCACCATGGTATCCGGCACCCGGAGGAGGTCCTCGTACGTTGCGCGCCGCTTGGTCTGCACTACGTCGTGAGCCATACCACATCCACGCGGAGGCCGGACAGCAACGCCGATGCCGCACGGATCCTTGTGGAGTCTCGTCGTCCGTCAGGCTGCCCCGCAGCACGGGGCGCAACTCCTCGTTGCGCGCGGGGAAAAGCGCGAGCAATTTGATCGAATGGAGGGCTTCCAGCCGCAGCGCGCCCGTATCGGGACCGCTCGCCGGCCCATCGGTGACCGTTGATTCAGGTCGCTCCCGATCGCTACAGTCGCCGCGATGTCCCGCCTCTGGGCCTACCTCGTCCGTTATCGCCTCCGCTACGCGGCCGGCATCGCCTGCCTGCTCGGCTCGCGGGCCCTCGCCATGACCCTGCCCTGGCTGCTGGGGATGACCGTGGATGCGATTCGCAGCAGCACGCCGGTCGTCACCCGGTACGTCGCGGTCATCGGGGCGATCGCCGTCGTCCAGGGCGTGGTGCGCACCTTCTCGCGCTTCGTCATCTTCAACATCGGCCGCGACATCGAGTACGACCTGCGCAACGACCTCTTCCGCCACCTCGAGGCGCAGCCGCTCGCCTTCTACCAGCAGCGCCAGACCGGCGACCTCATGTCGCGGCTGGTGAACGACGTCACCGCGGTCCGCCTGCTGCTCGGGCTCGGCATCCTCAATTTCATCGATGCGCCGCTCGCCTACGCGCTCGGCCTGAGCGCCATGCTGCTCAAGGACGTCCGGCTCACCGCGGCGGCGCTCGCGGTGTACCCCGCCGCCTTCCTGGTCGTGAAGCGGACGAGCCGGCTGCTCATGGAGCGGACGTTCCGCGTCCAGGAGGGGCTCGGCGAGCTGTCGAGCCGCGTGCAGGAGAACCTCTCCGGCATCCACGTCGTCAAGGCCTATGCCTGCGAGGCGCACGAGGTGCAGAGCTTCGCGCGCGCCAACGCCCGCTTCCAGGAGCTGAACCTCCGCCTGGCGCGGGTGCGCGGGTTCATCGGCCCGGTGATGAACATCGTGGGCGGCGCGGGTGTCCTCGTCGTCCTCTGGTACGGTGGCCGCGAGGCGATTGCCGGGAGGCTGTCGGTGGGCGACCTCGTCGCCTTCATCGGCTACCTCGGCCAGCTCGCCTGGCCGACCATGGCGCTCGGGTGGATGCTGTCGATCGTCCAGCGCGGCCGGGCCGCGATGCAGCGGCTGAACGAGCTGTTCGCCGTGGCCCCCGCGATCACCAGTCTGCCCGATGCGGTGCCGCCCGCCGACGTGCGCGGCGACCTCGTGCTGCGCGGGGTCTCCTTCCGTTACCCCGGCCGTCCCGAGGCGCCGCCCGTGCTCGACGACGTCGACCTCGCCATTCCCGCCGGCAGCACGATCGCGGTCGTGGGGCGGACGGGTGCCGGCAAGACGACGCTCGTCCAGCTCCTCCCGCGTCTGTTCGACGTCGACGCCGGGGCCGTCCTGCTCGACGGCCGCGACATCCGTACGCTGCCGCTGGGTTGGCTCCGTCGCCACGTGGGCCTCGTCCCGCAGGACCCCTTCCTGTTCTCGCGCTCGGTGCGCGACAACGTCGCCTGGGCGCTCGAGGCGGACGGGAACGGCCGCGTCGAGCAGGCGGTCCGCATGGCGTCGCTCACGCGCGACCTGGCCGAGTTCCCGCACGGGCTCGAGACGATCGTCGGCGAACGCGGCGTGACGCTCTCCGGCGGGCAGAAGCAGCGCGTCGCGCTGGCGCGCGTGGTCGCGGCCGCGCCGCGCGTGCTGGTGCTCGACGACGCGCTGTCGAGCGTCGACGCGCAGACGGAGCGGGAGATCCTCGACCGGCTGCGCGAGTTCTTCCGGGCGCGGACGACGATCCTGGTGTCGCACCGCATCACCACCGTCAAGGAGGCCGACCTGATCTTCGTCGTCGACGAGGGCCGCATCGTCGAGTTCGGGGACCACGAGACGCTGCTCGCGCGCGGCGGCGTGTACGCCGATCTCTTCCGCCAGCAGTCGCTCGAAGGGGAGCTGGAAGCGATCTGATGGCGACCGACCTGCACGGCGAGCAGGAGTTCGGCAAGGCCTACGATGCGCGCCTGCTCGGCCGTCTCTGGACGTACGTGCGGCCTTACCGGCAAGTGTTCTGGCTCGCGCTGGTCCTCTCGGCGGCCCAGCAGGGCTTCCGTCTCGTGCAGCCCTATCTGGTGAAGATCGGTATCGACCGCTACGTCGAGCGCCGCGACGCGGCCGGGCTGCGCGCGCTAGGGCTCGTGTATCTCGCGATGGTTGCGGGCGAGTTCGCGGCTTACTACGGCCAGCAGTACCTCACGATGGTGCTGGCCCAGCGGAGTCTCGCCGATCTGCGCGTCGCGCTCTTCGCCCGCGTCCAGCGCTTCCCGATGCGCTTCTTCGACCGGAACCCCGTCGGCCGTGTGGTCTCCCGGCTCACCACCGACGTCGACGTGCTGCAGGAGATGTTCGCCGCCGGCGCCATGACCATCGTCCTCGACGTGCTGGGGCTCGTGGGGATCGTCGCGGTCATGCTGGGGATGGACTGGCGCCTCGCGCTGACGAGTCTCGGGTTGCTGCCGGTGATCGTGGGGGCGGTCGACTTCTTCCGGCGCCAGGTGCGGCGCACGTATCGCATGATCCGCGAGCGCATCGCGCGCATCAACGGCTACCTCCAGGAGGCCATCACGGGCATGACGGCGATCGCGCTCGCGAACCGCGAGGTGCGCGCCTTCGCGGAGTTCGAGCGCCTCAACGCGGACCATCGCGACGCCTATCACCTCTCCAACAAGCTCGAAGCGGCGCTCTTCTCCTTCGTCGAGGCGATGAGCACCGTGTCGATCGCGATGCTCCTGTGGGAGGGGGGTCGGCTCACCCGCGGCGGGCTGGTCGAGATCGGCACGCTGGTCGCCTTCATCCAGTACATCCAGCAGTTCTTCGTCCCGATCCGGGATTTCAGCGCCAAGTACGCCGTCATGCAGTCCTCGATGACCGCAGCCGAGCGCATCTTCTCGCTCCTCGACCTCGAGGTGGAGCCCGCGCCGGCCCGGCCGCGGATGCCGGCACGGGTGCGCGGCGAGATCGTGTTCGAGCACGTGTGGTTCGCCTACCGCGGCGAGGAATGGGTGCTCCGCGACGTGTCGTTCCGGGTCGCGGCGGGCGAGCACGTGGCGATCGTCGGCGCCACGGGGTCGGGCAAGACGACGCTCGTCAAGCTGCTCGACCGGCTGTACGACGTCGGGCGCGGGCGTATCCTGGTCGACGGCATCGACGTGCGCGACTGGGACCCGCAGGCGCTGCGGCGGCGGATCGCGGTCGTGCTCCAGGAGGTGTTCCTGTTCAGCGGCCCGGTCGAGACGAACATCACCCTCGGGCGCACCGACTGCTCGCGGGCGGCGGTCGAGGCCGCCGCTGCACACGTGAATGCCGACGGCTTCATCCGTCGCCTCGGGGGCTACGAGGCCCTGCTGCGCGAGCGCGGCAGCAACCTCTCCGGCGGCCAGCGCCAGCTGCTCGCCTTCGCGCGGGCGCTGGCGCACGACCCGGCGGTGCTGGTGCTCGACGAAGCGACCTCGAGCGTCGACCCCGAGACCGAGTGGCTCGTCCAGGACGCGCTCGCCAAGCTGCTCGCCGGCCGCACGGCGGTGGTGATCGCACACCGGCTCTCCACCATCGAGACCGCCGACCGCATCC
>Ga0209376_1000660_pt1 | contig 37173 bp, 43 predicted proteins | sample GraSoiAngelo_134_FD_185891 | JGI IMG/M metagenome (GOLD analysis project Ga0209376, IMG submission 185891) | Grasslands soil microbial communities from the Angelo Coastal Reserve, California, USA - 14_0929_05_30cm (SPAdes) (version 2) | ecosystem: Environmental > Terrestrial > Soil > Grasslands ...
GACGCCATGCCGCTGCCCATGGTGCCGAGACCGAGATAGGAGATTGTCTTTATCATGGTGTAGCTAACGGCGCTTTGTCGCCGGTTGCCAGGACGCGTGCGTGAGGTTTTCTGGTGTCACCACAGAGATGATTCGCGCTGCCCCTTTTGAGGTGCTTTGACATTCCTGCATCGAGCTTGCGAAGGCGATCTGCTTAAAGCTGAATCAAGCCGCGTCGTGTGGCGCTGGCGACGGCTTCGGTGCGGCTGACGACGTTCATCTTCGCGAAGATGGCTTTTACGTGGGATTTCACGGTGCCTTCACTGATGAAAAGTGCCGAGCCGATCTCCTTGTTGCTCTTCCCTTTGGCCATCAGCTTGAGAACATCGATCTCTCTCGCGCTCAAAGTTTCGCCACTGATGCGTTCGGCCAGCTTTGCGGCCAGATGAACAGGAACACACGTTTCGCCAGCGTGCACCCGGCGAATGCTGTCCATCAACGCCTCGCGAGGCACGTCCTTAAGCAGGTAACCTTTCGCGCCGGCTTGGATCGCGCGGTAGATATCTTCGTCGCCGTCAAACGTTGTCAGCACGATGATGCGAGCATTCTCGTTGTCCGCGCGGATCTCCTTAATCGCGCCGACGCCATCGAGCTCGGGCATTCGTAAATCGAGTAGCGTCACATCGGGACGATGCTGTTTCCAAAGATCGACTGCCTCGCGGCCGTTGCTGGCTTCTCCAACAACTGTCATGTCTGGTTTACGCCGGATCAGCGAAGCCAAGCCTTCGCGCACAACACTGTGGTCGTCGGCAATCAGGACCCCGATACGTGATTTTCGACGGTCTGAGTCCGCTGGGCGACCCTCACCCTCCCCCTCTCCCTTGCCAAGGGAGAGGCGACCCGCGCCGCGATGTGCTGAACGCCGCGGCGCGGCGTTCCGACCTGACGCGGATTTCTTTTTCGTTTTCACGAGACGGATTGATCATTAAACGGCAGCGTCACGAGCACGTCCGTGCCTTTGCCGTGCGCGCTGCTGATCTTCAGTGTCCCTCCCATTTGTTCGACCCGTTCGCGCATGCCGGCCAAGCCGAAGCCGTCATGTCGATCTTTTACTCTGAATCCGTCGCCGTCATCGCGAAGTTCCAAGCGAAGTTCTTTTGCATTGAAGGTCAATTTAGTTTCAAAATTGCGCGGGTGCGCATATCTGAGGGCGTTGGTCAAAGACTCCTGTCCGATATGCAGAAGATTTTCCTGCCAAGCCAACGGCAGATGGCGCATTTTGCCACGAAGGTTGAAAGTCGTGTGAAGCGCCGTTCCCGCAGTTGTGTTCTTAATAATTCCTTTTAGCGCCTCCCAAAAATTACCTCCTTGCAAAGCTTGTGGCCGCAGAGCGTGGACCGATCTGCGCGCTTCGGACAAACTACGCCGCGCTAATTCGCCGGCACGTTGCAAATGCTCATTCGCTTCATTCCGACGGCAACAGGCGATTGCATCCTCGGCCGCTTCCAATTGCACGATCACGCCGGTGAAGCCTTGCGCCAGCGTATCGTGGATATCTCGCGCCATCCGATTTCGTTCTTCTAAAATGGCTGCCTTCCGGCTTTGCTCGGCAGACTCGTTGAGCTGAATCGCCAGCATCGCCTGGTGCGCCAGCGCCTGTGCCAATTCGATCTCTTCCGACCGATATGGCGGCCGGTCGCCGTGACGAACCCCGATGAATCCTTTCACCTGACCGCCGACCAGTGTTGGAATTCTCAGAAACTTCTTTGTTCCTCCAGATTTCAAATACTCGCGAAGCTCTTTTGAAATATCAGGATCACGATCGATATCTTCGCAAGCCACCGGCGCGCCGGAAAAAAACAGCTCCCGAAGTCCGGGATCCTCCTTCCACGATGAAAGATTTTTGATGAATGGGTGTTCCGGATCGGCCTTGGCAAAATTTGCGCCCTCGGCCCAGGCGCGTAAAACGAGCAAGTCATTCGATTCGTCTAGCAACCAAAGGATCACGCTTTGCGCTCCAAGCAGGCGGCCGATTGTGCTCAGCATTTGTCCGAGGAACTTGTCTGGTGCTGGCGCAGTGGCGAGAACATCCAAACTATAGGTTAGAGCGTCCACCTGGCCGCGGGCGACTTGCTCGGAAGCACGCAAAGCCTCCTCAGCACGATCACGTTCAATCGCAACCCGTACGAGGTGCGTCGCCAACTCGATCAACTCGAGGTCTTGCGAGGTCGGAGTTCGCTGTTCGCGATAGTACATGCAGAAGGTTCCCAGGACTTTTCCTTTCGAGGAGAGTACTGGATTCGACCACGAGGCGCGCAGCCCGTGTTTCAGTGCTGCAGCGCGATGCTCCGGCACGTTCCACAGCGGATCATTCGCGATGTCCGAGACTATGACCTGCGATCTCCGATACGCCGCGGTGCCGCAAGAGCCGGCACACGGTCCGATTGGCAGAGTTTCCATCTGCTGCGTCCATTCCCTGGGGAGACTAGGTCCTGCGACGGAATTCAGATGAACACCATCACGATTTAGCAACAAAACCGAAGCGAGCGTGCCGCTCCGCTGCTCTTCGATAGACAGGCACAATGCATTTAGGATCTCTTTCAACGCGACGCCGGTCGCGATCATCTCGAGGAGCCGTTTCTCTGCCGCTAGCAAGGCTTCGGCTTTCTTCCGCTCGCTAATGTCGCGCAGAATCGCCTGGAAATATCCGCCGCGTATCCCAGACACCGAGACTTCCACGGGAACGATCTCCCCGTTTTTGCGCACAAATCTTCTCTCGAATCGTATCGTGCGTCCCGTCTTTAATTTACCGAGTCTCTCGCGAAACAGATGGCGTTCTTCCGGCAGGTAGGTGTCTGCGACGGGCGTGCCAACCAGTTCGTCCTGAGGGACTCCAGCCAGCTCAGCGCTCGCGCGGTTTCCCAAAACACAGATGCCATTGGCGTCGACGACATAAATTGCGTCTGGTGAAATCTCGATCAGGTCCCGATATTTCTCTTCGCTCTTGCGCAGTTTTTCTTCCGCGCATTTGCGTTCGGTCACATCTCGCAGTGTGCAAAGCGTAGACAAAAATTCTCCACTCTCTGAGAGACGTGGAACCGATGCGCCGTCGAAATGGACAATGGCGCCATCTTTTGTTCTCCAGCGGACTTGATATTGTCGCGCTTTGCCCCCCAGCAGATCCTCGAGCATTTCACGAGCAAACCGCCGGTCCTCGGGAAAGAGCAGGAGGTCAAAAACATTCGCTCCGCGCAATTCCGCTTCTGAATAGCCGCTCAGTTGAACGCCACGCTGGTTGATGCAGAGGATGTTCCCAACGCGATCCAGGGAGAGGATCACATCGTGGGATAATTTAAACAGGTATTTTGCTGCGCTTTCGCCATCGTCTGCTGCGGGACAAGCTTCGGCGCGCGGTCTGAGTCCGCCAGAGGACGGAAGCGCGGTGGACTGGATCGGCTCCGCAGCAGTGACTTCCGATTTCATAACAAGTTAGTTAACCGCTGGGCAAAAACCCATTTCCCAGCCGGATGGTGCGCGTGCGCGCATGCCGGAAGTCTAACAACCACTTCGGCGGCGCGCCACTTTTGTTTCCTCCCTCGAAAGAGGTGTTATCGGCTCTCTCTTGAGGAGCATCGAAAAATCCTCCGACTGCTTCGTGGTCACGCAGCGCGAGGCTGCCTAGGTTTCAACGAAACAAAATTATCAGAAATGAAAACCAAACACTTCCAAAGCAATTCCAAGCGGGCCCTGTGGCGGATTTTCCGCCGTTCCTCGCAGCGTCACGACCGGATGCTCGTGCTCAACATGGCTCTGTTTAACTTCACTGACGGATGGAACCGGGTTTTTTCGAGGGATCAATATGCGCGCTTCTCTGCCTGACAATTCGACGGAGGCGATCGATCCCGCGCCGACCATACAGCCGGCGATAAACGCCGCTCAACAGTTCATTGTTGTGAGGGCGCCCATCGCCCGCGTGTATGAGCAATGGTCGCGTATCGAAGACCTGCCGAAATTCATCACGCCGCTGCGACAAGTGCAAAGAATTGACGATGCGCATTTTTCTTACACGTGGCATCCCAATGGCGGCGACCAGCGCGGGATGTTTCACATCGTTCTTCAAATTCCCGGCCGCCGAATCGCATGGCGCACCGTCTCAAACGGCTTCATGTCGGGCGTAGTTTCCTTTGAACCGCGTTCTCAACAGGAAACGGAAGTGACGCTGAAGATCCGTTCGATCTTCGATCCTCCCAATCTATCGCGGAGAGTCGAGGAGTATCTGCACAATTTTAAACGGCTGGTTGAGAACGAGGAAATCGGACGATGAGAAATCTTCCGAGTGAGAGAGCACTCGTAGCAGCGTACTGGCGAAAACTAGCCCGCTTCGTCAGAGCAGGATTCAGGACCCGCAGCTGCGTTTCTGCCCAGCGTGCGGTAGCGTTGCCAAGTCGGACGCGCGGCGGCTACAGAGCCGCTAAGGCGGCGCGCAGTCGCATTCACAGCGGTAAAGCATAAAACGGGACGGTCGCGCCACTCTATTATGCAGGCGATTTCTTAGCGGATCGTAGCCTGATGTTGATCTCGGAGGTGAGCGTGCGGTGGACGGGACATTTGCCGGCAATCTCCATCAGCTTCGCGTGCTGTTCTGCGCTCAACGATCCAGTCAGTTCCACTTCAACATCAATTCTGTCCAGCATTCCCTCCTTCGTTTCGCATTCCTCGCAATCCCTTGCATAAATGCGCGAGTGCCAGAGCGAAACCGCGATGTTCTCAAGAGGGAACTGTTTCCGGCGCGCGTATAGGCCGACCGTCATTGAGGTGCAGACGCCGAGAGCCGTCAGCAGATAATCATATGGATCGGGGCCGGCATCGCTGCCGCCTGCGCTTTCAGGTTCATCAGCAACAAGGCTGTGCTTACCTGCAACGATCTCTTGTCTAAAGCTGCGTGCACTGCCGTGCACGACAACGTCCGGGTTTTTGTCACTCTGCTGTGCACTCACGTTGAAATCAGGCGCGCAGAATTCCCGCGAAGCGATCGCGATATGACCAAACCAGGAAAAGTTCCAGCACTATGGCGATGATGGCCATCGGGACAAGACCTTTGGGATCCATCAAGATGTGAAACGTCCAAATATTGAAGATCATCGCGGCGAGAATGGTCAGGGCAAGCGGCACGAAACGGCCGATCAACAATAGTAGTCCACTCAACAGTTGCATGGCGCCAACGACGTACATGTAACCGCTCGCGGCGAAGACCTTGAAATAATCGCCAGCCAGACCTGGCGGCGGCGGCGGCATGGGAATGAAATTTAAAAAGAAGTTCGAACCAAAGATAACGAAGATTAGTCCGAGCAGAACGCGCGCAATAATGGTCGCAATTTTCATTCGAGCATGGTGGCTTGATCGAGAGGGAATTCCAATGACAAAGTTTTGGAACGATGCAGATCTGTTCGGATTTTGAAGAGCGCCAGATTTGTCGCGCAATGCGCCTGGCCTTTCGCTAAGCGTAAGGAATGGTGGAATACCAACCGACATCGCACCGGCCGATCGCGCAGATGTTCCGTCGCACTGGGAAAGGGGCGACGAATTTGTGTGTGCGCCTTGGCATTCCTCCCGATGCGATTTCGTACTTGTCGATCGTGGCCGCGCTCACCGCGGCATTGTGTTTTTGGAAATCAGGCAGACATGCGTGGCTGCTGGTTATTGCGCCGCTGTTTTGTTATCTCCGGCTTTGGTTCAACATGCTGGACGGCATGGTTGCGGCTGCGGCGAGAAAGGTGAGTGCGCGCGGAGAGATTGTGAACGACCTGCCGGATCGAATCTCCGATGTGATTATTTTCGTCGGCGTTGCGCACAGCGCTCTAATGAATCCTTTAATTGGCTATTGGACGGCGATTGTTTCCGTGTTCACCGCTTACGTGGGACTTTTCGGCCAGGCGATCGGAGGGCGGCGTGAATTTGGCGGAATCATGTCAAAGCCGTGGCGGATGGTTGCGCTGAGCCTTGGAGCCTGGGCGATGTTTGTTTTTAGATATTGCCAAGCCGGGTTACACGATTTTGGCAGGCTAACTATTCTCGATTGGACTTGTCTGGTCATAATCGCGGGCTGTTTGCAAACGATAATCGTTCGCTTGAAACGAATCGTGACTGCGCTTCAAGATGGTGCGCGATGATGTCTCCGCAGACCGCGCTGCACGACCCGGTATTTCGCGCGTACCTCTTGATCGTTCCTGTTTCGCTCGGGCTTGGTGGCGCGATTCTCGGTTTCCTCCATTGGGGGTTAAAGAAGGAGCTGGGCTCGATCTGGAAAACTTATCGGTCGTGGCTGGTGATGGCGTCGATCGGGCTGCTGGTTGTTTTCGCGGGACGCGTCCCGGTCATTGTTGGGGTGACATTGCTTTCGGTTTTTGGGTTCAAGGAATTCGCGCGCTCTTCTGGATTGTATCGCGACTGGTGGATGACTGGCGCCGTTTACGCCGGCATCGTTGCGGTCGGCATTGCATCCTGGGGGCCGCATCCGCGCGGCGAAGAGCCAGGTGCAGGCTGGTATGGCTTTTTCATGGCCGTGCCGGTTTTCGCTATCGCATTGATCCCGCTCATTCCGATCCTGCGCAACCGCGCCCGCGGCGAACTGCAAAAGATGGCGTTGAGCATCGTTGGCTTTATTTACATTGGCTGGATGTTCGGACATTTGGGTTTTCTGGCGAACGCCACCAACGCCTACGGATTTCTTTGTTACGTCATCTTCGCGACCGAACTGAATGATGTCTGCGCGTTTACATTTGGCAGATTGTTCGGGCGGCATCCGCTTCGCAGCGAAATTAGCCCAAACAAAACGTGGGAAGGCGCGGTTGGCGCGCTCGCGGTTTCGATGGCATTGCCCTGGTTGCTGCGATTTTCGTTTCCATTTTTCGGCGCGACGCAACTGATTCTCACCGGCTTGATCGTCGGAATAGGTGGACTGCTCGGCGATCTTTCCATCAGTGTGATCAAACGAGACATCGGAACCAAGGATATGGGCGCGGCGATTCCGGGGCACGGCGGAATCTTGGATCGCATCGACAGCTTGATTTATGTTGCACCACTGTTCATGCACATGGCGGGATATTATTACCCCCTACGATGAATGCCCGGCATTACGATTCCGCCTGCGATGTCGATCAACCATTGGTCGATCGCTTACGCCGATTTCCGCGCGAGCCCGACATGCTGGTTTACGGAGTGCGCGCTCTGATCGCGTTGATCATCCGCGGATGGCTGCGCGTCTATCACAGGTTTGAAATCATCGGACATGAAAATCTTCGGACGAACCGATCACTAGTCATCGTAGCAAATCATTCCAGTCATCTCGACACGCTCTGCCTTCTTGCCGCGCTGCCCTTGCGCAAATTGCATCGTACCTTCCCGGCCGCGGCCGCGGACTATTTTTTCCAAAGCGTGCCGCGCACTTTCATCGCCGCCGTGGTTACCAATGCGCTGCCATTTGCGCGGCGAGTTCGCGTTCGCCGGAGCCTCTCCATCTGCTCGGAACTTCTCAGCGATCCAGAAAATATCCTGATCATTTTTCCGGAGGGCACGCGATCGGAAACAGGCGAGACCCGGGAATTCAAATCGGGAATCGGCGCGCTCGTCGCCGGCCGGGACGTCACGGTTTTGCCCTGCTATTTGCAGGGCGCTTTTCGCGCGTGGCCGAAGGGCCGGCATTTGCCGCGTCCAAAAAAAGTTCGACTCATTCTTGGCGCGCCTCGCAGTTATTCGTCGCGCAAAGCAAATAAGAGCGACATCTGTACAATCGCAGCGGAACTGCGTCGCGCGGTGAAGGAATTGGGAGAAAGCAATGGAAGCGACTGAGCACGCGATGAAGAGTTGGGACGGCACCGAGCTGTTCTATCGCGCGTGGATTCCTCGCGAAGCGACAGACAAAGCCATTTTACTTTTTCATCGCGGCCACGAGCACTCTGGCCGGTGGCAGCAAACAGTCGATTTACTCGGGCTTAAAGACATCGCCGTTTTCGCGTGGGACGCGCGCGGGCATGGACGTTCGCCGGGCGAACGCGGCGCCGCGAATAATTTTGCCGACGTGATCAGAGATGTGGACGCTTTTGCGCGCCATATTTCCGAGCGCTACGAAATCCCTATCGAGAACATGACCGTTCTCGCGCACAGCCTTGCCGCGGTCAGTGTCGCGGCTTGGGTGCACGATTACGCGCCGCCGATTCGCGCAATGATTCTGGCCACGGCTGCGTTTCACGTGAAGCTTTACGTTCCCTTCGCCGTTCCGCTTCTGCGAATGAAACAAAAACTGTTCGGCCCGGGCAAGGTGAAGAGTTACGTAAAATCGAAACTCCTGACTCGGGACCAGGAGCAAGCTGCTCAATATGACGCAGATCCGCTTATATTCAGGCAAATTGCGGTTAATGTTTTACTGGACCTTCAGGATACAGCGGACCGATTGGTCGCGGACGCTGGCGCAATCCAAACACCGACGTTGATGATCGGGGCCGGTTGTGATTGGGTCGTTAGCCTGAAGGCGCAGCGTGAATTTTTTAACCGGCTTTCGTCACCGTTAAAGGAAATGGAGATTTATCCGGCCGCTTATCACGCCATTTTTCATGATCAAGATCGAGATCTGGTTGTGCAACGCGTGCGTAAGTTTGTCCGGGAGCGCTTCACCGAGCCGGTGATTCAGCCTTCGCTTTTGAACGCGGACCAGGCTGGCTACACGCGGGATGAATATGAGCGGCTGAAGTCGCGCGGTGGAATGAAGTTTGCCGTGGCACGCGCTGGATTAAGAGCGGCCGGCCGCTTGAGCCACGGCGTAGATCTCGGCTGGCGGAACGGCTTCGATTCGGGACTTTCGCTCGATTACGTCTACGAAAATAAACCGCGCGGCTCGTTAGGCGTCGGCCGTTTGATCGACCAATCGTATCTCAACAGCATCGGCTGGCGTGGCATTCGGCAACGCAAAGCCAACCTTAAGAATGTATTGAGGAGCGTAATCGAAAAACTTCATGCGGAAGGGCGGCCTGTTCGCATTTTGGACATAGCCGCCGGCGCAGGGCGATACGTCATGGAAACGCTGCACGAGCTTCCAGATATTTCGACAAACGCCACCCTGCGCGATTACAAAGAGGAAAATGTCGATGCGGCGCGAGCGTTGGCGCAGGAATTTGGACTGGAAAATGTGATCGTCGAGCGAGGCGACGCATTCGATCGCGAATCGATTGCCGCAATCGCGCCTCACGCAACGATCGGAATAGTGTCAGGGCTTTACGAATTGTTTCCCAGGAATGAACCGGTTTTGAATTCACTTCGCGGGCTTGCCGGAGCGATCGAGCCGGGCGGTTATTTGATTTACACGAATCAACCCTGGCATCCGCAAGTCGAGTTCATTGCGCGCGTTTTGCGTAATCGGGAAGGGCAGCCCTGGATCATGCGTCGCCGGACGACGGCCGAAATCGATGAATTGGTGTGTGTGTCCGGTTTCCGGAAAATGGCGATGGAAGTGGATCAGTGGGGCATGTTCACCGTCTCAATCGCGCGACGCGCGGAGCGTTAACCATCGCGTGCACGTCTCTCGCCTTAAGGCATTCGCGGTTTCTGCGGGATTGTCGGTCCTGTTTCTGATCGTTTACGGCGGTTGCAACTGGATCACAGGGCAACGCAGTCAGGTCGGCTCGTTTTATTTTCAATGGGAGCGCGCCATCCCATTCGTTCCTTTCATGATTCTTCCCTATATGTCGATCGACCTCTTCTTCATCGCGGCCCCGTTCCTTTGTCGAACGGACGAGGAACTGCGGATCTTTTCCCGGCGGGTCGTCGCCGCAATTCTCATTGCCGGCCTTTGCTTTTTGCTTTTCCCGCTGCGCTTTGCTTTCCCGCGCCCTCATGCCAGCGGATGGCTCGGCGCGACCTTTGATTGGTTTCGCGGAATGGATTCGCCGTTTAATCTTCTCCCGTCGTTGCACGCCGCGCTGCTGTTGCTCCTGGTCGATCTCTACGCGAGAAATCTTCGCGGCGTTTTGCTGTTCGCGGCGATGCTTTGGTTCTTTCTGATCAGCCTCTCGCCGGTGCTCACTTACCAGCACCACGTCATCGACATTGTGGGTGGTTTTGTCCTGGCCGGATATTGCTTCTACTTCTTTCGCGAGCCTTCGCTTCCGCTGCCAGTTGTGGTGAATCGCCGCATCGGTTTGTACTACGCAGCGGGAGCGGCGGTCGCCTTGCTCATGGGCGCGATCTTCTGGCCATGGGGCGTTTTGCTTCTTTGGCCAACGGTCGCGCTCGGTATCGTGGCGATCGCCTACTTCGGAGCGGGTCCGATCGTTTTTCACAAGACGAAAGGAACGTTGCCGTGGAGCACGCGGTTTGTGCTGGCGCCTTGTTTGCTCGGTCAATATTTCTCGCTGCTGTATTACCGCAGCCGATGTCGATCCTGGGATGAGGTTACGCCGCAAGTCTGGATCGGCGCCAAACTGGGGTCGCGTTCCGCGAACAAAACTTTGCGCTCCGGAGTAGCCGCTGTGCTCGATTTAAGCGCCGAGTTTTCTGAAGCGAAACTGTTCCGCAAAATCCATTATCGCAATATCCCCATCCTCGATTTAACTGCTCCCACCCAGGCGCAGCTCGCGGAGATGGGCGAATTCATCGGCAATCACTCCCGAGACGGCGCCGTTTATGTTCACTGTAAGATCGGTTACTCGCGAAGTGCGGCCGCGGTCGCCGCCTATTTAATAATGAGTGGGAAAGCGAACACTGTGAAAGAAGCATTCGCGATCATTCGCCGGGTTCGACCGTCCGTTGTTATTCGACCCGAGGTGATCTCCGCCTTGTTCGAATTCGACCATCGACTTCGTTCTGCCCCCGGTGGCACTGACCTCTTTTCTCCTCGCCTTGGATCACGGCCCGCCTTCATAATCGCCAGAATCTTATGAACTATAACGAACTGATTCAGCTTTACTTCGAGCGCTCGACTGCGATGCAGCAATACTGGAACCTTTACGTCATCATCGTGGGCGGTGTCCTGGCGTTTTCCTCTCTGCGTAAACAGCCGGCTGCAATTACTACCGCACTGGTCTGCATTTTATTCGGCCTGTTTGCGTATAAGAATCTCGATGCGATGAAAGACACGACCGCGCAACGCTTCGCCACGATTGAAGCGATCAAACAATTTGATTCTGGCGGTGTCACCGCGACTGCCTCGAAGCAAGTTCGCGATTTGCTCGAGCCGACTCTTACGCCGGCCACATTTGGAAGCGTCAAGGCCACCCACATCACCAGCGACCTGCTGACCATCGCCGCACTTTGCGCGATGGAGCTTCGAAGAAGAAGGCTCAAAGCGACCCCGAGTACGTCCTGAAGCGCTCGATCCAGAGACCGCCCGCGAAATTCAACGACGAAAATTTGCCGCGATATCTACTTCGGGGACGCTCTTCGACGATCGCACGCGTGCAACGGCAATCATGATTTTTCCCGGAACAATTCGTTCAGGTCGGCGGAAGGAGCGTTATTGGCCAAAAGAGTAAATGAGCCGTTTGTTTTGATGTCTTGCGCGGCGCGGAGAAATGCGCCCCATGCGGCAAGGGCGAGCCCGGAACCGACAGAGACGCGGCGGACACCGAGATTAGCAAGTTGTGACATTGAAAGCTGATGATTGAATCCGGAGACGAGGATGTTGACAGATTTCGGTGCGAGCTTCTTGACGATCTGTGCAATTTCATCCGGATTACTGACGCCGGGCGCGTAGAGACAATCGGCGCCGGCTTCAGCGTAGGCGGTGAGTCGGTCGAGAGCGGTGTGCAAAGGATTGGGATCCCCGACCAGCCACGCTTCGCAGCGTCCGGTTAGTACCACGCCAGTTTGCGAATCGTCAATCGCCGCGCGCGCGGCACGAATCCGCTCGATCGCCAGTTTTTTCTCGTAGAGCGGCGGATCGGTGCAACCCGTGTTGTCTTCGATCGATAAACCAGCAACGCCGGTTGCAAGACAGAGTCGCATGTTGTCCGCGACGCCTTCCGGTTCATCGGCATAGCCTGCCATGAAGTCTGCGTTCACCGGCAATGCGGTAGCTGCCACAATTTCGCGGATGTGCGCGAGCATTTCGTCACGCGGAACCGCACCATCAGATTTCCCGCGTGAAAAAGCCAAGCCTGCCGAGGTCGTAGCTAGCGCTTTGAATCCAAGGCGCTCCAAGTAGATCGCCGTTCCGATATCCCAGGGGTTTGGAAGCACGAAGCATCCGGACTCGTGCATCGCGCGAAATTTTGTGGCAGCGGAGCCCTGCGGTAATCTCATCTCCCGACATTACACTCGCTCTGGCGAGAGGGCGATGCTGCGCATTTAATTCGGCGGGCAGAGGACTGCCCGCCCTACCAGTGCGCGAACGTTCGGTAGGGCGCGTCACTCCGTGCGCGCTGACTCTTTGTCCCAAGCTTGTATTGAATGCCGCGCCGTTGGCACTAACAGGCAGCGCCTTTCGTGAATAGCAGTGGACTATCTTCCGCGCGCGGCTTTCCAAATCTGTCGCAGTGGACCTTCAGCGCCGTAGATCGGATCATTGTCTGGAATTGGCAGAGCCGCGATTCTCTGATCGGCTTCGGGCCGCTCGCCGGGCTGACCCCGAAGGAGATCCCATTCGCGTCCATCCGGGTACGCCCCGACAACGCCAAAGTCGTCGCGGGCGCCAATATTCTGGTGCGCCACACCGGCTGGGATGACGATCACATCGCCGGCGTGCACCTCGACGTTCTTCCCGTTCTCCCCACCAAGGCGCAGGGTCGCAGAGCCAGAATAAACTCCAAGCACCTCGTGCGTGGTACTGTGGTAATGCCTAAAAGGATAAACACCGTTTCGCCACGAGTTGGTCCAGTTGTTCTCGGCAAAGGATTGTTCAATAACGGATGCGCCATCTTCCGCCTCCGTTGAGAATGCCTGCCGATACAATAGCAAAGGCAGGTCGCTGTTTGGGAAAACGCCGTCGTCCTTAAATTTGAACCGTTCGGGTTCAACCAATTCCTGCTGTTTAACGGTGGGATGAGCTTGCATATGTAATGCAATATCGAACCGGTCGTGTTGGTCAAATATTCTCATCAGCCAGGTCGCGTATTGCCTTTCCGAATATCGAGCGTATGGCAACGCAATACCGCTGAAGCTGCCATGCAAGAACCAACAGGCGTGTCTCAATTGGTCGAGCATCTCTTCCGTCATGAGGCGGGAAAAATGGTGGCGACGCTGACTCGAATTTTCGGGATCGAACACTGGAACCTGGCGGAAGATGTGGTGCAGGAAGCGCTCTCGCGCGCGTTACAGACCTGGCCATACCGCGGGATTCCAGAAAATCCATCCGCCTGGATCATGCGCGCGTCGCGCAATCTCGCGCTCGATGTGATCCGGCGTGAAAAGAGTTTCCGCGCGAAAGAAGCCGAGATCGCCCGCTTGATCGATCTCGACGGATCTGCATCCGACGCTGCAATTTTTTCCGAACACGAAATCGCCGACGATCGATTGCGGATGATGTTCGTGTGCTGTCATTCAGTCATTCCGCGGGAGGCGCAGGTGGCACTGGCATTGAAAACACTCTGCGGCTTCAGCGTGGCGGAAATCAGTCATGCATTCCTGACGACCGAAGTGGCGATTGCCAAGCGATTGACGCGCGCTAAACAAAAAATCCAGGAAGCGCAGGTTCCATTCGAGATTCCTGTCGGCGATGAGTTGACGCGGCGGCTCGATAGCGTTCTGCAATCGCTCTACCTGCTCTTCAACGAAGGTTACAAAGCCTCCAGCGGCGAAAACCTCGTCCGCGAAGAACTCTGTCAGGAAGCAATCCGCCTCACGGAATTACTGGCACAACATCGCGCCGGGAATCAGCCCAAGACGCATGCCTTGCTCGCATTGATGCTGTTGAATGCCGCGCGGATTCCCACTCGGCAAGATGACGAGGGTAACCTGCTTCGACTTGAAGAACAGGATAGGACACGCTGGGATCAGGCGATGATCGCGCTCGGTATGTCTCACCTGCACCAGTCGGCTGCAGGTGAGGCGCTCAGCGAATATCATCTTCAAGCGGGTATCGCTGCCTGTCACGCAACGGCAACTAATTATTCAGAGACGGATTGGTCCAAGATTCTTTCGTTATACGATCGATTGAGCGAGTTCGATGATTCGCCTTTGGTCGCGCTTAATCGCGCAGTAGCCGTCGCGAATGTTCGCGGTCCGAAAGCAGGATTGGAAACAGTGCGCGCCATACGTGACCGCGAAAGATTAGGTTCGTATTACTTATTGTATTCAGTGATCGGCGAGCTCGAGATGAGGTTGAACAACCGTGAAACCGCTGCGCAAGAATTCCGCAGAGCGTTTGAACTGGCCGAGACGAAATCGGAACGAGCTTTCCTTTTAAAACGATTGCAGCGCTGCCTGGACAGCTAGCCTAGTCAATCAGAAAAACTTTGTCCTAAATCGGCGCGCTCGTTCGTCGTATCTCTGACAAAACTTAAAATCACACATCAACAGAAAGGCAAAGTATGAGCAAGTCAGAGAAGAAACAGGCTGCAAGCATCGTTTGGTTTGAAATCCCGGCGGACAACCCGGAACGTGCCAGAGCGTTTTATGGCAATTTGTTTGGCTGGAAGATCAATCCATTTCCCGGGGGAGGCGACTACTGGCATATCGACACCGGCGGTGCAGATGATACTCCGGATGGTGCTCTGAAGAGGCGTCAACGTCCGCAGGAACCAATCATCAACTACGTCAGCGTGGATTCGGTAGATAAGTACGCCGATAAAACCGCGAAACTCGGCGGCAAAATCCGCATGGCGAAAACAGCCGTGCCGCAGATGGGGTATTTCGCCGTCTGCCAGGATACCGAGGGCAATTCGTTTGGGATTTGGCAGAGCGACGAAAATGCAAAATAATTTGTCCTAAACTCGCCCGCTCGTTCGTCGTAGTTTTGAAAGCGAGAAAAACAATCAACTAAAGACTAATATGAACACACAAAATCAGAATGGATACATGCTGCTGTTTCGCGGGAACGACTGGCACAAGGGCCTTTCGCCGGAAGAAACGCAGAAAGTGACAGACCAATGGATGGCTTGGTTCCGGCGGCTGACCGAGCAGGGCAAAGCCATCGCCGGGAACCCGCTCGAACGCGAAGGCAAGATCGTCTCGGGCAAAAACCGTGTTGTGTCGGATGGCCCATTCGCAGAATCAAAGGAAGCGATCGCCGGCTACTTTCTGCTCGACGTCGCCAGTCTCGATGAAGCGGTGGCGATCGCGCAGGAATGCCCAGGCTTGCCATACGGTGTACGCATCGAGGTCAGGCCCGTCGCGGGCGAATGTCCGCTGGCGAGCGAGCTCAAGCGCGAAGCGGAGTTTGCCACCGTCTGAGTAAAGCGGAGATCCCGTCACCTTACGCTCATCGCGGCGGGCGCGACGTCAACCAGTGGGTTGACCGCGCCTGCCGTGGATAAATTCGCCCTTAAAAGGCAAGCGAAATCATTCACCAAATCAGAAAGTATCAAATATGCCACGCGTTGTTCACTTCGAAATTTACACGGAGAATCCTGAAGCCGTCCGCCCGTTCTACGAGGACGTTTTCGGCTGGAAGTTCCAAAAGTTTGGTGGCCCGCTTGATTACTGGCTTGTCACGACCGGTGACGACAAGCAGCCGGGGATCAACGGCGGCCTCGCGCGGCCCCGGGAAGGCCAGAGTCCCGGCACGTTGAACACAATTGGGGTTTCATCGCTTGATCAATCGGTAAAAAAGATTGTGCAAGCTGGTGGCCGAATCTGCGTGCCAAGGATGGCAATCCCTGAAGTCGGCTGGCTCGCTTACGCAGAGGATCCGGCCGGTAACGTGTTCGGAATCATAGAGCCGGATACAAACGCAAAATAATCGGACGACCACGTCAGCAACACACGACCACAACGAAAAGAGAAGAAGTTCATGTCAGTAAACACCATCCGACTACACCGAGTGCTCCGGGCAATGCCGGAGAAAATTTACCGCGCGTTTCTGGACCCCGACGCAATGGGCAAATGGCTTCCGCCAAACGGATTCACCTGCAAGGTTCATCAGATGGACGCGAAAGTTGGCGGCAACTACAGAATGTCGTTCAAGAATTTTACGACTGGCAAGAGCCATTCCTTCGGCGGAACCTATGTCGAACTGACGCCGCACGAACGCATTCGCTACACGGACAAATTTGATGATCCAAATTTGCCGGGCGAGATCCAAACGACGATCACGCTAAAGAAAGTTTCATGCGGAACTGAATTGAACATTGTACAGGAAGGCGTGCCCGCTGTGATTCCCGCCGAGGCGTGCTATCTCGGCTGGCAGGAATCGCTCGTCCTGCTGGCGAAACTTGTTGAGGCTGAGATTCCTGATTAGCAGAAGACGCTCATGAAGATTCCGTTTACCGGCGGCTGCGCATGCGGCGCGATTCGTTACGAATGCGCTGGCGAGCCAATCATGATGCTCAAATGCCATTGTCGTGATTGCCAACAGTTGACGGGCAGCGCATTTGTTCCCGCAGTGTTGGTGCCAGCCGAGGCGTTTCGATTGACGCGCGGACAACTGCGCTACCATTTTACGCCCAGCATTGCCCGCGGAAAACACAAGCGCGGTTTTTGTCCCGAATGCGGATCGCGAGTTACCGGCGGCGAATTTGAAGAGCAGTCGCAGTTCGTCGGAATTCTGGCCGGCACCTTGAATGATCCGAGTTGGTTTCATCCGCAGATGGACATTTTCGTTTCGGACGCGCAACCGTGGGATCAAATGGATCCCGCGATTCCGAAATTCGACCAGTATCCGCCATCATCAACAAAGGAATAGACAAAGATGCCAAAAATCACGCCGTTCTTGTGGTTCGACCATCAAGCCGAGGATGCAGCGAGGTTTTACACGTCCATTTTCAAAAATTCCAAGATCGGGAGAATTCTTCGCTACAGCGAAGGAGTAGCCAAAGCCACTGGGCAGCCGGCGGGATCAGTGCTGACCATTGAATTCGAAATCGAAGGCCAGAAATTCGTCGCGCTTAATGGCGGGCCGCAGTTCAAATTCAACGAATCAGTCTCTTTCGTCGTGAACTGCGAGACGCAGGAAGAAGTGGATTATTTCTGGGAGAAACTCACCGCTGATGGCGGCGAGGAGTCAGCGTGCGGCTGGCTGACGGACAAATTCGGTTTGTCGTGGCAGGTCGTCCCCACTGTTTTGATCGACATGTTGCACGATGAAGATTCCGAAAAATCCGAACGGGTCACGAAGGCAATGCTTCAAATGAAGAAGATCGATATTAAAACGTTGAAAGAGGCTTATGAACAGTGACGCGGTTCATGCGCAACCTCGGTAGGATTTGGCCCACTAAACACGCGAAATTACACGAAAATGTTAGAGATAACTTTCTCTTTCATTCGCCTGATTCGTGTGTTTCGTGGGAAAAACTTAAATTATGAGCAAAGTTCGAGTTTTAGTTGGCACAAGGAAAGGCGCGTTCATCCTGACTTCGGATGGCGCGCGTAAACGATGGAAAGTCAGCGGCCCGCATTTCGCGGGCTGGGAAATTTATCACATGAAAGGTTCGCCGGTTAATCCCGACCGAATCTATGCCTCGCAGACCAGTGGTTGGTTTGGGCAGATTATTCAGCGCTCGGATAACGGCGGCAAAACCTGGAACACGCCGGGCAGCAGCGCCGAGGAACTGAGCGGTCCGGACGGCACCCCCAAGGGCGAGAGTAACAAGTTCGTTTACGACACGTCGCCTGAAACCGGGAAACCACTCACGACGCACCAGTGGTATGACGGCACGCAGCATCCTTGGGAATTCAAACGCGTCTGGCACTTGGAACCATCGCTCCACGATCCCGATCACGTTTATGCAGGCGTGGAAGATGCCGCGTTGTTCGAATCAAAGGACGGTGGCAAGTCGTGGCATGAACTCGCGGGACTGCGCGGCAGCGATACGGGTCCGAAATGGCAGCCGGGGGCAGGCGGCATGTGTTTGCACACGATTCTCCTCGATCCGAGTAATCCGAATCGAATTTCCATCGCGATTTCCGCTGCCGGCACGTTTCGCACAGACGACGGCGGCAAAACCTGGAAACCAATCAATCACGGCCTGCATTCGCAATTTCTTCCGGATCCAACAGCGGAAGTTGGCCATTGCGTGCATCGGATCGCGTTCCATCCGTCGCGCCCGAACACGTTGTTCATGCAAAAACATTGGGACGTGATGCGCAGCGACAACGCCGGTGATTCGTGGCAGGAGGTCAGCGGAAATTTGCCAACCGATTTCGGATTTCCGATCGACGTGCACGCGCACGAGCCGGAAACGATCTATGTCGTGCCGATCAAGAGCGATTCCGAGCATTATCCGCCGAGCGGAAGGTTACGCGTGTATCGCAGCCGCGCAGGCGGCAACGAATGGGAAGCGCTCACCAAAGGTCTGCCGCAGCGGAACTGTTATGTGAACGTGCTGCGCGACGCGATGTCAGTCGATTCGCTCGAGCCGTGCGGCATTTACTTCGGAACAACAGGCGGCCAGGTTTATGCATCGGGTAATGCAGGCGATAGCTGGAAGCCGATCGTGCGCGATCTTCCCGCGGTGCTTTCGGTTGAAGTCCAAACGCTGCCATGATACGCGTCGTGCTTCCGCCCCATCTGCGCACGCTCGCCCGCGTAGATGGCGAACTGGAACTCGAAGTTAAGGCTCCTGTGAGTCAGCGTTCAGTGCTGGATGCTGTCGAAGCGCGGTATCCAATGCTGCGCGGAACGATACGTGATCACGTCACGCTACTGCGGCGGCCAATGGTTCGATTTTTTGCTTGTGGCGAGGATTTGTCGCACGAGTCACCGGACACTCCATTGCCGGACGCGATTGCCAGCGGCTCCGAACCGTTTCTCATCATTGGAGCCATAGCTGGCGGTTAAAGGTAGGGACGGCGCGCTGCGCCGCAACCCTACCAACCGCAGAAATATCGGCTGAACAATTCTCAAATCGAAAAAGGCGACAATTCGCCGCACTTCGAATCGTTCAACGCGATTGCGCGGCACTAAACCGCGTCTGGATTATCATCAGCTGATTGCACAGCGACGACGGACTCGATATGCTCGCGCTCATGTCCGTAACGACGCGACAAAGTCTGCGAGGCAAAAGCGCCCCGGATTCTGGAAGCACGATCAAGAGCGAATTTGCGCTTGCAATCGCTTTGGGAACAGCGGCGATTTTCTTTTCAACTGGAAGTCAATTGACTGAAATCATTGCGAACCCGGCCGCGCTAATCGGTGTCTTCCTTTGGCTCTTTGCTGTTATTCTTTGGGCGGCCGTTTGTGTGGCGCGCCACGCTGACTGTCTCGCCATCAAATTGGGTGAACCCTACGGAACTTTAATCCTGACGCTGTCTGCAATCAGTATCGAAGTGGTCATGATATCCACCGCGATGTTGCATGGCGCAAATAATCCGGAACTCGGGCGTGATTCGATTTTCGCTGTAGTCATGATCGCTCTCACTGGGTTTGTTGGCCTGTCGCTCCTGCTGGGGGGGCTGCGTCATCGTGAGCAGTATTACAATCTCCAAGGTGTGAACTCCTATATCAATGTCATCATGACACTGGCAGTGCTCGGCTTGGTCTTGCCAAACTTCACGACTACGACGAAGGGGCCGACATTTTCCACGGGGCAGGAAGTTTTTCTGATTGTGATGTCGCTATTGCTTTACGCGATTTTTTTGCTCATTCAGACGATGCGGCACCGCGGCTATTTTCTGGAGTCAAAGGAGGCAGTGGTGGTGGAGAGTTCAGCCCATGGCTCGCTGCACGTGCGTTCGACAGCTTTTCATACGGTCATGCTGCTGCTTTATCTGATCAGCGTGATTTTGCTGGCGGAAAAGTTCGCTATCCCGTTGGACAACAGCATCGAGCATTTTGGCATGCCTCAGGAGTTTGGTGGCGCAATGATCGCTGCCCTGGTGCTTACACCAGAGGGAATAGGCGCCATCGAAGCGACTTGGCGCAATCAGTTCCAGCGTTCGATAAATATCCTGCTCGGTTCCGTCCTTGCGACGATCGGACTCACAATTCCTGCAGTGCTGACGATTAGCATTATCACCAACCGACCGGTCACACTCGGCGTGCAAGGCGGAAATCTTCCGCTGTTGCTGTTAACACTCGCTGTGTGCGTGGTTACGTTTACCAGCAGAAAAACAAATGTCTTGCAGGGCTGTCTTCATTTGCTGCTGTTTGCTGTGTTTGTGCTGTTGATTTTTGCGCCGTGAGTTTTCAGCGCGTCTCACGCTTCTCTGTGCATCACGACGGCGTCCGGCTTTTGTTCGAAGACCTTGAATCCGAACCGCTCGTAGAGGCGCAACACCGGCTTGCCGGCTACGAAGCTCAACGAGATCGTTGACTGCTCCGGATTGGCGCGGACCAACTGCGTCAGCAGAGCTGTACCGATGCCGTGCCTGCGATGCTCCGGTTTTACGACAAAAGCGAGCTCTGGTGCCGCGTGAGTCTTGTCGATCGGTCGCCGCAGCCATACTGCGCCCAACAGCGATCCATCTTTTTTGTCATTCGCAACAAATCCAGTGTCCCCGGCGCGGCCCCAGCCTTCAACGTAACGAGAGAATTCCGGGCGGCGCACGATGTCGCGTGGAAGACGCTCCTGTTTACCGAGGGAAGACAGGCCCTGATACAATATTTCCCAGAGAATGGGTTCGTCGTCAGCCGCGAGCGGGCGCATTACGTAATCCATGGCAATTGCTATCGCATCGCAATGGTCGCCGATTACCGGAGAATTACCAGTGCGACCTCGAGGGGTAACAATCGCGTGGTAATCTCGCTGCAATCGGCGACGGTCAGCGCATGGCAACGGATCGTGATTACATTCTGGGGACGCACGAGGAAGAAATTTCCAGACTCGGTCTGCAACACGACGTGTGGCGTCCGGTTGTGCTGGATTGCTGGAAACGGGCTGGCATCACCGCTGGCAAACGCGTTCTCGATGTCGGAGCAGGTCCCGGGTACGCCACTGTCGATCTTGCGAACATCGTTGGGCCAACCGGCGGAATCGTTGCGGTTGAACGATCGAGCAATTTCGTAAATGCGCTCCGCGAAATGATTCGCGGGAATTCGCTTACCAATGTTCGGATTCACGAGATCGATTTGATGACTGACGATTTGCCCGCAGGTGATTACAATTTCGCCTGGTGCCGTTGGGTGGTCTCCTTCATTAACGATCCTCCCGTGCTCATTCAAAAACTTGGCCGCGTAATGCCAAAGGGAAGTTTGTCCATCTTCCACGAGTACGGTCATTACGAGACCTGGCGCTTCTTTCCGCGACTGCCGATGCAAGAGCGTTTCCGCGAACACGTGATCGCGACCTGGCGCGAGTCCGGCGGCGAGCCCGACGGCGCGGCCCCGTTGCCAGAGCTGCTTTCACGCAACGGTTTTATGATGCGCTCAGCCCGGCCACATGTCTTTTGCCTGCGGCCAGACGATTACATGTGGCAATGGCCTGCCACGTTCATTGAAATTTACCTGCCTCGTCTTATCGGCATGGGACGAATCGATCGCGAATTCGCCGACAAAGTTCGCGCCGATCTCGCGAGCGCGGAAAGGAATCGCAATTCGTTCATGCTGACGCCGCTGGTGCTCGAAATTATTGCTGAGAAGCTGTAGCCGGACCCACCTGCCCAGTGCCGGCGAGCCCGAGACGCTCCGCATCTGATTTTAGCGCGGTGATGACGTCAGTAATGACGGTGTCAAGCGGCATGCCGAGCTTCTCCGCGCCTCGGACGATGTCGTCGCGGTTCACGGCGCGAGCGAAGGCCTTGTCTTTCATCTTCTTTTTCACCGCCCGAACATCGACCTCGTGAATACCTTTTGTGGGACGAACCAGCGCGACGGCGACAATGAAGCTGCTTAGTTCATCGACCGCGTAGAGAGTTTTCTCGAGTGCTGTCTCGCACGAGACGTTTGCGTAATCCGCATGCGAGAGTATCGCGCGGCAAATTTCTTCGCCCCAGCCGTGTTCACGCAACCATGCTACCCCCACGAACGGATGGCCTTCAGTGGGGCTGTGGTCCAGATTCGGGTGACGCTCATAATCCATGTCGTGCAACAAACCTACGGCCTCCCAAAGATCGGCGTCTTCCCCGCGCAATTGCGCGAAATGCTTCATTGAATCTGCCACCGCGTAGCAATGTTTTCGCAAGCTTTCGGATTGGACCCAATCGTGCAGAACATTTAGCGCGCGAGCGGCGAGCGTTTCATTCATCACCGAACTTTAATGAATGGAGACCTTGTCACCTGGTTTTATTTTTGTTGCGAGACGGACGACGTCCCAATTGGCGAGACGAATGCAGCCGTGGCTTGCAGCGTGACCAATCGAATCTGGACTGTTGGTGCCGTGGATGCCGATGCCTTTTTTGTTGAGCGCGATCCACATCACGCCCACCGGATTACGCGGACCTGGTGGGAGCAGGTAAAAATTGCCGCTGCGCTGGCCGTGCTTGAGCATCTCCTTGTCGTAACGAAAAGTGGCCATCTTGGTGATCCGGCGCACCTTCCACTCACCGATGGGTGAGACGGTTTGAGCGGAGCCAACCGTGACCGGATACGCGGCGATGAGCTTTTCACCTTCGTACACCTCGAGCGTGTTTGCTTTGGTGTCGATCTTTATGACGACATTTGCGGTTGCGCCTCTGTGTTCCTCTGGAGTTCCAGCTTGCGCATCGGGTTGGTCTTCGATCTCATTGGCTGCCTGCAAGGCGACTTCGCTGTCCGGCTTAATCTTTTTTACCAAGGTGAGTTCAAACGGCTCGACATTCGGCACCATTAGCTGATCGCCGGGTTTGATCGTTTTCATTTTGCCTGAATTAAGTTGCTCCAGCAAATGAACGTCGCTGTGGAACTTCTCGGCGATGGCGTCGGCTGCATCGCGGTAAGGAAGAAATTTTAATTTGGCCTGCGCGGCAACGCTGCTGGGCAATGGACCCACGCTCGCCAGATCAGCATCCGTAACAGTATAGGGAACGAACACCGGGCCTATCCTGTCGAGGTCAAGGCCCGTAACGTCGGGCGCAACATTCGATTTGAGCTTGCCCTTTTGTGGAGGGAGTTGCGGTTGTTCGCCGCGCGATTGCCGATAGAGCCCGAGCGCTTTCCAGGTGAACTCGTTGTAGGTTCCATCGAGTTTACCGGGACTGAAGTTGGCGCGATCAAGAAAGATCTGGAGACGAGCGGCTGCTTCAATGTTCGCCTTTTTTGGAGAAGGCTCGCGAGATGGTCTCTTCCGTGCCGTCGCCGAAAGAATGCCATTCGATATTAGGACAGCGATTATCGCAAAACGAAACAGAACCCTCACACGGTGTGATCGCCGACCAAGAATTGAGCAGTTGTTCGGGAAATGACGAGCGCCTTGGGCCCCCTCGCGGTTGTTTGATTGCAGTGCGAACATTTCCCGAAAACAAACGCGCCTTCACTGTCCCGCCGTTTGAGGCAGAACAGTAAGGCGCTATGGAGACAAACGAGACTAGATCTTAATCCTCATCGAGGATCACGCGATCAACCATCATGTCAGGCGCTGTGCCGACGTAATGGACGCGGACGGGAACCCCTACTTTGACCCTTGTTTTCACCGTAGTCTCATCCAACACTCTGCCGCTCCGGGTCACATATGTGACAGTCTTGCCGAAGCGATAGCGCACCGGACCGCTAGTTTCTCTGAGAACGATCGCACTCCCGGGCGTGTACTCCGTGATCGTCCCGTTGCCTTCAGTCGTGGTCGTTGTTGTGGTGGTTTCCGAAACCTGTCCCCACGCAAACGTCGCCACACATGCCAAGGCAATGCTCAAGAGTATCTTCTTCATGATTTTCCCTTTCTTGTTTTAGTTCCGATGGCAATAAAGCTCCCTCTTCCGGTTAATTTTGGGCCGGGCGGAAAGAGCTTACCGCCATATTGGATTCGGATTCGGTCCGCACGCCGGACGTTTCGAAATTCCTTAATGGGGCTTGAAGCCTTCAATTGCCCAGAGAATCTTGCCAGTCAATTGCTTGCATGAAATTCTGGATCGGCACCTCGGGTTTTCAATACGCGGAGTGGAAAGGAAATTTTTATCCCGAAGATTTGCCGGCTGCGCAGATGCTGCCGTTTTACGCCGCACGATTTTCTACGACTGAGATCAATTACACATTCCACCGCGTTCCCGCCCCGAAAACGATCGACAACTGGAGAGCACTAACGCCGGAAAATTTTCGGTTCGCACTGAAAGCACCGCAGAAAATCACGCACTGGTCGAAACTTCGCGATTGCGCGGACACGCTCGAATACTTTTTGAAAGTTGCAGGCGGGCTCGGCGAGCGACTCGGGCCCGTTTTGTTTCAATTGCCGCCAACGTTCAAAAAAGATGCGGACGTATTGAATTCATTTCTTCGCGAATTGCCGGATATGCGCACCGCGTTCGAATTTCGCCACGAATCATGGTTCGACGACGAAATCTTCAACCTGCTCAAGTCGCGCAACGTCGCGCTTTGCATCGCCGACACCGACGCGCTGAACACGCCGAAGAAAATCACCGCCGACTACGGTTATCTCCGATTACGCCGCGAAGACTACACCAACAGCGATATTGACCACTGGACCGATTTCGTCCGCGAACAAGAAGCAGTGTGGAAAGATGCGTTCGTTTATTTCAAGCATGAGGAGAGCGGGATCGGTCCCAAGCTCGCCAGGCAAATGACGGAATTGCTTGGGTGATGCTCGAAGGCTAGCGCCCGATCAAAATAAAAATTCCTGCAACCAGCGCCAGCACGCCAGTTATGATGCCGATCCCGAGTCCCGTGAGAGTAAGGATCCCCACCGCAATCAGATAAATCGCCAGCAGAAGCATTCCGATGTTTTTAGTAATCATGCCGCGAGTATCGGCAATTCCGCGTCGGTTTGACAATCCTGAACATCCTCGGTCAGGCGAGATTCCCGGCGGCGACGCTTTGGATGGCGAAGATCGGTCCTCTCAATGTGATGAGGACTTGTTATCTGCCGGCTACGCGAACTACGACTGCCGAAATGTCTTTCGCATCAACGAAGGCGTCGAAATATTCCGCGCCCGTCAGATTCGAAAGATGGACGATGCTGTCGGTAACTTGCGCGACTTTGCCTCCGAGCTTTTCTCCAGATCTCAAGTGTAACTCCACACCTTTGCCGACGCTGCCCTGAAGAAGGCCGAGCACGGTGGCGTTAGGTTGCAGGGCAGTTTTTTCCTGGGCGAGCAAGCTTGAGCAGGTCATCGCCGCAATAATGAATCCAAGAAGAGAATAACGTTTCATGATCAATGTTCTGCATAATTTCAGGGCGATTGACCAGCAAATAGTGCGGTGGCGCCCGCCTTCCTCGATTTTGAATTGGCAGGCGGAGCGCCTGCCCTACAATTGTGCGTGGGCTCGATTGCGGAAAACCTCGAACGCGTGCGCAAACAGATCGCGCACGCTGCAGCGAAAGCTGGCGGCGCTATCGATGAAATCGAACTCGTCGCGATTACCAAGACGCACTCTCCGGAGAAAGTGAGCGAAGCCGTTGAAGCGGGGCACACGTTGTTCGGCGAAAGCCGCGTGCAGGAGGCGCGCGCTAAGATTCCGGAACTTCCATCGAACTTGCGGTGGCATTTCGTTGGTCATTTGCAAAAGAACAAAATTCGTTACGCGCTTCCGCTGTTCGAACTTTTTCACGGTGTTGATTCTCTTGCATTGGCGCAAGAGATGAACCGGATCGCAGCCGATGAAGGAATGCATCCGCGCGTTTTGCTGGAGGTAAATGTGGCAGGCGAGGGGAGTAAATTCGGGTTCTTGCCCGATAAGTTGCGCGAACAAATGGAAGAGTTGCTCGCGCTCCAACGATTATCGATTTTGGGGCTTATGACCATTCCACCGCTGGCCGATGAGGCAGAAGCGTCACGAAGATACTTTGTCCAGCTACGCGAGCTGCGCGAGTGCCTCCAAACGGAATTTCATGTCGATCTCCCCCAGCTTTCGATGGGCATGACGCAGGACTTTCCGATTGCTGTTGAGGAAGGTGCGACGCTGGTGCGCGTCGGCACGGCGATCTTTGGCGAAAGGAGAGCAAGGAAGGGCGATCTCTAGATCGCCCACTGCGGCTGGAAACCCGCCGCTCCTTGGAGCAAGATCAACATCATGCGTTTGGAGCCTACCAATATTCAACAAATCGGAGACGAGCTTGCGATCGCCTGGAACGATGGCACCGAATCGTTTTTCAAACTCGAAATGTTGCGTCGCACCTGTCCTTGCGCGGCGTGCGGTGGCGAACCGGATGTGCTGGGCAACGTTTCGTCCCGCCAGCGCGGGATCACCTACACCGACAAAAGCTTTCAGCTTGTCGGCTTCGATTTGGTTGGCGGCTATGCCTTGCAGCCGCGTTGGGAGGATGGACATAGCTCGGGCATTTATAGCTTTACTTACCTCCGGCGCTTGGCGCAGGCTGCTGACTGAAAGACGGGCGATAAGCTTGGAATTGATCCATGACCTTGCTGACGAAGATTGCAATAGTGTTGCTCTGCTTTTCGTTGTGCGGAGCGGGCACTTTCATTGCTTCGAGCGCGCGCCAAGATGATCAGCCGCAAAAAGCGAACGTCATTCCGGTGAAAAATCGTGGATTCATCGGGCGCGTATGGATTGTGACCTGAATCGAGATCGAAGGCAGGGCGTTCACCCGAACCGCCCGCCGGGCGATTAAGGTCAATCGCCCCTACCAGAAATTGTCACGCGCAGAAGGGATGTCCTTGCCTCGAGTGGTTTCAGTTGGCGATCCTGCAACTGAGCTGGGACCAGAAAGAATTCTCCGGCGCCGAGATCACCATCGACGCAGCGAAGCCTCCCGGTCAGACAGCAAACGATTGCAAATTGCCCAAATGGCGCGATCTCGCGCGGCTGAGCAAGATTCCACTTTTGGATTTCAAACAGTTCGTGCCTGAGGAGTAATTCGCCTTTCGGTTCGATCAATTTCGGTGCCACATCGTCGAAGTCGATGCATTGAAGTGCTTGCTCGACGTGCAACTCTCTCGGCTTGCCGGTCACGGGAACGACACGGTTCCAATCAAACACGCGATACGTGGTGTCGCTATTCTGCTGGATTTCGATCAGCAAATTGCCGGCCCCCACAGCGTGTAAACGTCCTGCCGGAAGGAACACGGAATCTCCTATATTGACGGCAAGTTTATGAACGTGATGAGCCGCTGTTCCCTCCCGTAACGCCTTTTCGAACTGATCGCATGTGATCGGCTCACGCAATCCCAGAAAAAGCTCGGCACCCGAATCGGCAGCGGCCACGTACCAGAATTCAGTTTTTGGCTCGCCTCCTAAAATGCTGGCGACTTTTTCCGGCGGATGCACTTGCAACGAAAGCCTTTCGTGCGCATCCAGAAGTTTGATCAGCAGCGGGAAACGAGGGGCTTCTGCCACGTTGCCGAAAATTGATTGTCGATCTTGAGTCCAAAGTTCATGCAGCGTTTTGCCCTTCAGCGGTCCGTTGGCGACAATGCTTTGAGCTTCCGGACGGTCAACGATTTCCCATGATTCGCCGATTTTAACGTTCGGCGGCAATTTCTTGCCGAATTCAGTTTCGATCCGGCGCGCGCCCCAGATTCGCTCCATGAAAATCGGTCGAAAGGTGAGGGGAGTTGTGAGATCGAGGTCAGACATGCGCTGCAAACGTTCAACGCTGAGCGTCCAACGCTCAATTGAAAAGGAGATATCTCGCATTTGTTGTCTCCCATTGGACGTTCGACATTCGATGTTGGATGTTCGGCGTTTGCTTCCGTTAACCCCTGATCTCCGGCCCATGACCCGCGAATGAAATCATTCCTCAAATATTGGCTGCCATTACTGGTTTGGCTCGGTGTGATTTTTCTCGGATCGACCAGTCTCATGTCCGCCGAGCACACATCGCGATTGATTGTTCCGATCTTACTCTGGTTGAAGCCGGGCATGTCGCCGAAAACAATCTGGATCATCCTCGTCATTATGCGCAAATGTGCGCATGTGAGCGAATACGCGATTCTGGCCCTTCTGCTGTGGCGTGCACTTCGCAGCGGTCCAACTCTGCGCAGGAAATTGCCGACGTTGTTTAACGCAGTCCTGCTAGCTTGCGCAGTTTTTGCCGCGAGCGACGAATTTCATCAATCATTCGTTAAGTCGCGTAATCCCTCAGTTGGCGACGTCCTGTTGGATGTTGTGGGAGCACTTTTCGGACTGTTGATCTGCGCGAGTTTCGCACGCCACCATCCTAAAAAGGCCAGAAGCACCATCCAGAGCCAGTTTGTTGATACGCGATTATGACTTCGGAGATCGCGCCCGCCTGCTGTTGCGACAGTTTAAAACTGAACGAATTAATCACCTGTGAATGCTGTATCGCAGTTGAAAGGCGAAGTGTATAAGCGTTCTGAGGTTGAACCGCGCAACTCGTGGGCGCTCGCGAAAATTCGTTCAGCCCTGGCTACTGTTGTGGTGTGTCTGGCCGCCTGTTTAGGCGCGGTGGGAGCCGGCACGGCTGCAGGGCAGAGTTCAGGTGTGCCTGCCATTACAGCAAAGCCGCAGCACGTGACCGTCATCGGTGGGCGCGGCACCACGGAGATCCATTGGGACACAGGGAACGGATCGATGGGTTTTGTCTTCGTAACAGGGCCTGAACGAAAACCGGTTCTTTTTGCTACGGGCGCAAAAGGAACCCAAAAGGTTCCGTGGATTCGGTCCGGTAAATATGTGTTCGAGCTCTATAGCGACCAGGACAGGCGGACGTTGCTCGCCAGCGTAGTTGTTTTTGCAAGTGCCGAAACCGAAGCCGCTCCACAAGGCATGTTATGGCGAAGCAGAGCCCGCTGGCTGCTAGTCCTGGTGCTCTTTGTAATCGTATATTTCGCAGTTTATCTCAGCTCGACAGGGACCCTGCGCACGACGTTTCCAACCGAGCCAACAACGTCGCCTCGCCCGTTACATGTCAGACGAAACCTTCTGCTCGGCATAGCCGCGTTCATTTGTCTCGACGGCATCATCTTTCATAGCGGCTTGTACGTCTCGATCCTAGCCCCAGATTCCTATGCGGGGCGATTAGCCGTAATTACACGGGCCGAAAAGCAGCGGGCCCCTTCGGGTCTCAAAGAAGTGCTGGTTCTGGGAGATTCGAGAATGGCGGAGGGGTTCTCTACAACGGTGGCTGATGAGCTTGGTTCGGCCGCCGGGTTCAAGTTTGTAAATCTCACCGAACCAGCCTCAACTGTTAACAGTTGGTACTACATGCTTCGAGAAGTCGATCCGGCAGCGCGACGCTACTCGGCAATCGTGGTTCCTTACGGCATTGGCTATGAGCCAACTACCGCCGATCCTCTGAGAATTTCCATGGCGGCTCCGCTCCTCCGTTATGGAGACTGCTTCAATTTTGCCTCGGCTTTTCAGCGATGGTCTGGTCGGTTCAGAGCATTTACCGCGTGCATACTGCGAGGTTCAGCATACCAAAGCGATGTTACTGATCTTCTTGAACGTCCAATCGCGCGTATAAAAAGCGTTCAACAAGAGGCTGAGAGACTGTACTCCCGCGTCGTCTATAAAGGCCGGGACTACGATCTTGTGGGCACCTCTTATGATCCAACGACAGGACAGGTAACTTTCGCGCCGAAGTTAACTGAAGCTCAGAGAGCGGCTGTTCGGAAGAGCTTGATACAGCCGTCTCAATCGGACATGGAATACTCCCTTAAACTACAACGCGATTGGATTCCACGAATCCTGAATCGTTATTCAAAGAGCTCCACCGCAATTGTGCTTACGCCTGTTCCTCGCGGTCCGTTTGTCGATCTTCCTGCATTTTCCATGGCATACCATTCTGTTCTTCCGAGCGTCATAACTCAGAGAACGACTTTTTCGGTGCCTGAACAAACGTTCGAGTTTCTTGAGAAACCCGAATATTACTTTGACGCATTCCACCTCAACGCGAAAGGCAGGCAAAGATTCACAGAAACACTGGTGTCGGAATTAGTTGGGCGCCTTCGATCAGCTGATTCCAAACCACACTTCAACTCCGGGTTTCAACTAGCTGCGGACCGACCGCTCGAAAGCAAAGAGGCAAACTAGCTTTTGAGCTAACTATTCGATGTTATTTAATAGCTTTCAGTACTGGATCTTTTTTTTGATCGTGGCTTTGCTGTTCTACAGCCTCCCATTTCGCGCCGGGAAAGTGCTACTCCTTTGTGCAAGCTATGTGTTTTACATGTGGTGGGACCCACGATTCATCGTGCTTATCTTGACCTCCACGGTAGTTGACTATTTCCTGGGTATTTGGCTGGAAGTCACAAGCGGCCGGCGTAAGAAACTTTTGCTTGCTATTAGCCTTGTCGTTAACCTTGGTATTCTAGGTTTCTTTAAGTATTACGACTTCTTTGCCGGTTCTATAGCTGCTTTGCTGCACATCTCGCCGTCGTCGGTTGTGTTACAAGTTGTTCTCCCTGTTGGGGTCAGCTTCTACACGTTCGCCAGCCTTTCTTACACGTTTGACGTCTATTGGGGAAAAATGAAGGCCGTCAGAAATCTGATCGACTACGCGCTGTTCATTGCATTTTTCCCTCATCTTATTGCAGGTCCGATCATTCGCGCCCGGCAATTTATTTCCCAAATCCCACGCTGGCGGCGGCCGGCAGCAATCGTGGTCCAGAGCGGTATCATCCTTGTTCTGTCCGGGCTTTTGAAGAAGATGGTGTTTGCCGATCGCTTTGCCGTCGTCTCCGACGCGTACTTTAAAGGTCCACTGGCACATCCGGGCTGGCTGGCAGCGTGGTCAGGCTGTCTTGCTTTCTTCATGCAGGTGTTCTTCGATTTCTCCGGTTATACCGACATCGCCCGCGGTTGCGCTAAACTACTGGGCTTTGAGTTTCCACTTAATTTTGCGCGGCCGTTCTTGTCCAGGAATCCGGCTGACCTGTGGCAAAGATGGCATATGACTCTTTCCACATGGGTGCGGGATTATTTGTTTATGCCATTTAGCCGGGGGAGGAAGGGTCGATTCGTGTTATACCGGAACATGCTGGTTGTAATGATCCTCGTGGGCCTGTGGCACGGAGCGAACTGGACATTTGTAGTCTGGGGTGCATACCACGGTCTTCTGTTAATCGGCTACCGTCTTTTCGATCGGGCAACAGTGGGCACAGCGATCGACAGAGTGATGAAAAAGCGCTGGTTTGTGCCATTCAGCGTCGGATTAATGTTTGCGGCCTTCGTCTTAAGCGCGGCTTTCTTCCGTCCGAAGACTTTCCAAACCAGCCGGTATGTGTTAAGTGCGCTTTTCGGTTTCCAGCACGTAACCGGCGAATTCCTAATGACGACAGGGACGATCGTGCTCCTTTTTACTTCGCTATTTCTGGCAGTCGCGCAGGAACGCAACCAGTTTATTGATCGCCTGGCTCTCCAACCAGCCCGTGTTCAAATCCCGGCATACGTTCTCACGTTTCTGGCGCTCGAACTTTTCCCGGCAACCGGTCCCGTGCCCTTTGTTTATTTCCAGTTTTAAGGAGCGGTCGTCAGATTGGAAATGCGGAAATCAAAGTGGGCCTGACTGGGCTCGAACCAGTGACCCTGCGCTTATCAAGCGCATGCTCTAACCAACTGAGCTACAGGCCCATCTCGGCGGCTCCGCCGCGGAATTTCGAATTGTAGAGATCAGCAGGAACATTTAACATGCGCCCCGTCTTGCGCAATGTGAAATCAGTTCCGCTCTTGGCAACCATCCGCTCGCGAATCATCGGGAAGGATATTCTGCTGCGCTTGCTCAAAATTACAGTTGCTTTTTTTCTCTTGCTTCTCGCTGGGTTGTCAATGCTCGCTGAGATTTCCTCCATCAATACCGATTCAGGGGCAAGTTGGCATCAACACGTCGCCAAAACGCTGTTTATCAGCCTTTGCGTCTGCTCAGCTTATCTGCTTCTTCGCAGACCGATTGATCCCGTTGCGGAAGTTTATTGCCCGCGTTGCACAGCATTGGGCGAACACGCAGCTGCCCCCGAGTACGGCACATCGGTCAGCCCGATGGCTTGGCATCTCGGAGGGTTTCTCTTATCCATTTTCTATTCAGGAGGCAAACAGCGGCGATTTCGCTGCAGAGAGTGCGGCGAATTGTTCTATTCGCACACGGCTGTATCGCGCGGTTATCGTCTTCTCTTCCTGCTTTTTGTGGCCATCATTGTAAATTACATCTGGTCGGATTTGTCGGAAGTTTTCGGTGAGTGAGCTTCAATTGGCGAGGTCCGCCTCCGCCAAGGCTTCGGCGCGACAGTCTTCGCTCTCCTCTAAGACGCGAGCGAAGACTGGAGGCAAGGGGATTCGAACCCCTGACTTCCAGCTTGCAAAGCTGGCGCTCTACCAACTGAGCTATGCCCCCAGGCAATTGCAGATTGTAGATTGCAAAATTGCAGATTGCAAAGATCGGCGGTCGTGGACCGCCGCTACAGTGTTCTTTTTCAGAACTGATTTGGCAGAACCCGAAATGCCGGATCACGATCTCGCGAGTCGCGATCCGGCATCCACGTTCTGTCAATCCGTCCTCTGGTTATTGGCTGTTAAGAGGTATCGCCAAGTACGCGGTCCTGACACCATTTCCATCGATAGCTCTGCCCGTAATCTCGCCATTATCATTTATGTCTTTGGCGCTTTCGAGGCGTGCAGAATAACTGCCTTTGAGTTCGTTGAGGTCTGTGGGTGTGTTGCCGTGATCCCAAATAACTGCACGACAATCTATAAAGTTCGCGTCGCAAGATATGCCGACTACCTGGCGGGCTTGGTTGATACCGTAAGCCTCGCTGTCGACATGTTTTGGCGAACGGCCCTGCAACGGTTTGAGATGCCGAATGCCGTCCTCCCTGGTCCACATAAACGCATGTAATATGTCGCCTTCAACAAACGCCGGGTCGCCATCAAACCCGACAACATCACCGCGTTGATTGATTGCTGTCGGCGTGTTCCACCACTGAGCTCCGAGGTTCCCGAGGTCAGTCACTCCACCGTTTTCCCAAAGCACGGCATGCCTGGCTGTGTGTCTTCCAACGGCCTGATCGCAGATGCCTGAAATTCCCACGATCTGGCCATTATCATTAATCGCCGTGGCGGCTCCTGAGGTGTCGCCGGGGATCAGAGGCAGGTCTTGGATCTGGTCTGGTGGTCCCAGTGTCCACATGGCTGGCCGAAACTGGAGGACTTGTGGCGAGACGCACGCCCCGTCATGAACACCATTCTCCGCCCACCCGACCACCTGACCCAAATTGTTGGCTCCTGTGGCAAAGCCATTATTTCCTCCAGGAAAATTGGGCAGTCCCCTCATTTGGCCCAGGCTCTGTTCCCAAACGAACCCGAGGTTGATATAGCCAACGTTGTTAGGCGTACTGTAGAAAGCCGCGCTACTCCAGCTCTCGCCGAGCGGCTCCGGATCGGCAGTTTGCGAAATACCTACGATGACGCCTTGGGTATTTTTAACGTTCCATGTGACGCTGCTGTTTGGTCCGCCAAGTGTGCCCAGGTCCGAGAGCAAGCCGCTTCGCCACAGCGTAGCGTGCCGGTTCCTATCCGGCAGTCTGGAATAGCCTGCCACCCAACTCTGGTCATTGATGCTGTTTCCCCCGCTACTCGTGCCGCCGAAATCGGGCAGGTTCGACACCTGGTATTGCAGTTTTGCCTTTGTCTGTACTGGTCCCTGTGCAAGCACCGGCGCTAGCGTCGCTCCGCAGCAGACAGCAGCCAGAATTACTAAAAGATTTTGGCTAGTTCTTTTGGTTATGAATTGTGTTGTCATATTTTTTCTCCTTTGTTGAATTTTTATGACGACACATTAGGGACTAGTTTTAAGTCACCACCAGAGCCACTTCGCAGGTTTCGTACAAGCCACTTCGCTTGTAAGTCAGTAGCGAATCCCGCGACGAGAATCAGCGGTTCTTCGCAGGATCAGATGGCAGAAGAATTGACCGGCGGCGCGGTTAAGCGCGCCTCCCAAGGGTGGCAGTTTGCCGAAATTGCTTACTTCAATTTCGAATTGAGTGTCGCGGCGAACTTACTAAGACCTTCGCGAATTTGCGCACGCGACCATGCGGCGAACCCGAAAGTGAGTGCGGGAGCCGGCTCTGCTTTCATGAAGCACGACGACAATGGCGATGGCCTGATACCGATCTCATCGCAGACGCGCGCAATCAACGGCAAGTGTTGTTTCTGGCGTAGCCAGGCAACGAAATGCAGCCCAGCTTCCGGAATCTCCAGAATAAAGTACTTGGTTAACAAACTGTTGAATTGTTCGATAAAGAATTCTCGTCGGTCAGAATATAATTTCCGCATCCGTTTGATGTGACTCAGGAAAAATCCCTCGGTTAAAAATCGAGCCAGTGTCGCCTGATCTATGGCGGGGGAATGTTGGTCCATCACAGCCCGAATCTTGATCATTGGTTCGACCAATTGCTCTGGCGCCAGGATATAACCCAGCCGCAATGATGGATAGAGGATCTTGCTCATTGTACCTGAGTAGATGACACGCCCGACATTATCGAGGCCCTGCAAACACGGGAGTGGGGGACCGGTATAACGAAATTCTGAGTTGTGATCGTCCTCGAAAATGTAAGCATCGCAGGCGCGCGCAAAATCGATCAAAGCCGTCCTTCGCGCGAGGCTCATCGTCGTGCCGAGCGGGAACTGATGGGACGGCGTCACGTAAATTATCTTAGGGGAGCGCTGTTTCGACGGCCGCGCGATCGTGATTCCCTCCCGGTCAACAGGTCTTGGGACCACCGTCGCCCCGGCGAAGCCAAAGGTTCGGCGGGCCTGGTAAAATCCCGGATCCTCGATCCATGCGACCTCACCCCGATTTACCAGGGCCATCGCGCTGATCATCATTGCTTGCTGCGTTCCAGCGGTGATGATGATCTGATCTGGATGACAGCGTGCGCCCCTGTAATCGCCCAAATAAGTTGCCAATGCCTTCCGCAGGTCGGGATCGCCACGGCTTGATGCGTACTGGAGCAGATGCGCTCCTTTTTGTGCGAGGACTTGTGCTCTAAGTCGTTCCCATATTTCGATCGGAAATTCATCAAGCGCCGCGACAGCGGGAACAAAGGAAACACCAGGCGGCCCGGCTATTCCGAAATCGAACTGTTTTCCGACCCGTTGGTCCGGAATATTTTTTACTCGATGGGAAAGGCGAGGCGCGCGCTCTGTATGTGGTGCTGCTTTCGCCGTTCGCGCACCCAAGAAAGTTTCGGGCAATGGCTCGGATACGAATGTGCCGGATCCAATTTTCGATTGAAGATAGCCTTCGGCATGAAGCCTCGAGAAAGCGAGATTTACAGTGAATCGCGATATTCCCAAATCGGCGGCCAGCGCGCGAGAGGAGGGAAGTCGAGACGAGTTATTGTTGAAGCTTCCCGATACCAGTTCATCGCGAATCTGGCGGTAAAGTTGTTGATGCAGTGGTTCGGCCGCAGCGCGATCCAGACGAACCATTTCAAAAGCGAGGATCGAATGGCGGCGCCGCTTCTTCTGACTTGAGTTTCTATTTGTAACTCGTTTCACGATTCGGATTGTAATCACCGAGACTGCCGGTCGCCGCAAGTCGCCGCCCAAGTGGTCTGGCCATTTCACTTTAAGTGGTCTGTTGACACTTTGCCACTCGGTCAGAAGCTTTCCTTGCAATGCAAACTCAGAATCCATGTAGCGATTACGTCGAGACGAAAGGTCTCATTTATTTTGCGCGAATGCTGGACAAGATTCGGATGAAGGCAACGGGCAAATTGCCGCCCGGATATTTTACCGGTGTAGAAGATCCGACGCATTTCGATGCCCGTTGCACGAGATTTCTCGCAGTAAATTACGATGAGCTTGTTGAGCAAACGCTGCGAGGCGGATCGGATGAGGAAATCCTTGAATGGTGTTTTGCGCGTGGCCGCCGGCCCAGCGAAGAGGAAATTTCTGTCTGGAATGCCTTTCTTAGAAAGCGTGGCTGGCGAGACGAAGCGAGCGAGGAACTAACCGAGTCGAAGAAGGAAGCGGGTTTTGGAGATCGTGACGACATTCAAACGTGGGTGGACCTGCACAACGCTGAGGAAAGAAGAACGCCACGTGCGGTTTTCTCTGACTAAATTTCGAGTGGCATAGACGTCCGTTGCGAAATTTGGGCAATTAGAGATTCCTCGACTTCGCTGGAAATGACCGAAGGAGAAACAAAATGCCGGATGTCGATCTCGCGATTCGTCATCCGGCATTGCAGTCGATGTGCAGCAAAGACTGAATTGTGCGTTACCGTCTTTCGTCCTTTGAAGCTCCGGTTTCTTTCGATCCCAGAGTCTTCACGGCATATCCATGAATGATCAATTGATTCACTCATGGAGTTAGCCGTCGACCTACACTTCAGAAAATTCGAAATCCGAATATCGAAATTCGAAACTCTGAAGAGTTACTCCTTAGAAAGGAGGTGATCCAGCCGCAGGTTCCCCTACGGCTACCTTGTTACGACTTCATCCCAGTTACCGCTCATAGCGTAGGCGGCTGCATCCTTGCGGTTAGCGCGCCGACTTCGGCTACAAGCGACTCCCATGATGTGACGGGCGGTGTGTACAAGGCCCGGGAACGTATTCACGGCGTCGTAGCTGATACGCCATTACTAGCGATTCCGGCTTCATGAAGTCGAGTTGCAGACTTCAATCTGAACTGGGCCCAGTTTTAGTGATTTCCTCCACCTCGCGGTCTCGGATCGTTCTGTACTGAGCATTGTAGTACGTGTGCAGCCCTGGCCGTAAGGGCCATACTGACTTGACGTCGTCCCCACCTTCCTCCCCGTTAGAGCGGGGCAGTCTGAACAGAGTGCTCGAGCCTCTCGGCTCGGTGGCAACAGTTCACAGGGGTTGCGCTCGTTGCGGGACTTAACCCAACATCTCACGACACGAGCTGACGACAGCCATGCAGCACCTGTGCAAATTGTCCCTTTCGGGACTCACTGGCTTTCACCAGCTTAGAGATGCATGTCAAGGCCAGGTAAGGTTCTTCGCGTTGCATCGAATTGAGCCACATACTCCACCGCTTGTGCGGGCCCCCGTCAATTTCTTTGAGTTTTAATCTTGCGACCGTACTCCCCAGGCGGCACGTTTAACGCGTTAGCTCCGGCGCAGAAGGGGTCGAATCCTCCCACA
>Ga0209376_1000666_pt1 | contig 37085 bp, 32 predicted proteins | sample GraSoiAngelo_134_FD_185891 | JGI IMG/M metagenome (GOLD analysis project Ga0209376, IMG submission 185891) | Grasslands soil microbial communities from the Angelo Coastal Reserve, California, USA - 14_0929_05_30cm (SPAdes) (version 2) | ecosystem: Environmental > Terrestrial > Soil > Grasslands ...
CGAGGAGGAGGCGCGTGCCGGCGCTGCACACCTGGCCCGCGTTGGTGACGAAGGCCCGCAGCGATCCGGGCACCGCGTGCTCGAGGTCGGCGTCGGCGAAGACCAGGTTGGGCGACTTCCCGCCGAGCTCGAGCGTCAGGGGAAGGATGCGGTCCGCCGCGAGGTGCGCGATCTCCCGGCCGGCACGCAGCGAGCCGGTGAAGGCAACCTTGCGCACGCCGCCGTGTGCGACGAGCGCGGCGCCCGCCTCGGGCCCCGTCCCGGTCACCACGTTGAGGGCGCCGGCCGGGAGCCCGCACTCGACCGCCATCGACGCGACTTCGAGGAGGCTCGCCGAGGTGAACTCGGACGGCTTCGCCACCACCACGTTCCCGGCGGCGAGCGCGGGGGCGGCGGCGCGTGCGGCCTGATTGATGGGCGCGTTCCACGGCAGGATGACGCCGACCACGCCGAAGGGCTCGCGCCGCGTGTAGGAGTGATAGCCGGGGCCGAGGTCGATCGTCTCGCCGCCAAGGGCGTTCACCAGGCCGCCGTACAGCTCGAAGTACTGCGCGGCGATCTCCACCTCGAAGGGCGCCTGCCATGCGGGCTTTCCGGCCTCGAGGACCTCGAGCCCGGCGATCTCCTGCTGACGTTCTCTGAGCCGCCGCGCGACCTCGAGGAGCACCCGCCCGCGCTCGATCGGCCGCCGGTCGCGCCAGCCGGGGAGAGCGGACGCGGCCGCCTGCACCGCGGCATCGACGTCGGCCTCGTCGCCGCGGGCGATCTCGGCGAGCCGCTTGCCGGTGGCGGGATTTCTCGTCTCGAGGTAGCGCCCGGCGCGGGGCGGCACGAAGGCGCCGCCGATGAAGTGCTCGTACCGCTCCTGCATGGGTCGCTCCGCATCACGCCCGGCCGGTGAGCCGGGCGCGCTCCAGGACAGCCTCGAAGATGCGCACCGAGGCGGCGTCCACCAGGATGCCCCCCGTGCCCGCCGCGCCGGCGCCGCCCTGCGACGCCGTCTCGTAGGCCTCGCACATGCGCCGCGCGAGCGCGATCTCCTGCTCCGTCGGGGCGAACACATCGTTGGCGACCTCGATCTGGCTCGGATGGATCGCCCACTTGCCGACGAAGCCGAGCGTCGAGGCCCACGTGGCCTCGCGGCGATAGCCCTCGGGATCGCGGAAATTCGCGAACGGGCCGTCGATGGCGTCGAGCCCGTGGGCCCGCGCCGCGACGACGACACGGGCGCGCGCGTAGTGCCAGAGGTCGCTCGGGTAGCCCGCCGCGAGCGGAAGCCGAACCCCCTGGCTCGCGGACAGGTCGCCGAAGCCGAGGATCAGTGCCTCGAGCCGCGGCGAGCAGGCGGCGATGTCTTCGACGCGAGCAAGCGCCGCCGTCTCCTCGATCAGCGCTTCGAGACCGATCCGCTTGCCGAAGCCGAGCTTGGCCTCGAGCTGCGCGAGGAGCGTCTCGAAGAACCACACGTCGCGCGGCGCCTTCACCTTGGGGAGGATGAGGAGGTCGAGCTGCGCGCCGGCTCCCTCGACCACCGCGATGACGTCGTCGTGCGCCCAGCGCGTGTCGGCGCCGTTGACGCGCACGGCGCGGAGCTTTTTTCCCCAGTCGAGCTCGCGCAGCGCGCGCACGGCGTTGTCGCGGGCGGCCTCCTTCTGCGGCGGTGCCACCGCGTCCTCGAGGTCGAGGAAGACGAGGTCCGCGCCGCTCCCCGCAGCCTTCTCGATCATCTTCTGGCTCGAGGCGGGAGTGGCCAGCTCGGATCGTCTCAGCCTCATGGTCTCTCCTTGCGCCGCGGGGCGCCCGCCGGCACGGCGTCGATGCCCGCCTCGGCGAGGACCTCGGCGGTGTGCTCGCCGAGGCATGGCGGGCGGCGGTAGATCGCCGCGGGGGTCGCGGCGAGCTTGATCGCGGGGCCGGCCAGCACGATCGGCGGGTTGTTCCCCGGCTGCTCGACCTCGACCAGCATGCCGCGCGCCTTCGGGTGCGGGTCCTCGAAGATGTCCTTCGCGGTGTTCACCGGCCCGACGGGCACCTTCCCGCCGAGCGCCGCCACGACCTCGCGCTTGGTGTGGCATCGGGTCCACCCCGTGACGATGGCGCGCACCTCGCCGGCGGCGGCGACGCGCTTCAGGTTGTGTTCGTAGCGGGCGTCGGCGGCGAGCTCGGGTCGCCCCATCGCCTCGCAGAGCAGCGTCCAGTGGTTGTCGGTCGGCGCGGCGATCGCGACGGCGCCGTCGCTCGTCTCGAAGACGTCGAAGGGGCAGAGCGAGAGGTGCCCCGTGCCCTTGGGTCCGAGCACCCGCCCCTCGTAGGAGAAGTTGTAGACGACGTTCTCGCACAGGGCCAGGAGGGCGTCGTACATCGCGACGTCGAGGAACTGCCCCACGCCGGTGCGGCGCGCCGCGTGGACCGCCGCGACGATCCCGAGCGCGGCGAGCGTGCCGGGGAACAGGTCGCCGACGCTCGAGCCGCACGGGACGCCGCCGCTGCCCGCCGGCCCCGTCGTGCCGACGACGCCGCCCATGCACTGCGCGACGATGTCGAAGGCGGGCCACTCGGCGTAGGGGCTCGGCCCCGTGCGGGGATCGCCGAAGCCGCGGATCGCGGCGTAGACCAGCCGCGGGTTCCGCTCGCGCAGCCGCTCGTAGCCGACCCCGAGGCGATCCATGACGCCGACGCGCGCGTTCTCCACCACCGCGTCGGCCCGCTCGACGAGGCGGAGGAGGATGCCGCGGTCGCCGGCGGCGCGCAGGTCGAGGACGACGGAGCGCTTGTTCCGGTTGATGCTCGCGAAGTAGCCGCCGTAGTCGCAGCCCGCGCGGTCGGCCGGAAAAGGCGGCATCCCGCGGGTCATGTCGCCGCGCGGCGGCTCGATCTTGACCACGTCGGCGCCGAGGTCGGCGAGCAGCATGGTGCAGAAGGGTCCGGCGAGCGCCTGCGTCAGGTCGAGGATGCGAAGGTCGGCGAGCGGTCCCGTGCGGGTGGCCATCATCACTCACCTCGGACCCAGTGGCTCCGCCGCTTCAAGAGGACCTCGCGCTCGCCCTCGAAGACGATCGTCCCGTCCTGCTTCACGCCCCAGTGCTTGAAGCGGACGATGCCCGCGTCGTCGCGGTCGGCGTCGCGCTTTCCGATCACCTCGGTGTAGGCCGTGAGGGTATCGCCGTGGAACACCGGAGCGCGGAAGCGGAGCTTGTCGAGGCGCAGCTCCGCGATCGCGTGCTCCGCGGTGTCCTGGGTCGCGAGGCCGATCACGATCGAGCCGGTGACGAGGCCGAAGACGATCCGCTGCCCGAAGGGCGTGCCACGCATCTTGTGCTCGTTGTAGTGGGCGTCGGCGGTGTTCATCACGAGCTTCGTGAGCAGCTGGTTCTCGACCTCGCCGACCGTCGTGCCGCGCGCGTGGCGCATCTTCTGCCCGACCTCGAAGTCCTCGAACCAGCTCATCGCTTGGCCCTCGGGAGGAAGGCGTCCGAGATGATGCGCTGCTGGATCTCGGAGGTGCCCTCGAAGATCTTCGTGAGCCGCGCGTCGCGCCAGTAGCGCTCGAGCGGGTACTCGCTCGTGTAGCCGGCGCCGCCGTGAATCTGGATGCCCTCGCTGGTCACCTTCTCGGCCATCTCGCTCGCGAAGAGCTTCGCCATCGACGCCTGCACGTCGGCGCGGTGCCCGCGGTCGAAGTCGTCGGCGGCGGCGTAGGTGAGCGCGCGCGCCGCCTCGATCTCGGTCGCCATCCACGCCAGCTTGAAGCGGATCGCCTGGAAGTCGCCGATCGGCCGGCCGAACTGGATGCGCGTCTGCGCGTAGGCGATCGAGTCCTCGAGCGCCCCGCGGGCGAGACCGACCGAGCGCGCGGCGGTGTGGATACGCGCGACCGAGAGGCCCATCGCCGTCCGCTTGAAGCCCTCGGACGAGCCGCTCCGCGCCGAGTGGACCAGGATGTTCTCCTTCGGGATGCGGAAGTTGTCGAACGAGAGCTCCCAGGTCTTCCAGCCGTGGTAGCCGATCTTCCGCATCGGCGTGCCCGCGATCCCCGGCGGGAAGGTGCCGCGCTCCTTCTCGATCAGGAACTGGGCGATGCCGGCGTGGCGGTTCTCCGGGTCGTAGGGCGTGGCCCGCGCGACCAGGATGATGAAGTCGGCGCCGTCGGCGAACGTGCACCACATCTTCTGGCCGTTCACCACCCATGCGTCGCCGACGAGCTCGGCGCGGCAGCGGATCGAGGCGACGTCGGAGCCCGCCCCCGGCTCGGAGAGCGCGAAGGCGCCGAGGCACTCGCCGCGCGCCATCCGGGGCAGGATCTGCCTCCGCTTCTCCTCGCTGAAGCCCGCGCCGATGCCGTTGCCGCGCGCGATGATGCTCGCAACGCTCATCCACGCGCGCGCGAGCTCCTCCGTGATAAGCACGTACTCGAAGATGCCGAGCCCGAGGCCACCGTGCTCCTGCGGGATCAGGACCCCGAAGTAGCCGAGCGTGGCCATCTTCTGCCGGAGCTCCATCGGTATCTCGCCCTGCACCGGGTCGAGCCGGTTGGCGACCGGCAGGACCTCGTGCATCGCGAACGCGCGCGCCGACTCGAGGATCGCTTGGCGCTCGTCACTGTAATACGCCGCGGGGACGCGCTCGACGATGCCGGTGAGCAGACCCATCACGCCCGCCGCTTCGCGACCAGGTTCGTGCGCCGGCAGCCGACGACGACCTCCCCGCGCTGGTTTCGACCCTGCGTCTCCCAGGTGACGACGCCGAAGGCGGGGCGACTCTCGGACTCGCGCTTCGCGACGACCACGCTCCGGGCGGTGAGCGTGTCTCCCGGATAGACCGGGCGGAGGAACTCGACCTCCTCGACGCCGAGGAACGGACCGCCCGCCTCGGAGAGGTCTTCCACCGAGAGGCCGATCACCGTGCACAGCACGAGCAGCGGGTCGACGACGACGCCGGGGTGGCCGTGCGCGCGCGCATATTCCGCGTTGAAGTAGAGCGGGAGGAAGCGCAGCGCAACGGTCGCGAACAGCGAGTTGTCGCCTTCGTTGAGCGTCCGTCCCCAGTGGTGCTCGAAGACTTGACCCGCCTCGAAGTCCTCGAAGGCGTGGCCCTTCGGGACGAGCGCGAAGGCGTCGAAGTCGAGGTCCGCCATGGCGTCGGCGTACGTAGCACGAACGCATGGGTTGATCCGAGGGGGCACCCCGGCCGGCACGGTCGAGCCCTGCCCGTCGCCGACGCCCGCCGACGACCAGCGTGAGGATGCGACGGGTCGGCGCGCGCGCCCGAAGTATCGCGCCTGGGCCGACCTCATGCGCCGGGCGTTGACCGGGCCGCCTTGGGCGTTATAGGCCCCGCGCCGCGCGGGGGGGTCGGGGGAGGGGAACGGGAACGTCCGACTTCGGACGTTACGTCGTCGTGCCTACAGCCCCCGAATAATGCCGAGGCCGGGAAAGTCGGACAGGACGACGGCGCTGATCACCAGCCCGACTGCGTGTCGAGATAAGTAGTCGAGCCCCGTCCTACCCGAGCTTGTGGCCACTACACAGATATTGCGTCGTTTCAGGAGATAAACGAGGCGCCATCGTTCCTCGGGATCCGGATCAATCACCAACACTCGGGACCCGGAGTCCTGCTCGCGCCGGTTTACCATGAACTCGCCCGCTCGCGGTGATCGCTTTGGACGTCCGAACGCGCGGCCGACGTCGACGAAAGGATGTCCCGGGCTCGGCGTGTCAGGTCCCGAACTCCTTCCCCGTCAGCGCGCGGTAAGCCTCAAGATACTTGTCGCTGGTCTTCCGGACGATCTCGTCGGGAAGCGCCGGGCCCGGGGGCTCTTTGTTAAAACGGATGGACTCGAGGTAGTCGCGCACGAACTGCTTGTCGAAGGAAGGCGGGGAGATGCCGATCCGGTACTCCGCGCGCGGCCAGTACCGCGACGAGTCGGGCGTCAGGACCTCGTCGATCAGGGTGATCTCGCCTTCCACCAAGCCGAACTCGAACTTCGTGTCGGCCAGGATCAGACCTCTGGCCTCCGCGTAATCAGCCCCCTTCTCGTAGGTCGATAGCGTGAGCTCGCGGAGCTTCGAGGCCGTGGAATCGCCCACGGCTTTGGCCACCTGATCGAAGCCGATGTTCTCGTCGTGGCCCGTGACCGCCTTCGTGGCGGGCGTAAAGATAGGACGCTCCAGTTTCGCGGCCTGCCGAAGGCCCGTCGGGAGCGCGATCCCGCAGACGGCGCCCGTCGACTGGTAGTCCTTCCAGCCGCTCCCGATCAGGTAGCCGCGCGCGACACATTCGACCGGGAAAGTCCGGGCCTTCTTGACGAGCATCGCGCGATCGCGGAGGACGTCTCGGTGTTTCCGGACCTCGGCGGGCATCTGGTCCACGTCGCACGTGATCATGTGATGCGGGACGCCGAGGTACTTGAACCAGAATTCCGACAACCGGTTGAGGACCTTCCCCTTGAAGGGAATCCCGTTCGCCATCACGACGTCGAACGCGCTTAGGCGGTCAGTCGTCACGATGAGCAGGCTTTCTCCCAGGTCGTACATGTCGCGGACCTTGCCGCGGGACGCGAGCTTGAGGCCGGAGATATCCGATCGGACGAGAACGGGCTCGGTCTTGAGCATCACCCACCCTCCCAGTATTGGCGGTACACTTATAACTTACTCGGCGCCGGTTTCCACGAAAAGCAAAGGTGGCAAACAGCCGCGCCCGGGTTCGGGTCATAAAATCGCTTCCCCCCACCCTGCGGAATCGGTTTCTTGACCCGGACGTCCAGTGGTCTTAGGCTCGACTGCCATGAAGAAGCTGATCCGGGGGATCGTGGAGTTCAGGAAGAACGTCCGCTCCGGCTACCGGGAGACCTTCGCCCACCTCGCGCTCGGGCAGTCCCCCGACGCGCTCCTCATCGCCTGCTCCGACAGCCGCGTCGTCCCGAACCTGTTCGCGTCGACCGAGCCGGGGGACCTCTTTGTCATTCGGAACCCCGGAAACCTGATCGCCCCCTGCGGCGAGGACGGGCGCTCCGTGAGCGACGAGTCCGAGGCCGCGGCGATCGAATTTGCAATCCTCTCCCTGGGCGTCCCGGATATCATCGTTTGCGGCCACTCGGACTGCGGGGCCATGCGCATCGCCCTGGATGGGATGAAGAGCCTTGCGGCCCCGCATCTTGAGGCCTGGCTCCGGCACGCCGAAGGGGCGCTCCGCCAGGTTCGGGAGGGCCACCGGATGAAGGCGGAGCTCGCCCTTCACAACCATCTCTCTCAGTTCAACGTCCTTGAGCAGCTAAAACACCTCCGGAGCTACCCGGCCGTGCGGGAGCGCCTGGAGGCCGGGCGACTGCGCCTGCACGCCTGGTGGTTCGACATCGCCCGGGCGGAAGTCCTGGCCTACGACGACGCGCGCCACGAGTTCGTGGTCATCGATGAGGCCGAGGCGGACCGGCTTCTCAAGCGGCTTGGCGAAAACTAATATCTCCGAGCGAGGAAGCCGCGCATTCCCGGCCCCGCGATCGTGGCCGCCTTGCGGCGGGCTACTGTATGGCAAAGGTGGTCCGGCGAGTGCGAAGCTCGGAAGGCATGAAGTTGCCGTGTTCGGTCTTCTGCCATTCCTCTTGGGTGGCGATGTAACCTTGGGCGTCGTATGTCCCAGGACTGACCGCGTTCGCGGCGTTGTTGGTCTGGTCCCACGACACTGAAAACACCTTGGCCTCGTTCGGTTGGAAATCCAAAGTGGTGTATCCCAGACGATCGCGTTCTTCCGATGGTTTAGAAATCCGCTCGACGACGCCCAAGACCACGATCTCGGCGACACTGACCTGGAGTCTCGGCGACGCCGACGTCGACCTCTACACCACTCAGCCGGATGACGAGACGGCCTGGTACCAACACGTCGCCACCAGCATCGGGGGCCGACTCGACGTCGAAAACACCCAGGGCTTCGGCCCGGAGAACTACTTCCTCAGCTCGGAGGAGGGTGACACGGTCCTGCCCGGCACCTACACGGTCCGCGTCCACTATTACTCCGACCATCTGAAGACCCTGGGGATGCCCGCGCGAGCCGTCCAGTACCGCGTCGTGATCATCGTGAACGAAGGGACGCCGTCAGAGAGGCGAGAGTTCCGTGAGGGGACGCTCGCGGTGGACGACTCGGGCAACGCGACCCCGGGCGGGAGCGGACCGGACTGGGCCACGGTGGCCGAGGTGAACCCTGCGAGCCAGTAGCGCCGCCTCGGACAGTGAATCGCGAAACACGAGACGGCCGTTTCTACGGCTCACGCAAGCCACGGCCGTTTCTGATCGTCTCGAACGACGCATTCAACCGTAACGACCGCTGCCCCGCTCCAATTTCTCGCACCGGCGGACGCCTTGTGCCTGCAAACGGTTCTGCGCCTGGAGGTCCGCGGCCGCGGCATGGCGCAACGGGTCGTTTCCTCCCGCAACAGGTGAAACGCCGCGCCGGCGGAAACCGGGCGCGCGCAAATGTCTTGCTAGCGAAAGCGTTAGCGCCGGCAGACGTCGTCCGCAAGGCAGCCTGACGTCCGGGGTGCGGATCCGTCCCCATCTCGAGCGTCGACGGATTGACGCTTGCGGGCGACCTTGAACGCGAGCGCCACGAGGCCGGGCGCCGAACGGTGGCCCCACGTCCGCATCCTCCCGTGCACCCCGCGGAACGCACAGGACCCGGGGGAGGATCGATGCTTGCACGTCGTCGGCCGCGACCGGCCATCCCGCAGTGCGGCGGAGGAGGCTCGAGGAGGTGGGGAATGCGGCAACGGCCGAAGGCTCTGGGATCTGCGCTACTGCTGACGCTGCTCACGACATTTGACGTCGCGAGCTCCGCGGACGCAGCGTCCGTCGCGCGGCAGTGTCGGAAGGCATGCCGCGACGAGATCGCGGCGTGCGTCGCTGCCGGGGGTCGCTCCCGGGCCTGCTGGAAGAGCACGCTCGTGAGCTGCAAGCGAGAAGGTGTCGCCGTCTGCCAGGGCCAAGCCAGCGGCGACGCCGACCGCGGGGCAGATGCCCTTCGTCATCCCAAGCGGAGCTCGACCACCACGACGACGGATCCGCCGACCACGACCATCACCACCACCACTACGGTGGCCACCACCACGACGTCGACGACGCTGGCCGTGGGCGGCGGCCCGGTCACCGGCCTTCACTATGCTCCCAATCACAACTTCGATTCGAGCGGCAACTACGTGCCCGGCCAGGCGGGGTTCAATCTGGCAGACGTGAGCAGTGTCAGCGGCCTCACTGCTCTACCGAGCGGTGTCAAGGGGCTCGTGTGGCTGGGGCTGTGCAATGGCGCCAATTCGACGTTCATCAATGCTGTACGGCCTTTCATAGGCAATCCGAAATTGTTCGGCTTTTACTTGGTGGACGAGCCAGATCCCACTGGCACATGGAACCCGCTTTGTCCGGCAGCCAACCTGATGGCCGAGTCAGACTGGATACACGCCAATGTACCCGGCGCCAAGACATTCATCGTCATGATGAACATGGGTACGAACGAGTCGCCAACGTACGCCGGCACCTACAATCCGGCCAACTCGCATATTGACCTGTATGGGCTCGACCCGTATCCCTGCCGGCAAGGCATGAACGGGAGCTGCGATTACAGCATGATCACCAAAGCCGTCGCCGCAGCAGAGGCGTCGGGAGTTCCTCGTGGGGGCATTGTGCCGTGCTATCAAGCGTTCGGGGGTGGCAATTGGGGCGGTAACTACGCTGTGCCGACATCGAGCCAGGAAGAACAAATCTTGTCGACCTGGGCGCCGCTCGTCCCCAATCCCCTGTTCGACTATGCGTACTCGTGGGGCTCGCAGAATTCGGATCAGGCGCTGGAGAACGCCCCGGATTTGCAGGCGGTCTTCTCCGCCCACAACAAGTAGGTTGCTCAAGTCGCATCTGAATGGGCTCTGCCGCACTCTCCTGAAGGAACACATGGAGAGGGTCGATCGAGCGCGGGCTACGGCACTGGCGCTTCGCGTTGCGGCGGGTTGATCGGTTGGTTCGGACGGAGGCTCTTCGCGCTCAGGTTACCAACTCGATCCGACCGCTGGCGAGGTTGTACACCGCGCCGACGACGTGGACCTTCTTGTCTTCGACGGCCTTGCTGAGGATGGGCGCGGCGATCCTCAGCTTCTCGACGTTGAGGATGACGTTCTGCTTGATGGCGTTATTGAGCGTGTCGCCCGGCTTGTCGAGCACGGCTTTGACCGCAGGACTGATGCTCGTGACCAGTGCCGGGAGATGGCCCGGGAGCGTGGTGCCGTCCTTGATCGATTTGATCGCTGCACTGACCGCGCCGCACGATTCGTGTCCGAGAACCATGATGAGCAGCGTGCTCAGGGCTTGCACTGCGTACTCGAAGCTGGCGATCCCGTCGTCAGTAGCGAAGTTGCCCGCGACGCGTACGACGAAGAGATCACCGCGGCCGGTGTCGAACGCGTACTCTGGCGCGACGCGCGAATCGGCGCAGCTCAGGATGCAGGCAAACGGGTTCTGTCCCTTCGACAGGGCTTCGCGCTCGGCCTTGAAGTCGTGCCGTCGTGCAACGCCTTCCACGTAACGCTGGTTGCCTGCCATCAGGCGCTTGAGCGCTACGTCGGGAGAGACGACGTTCTCCGGTTTCGGCGGCCGCTTGGCCTCCTCCGCGAACGCCCGGCCGGCGACGGCGAAGCCGACTGCCGCACCACCTGCGAGCTTCAGAAACCCCCGTCGTGCAACGACCGGTTGATCGACGTGTCCGGTGTCACCGCATCGTAGGCACATGCGCCCTCCTGTTGACTGAACGTCGTTGTTGGACCCGCATGATATTCAGTTGCGAAAGTCTCGGCACGAACGAACGCCGCCTCGCGACCCGACCTCGTATAGTAGTAGTCCAGAGGCTCGGCAACCTCCACGCCGACACGCGCGCGGGCCTGGTGTTTGTGACGTCGTTGGATAACCGGGACAAGCGGCCGAGTTGACGTAAAGCTTCCGTATCCGACGCTGCCCAAACACGAGACGGCCGTTTCTAAGCGCAGCACGACGGTTGCGAAACAGCGAGTTGTCGCCTTCGTTGAGCGTCCGCCCCCAGTGGTGCTCGAAGACCTGGCCCTCGTGGAAGTCCTCGAAGGCGTGGCCCTTCGGGACGAGCGCGAAGGCGTCGAAGTCGAGGTCCGCCATCGCGTCGGCGTGCGTAGCACGAACTCATGGGTTGATCCGAGGGGGCACCCCGGCTAGACGCCGTCTGCGAGATGCCCGACACCTCCCTGGGCGACGATACGATGCAGCCTCGCGCGATGAGCGCCGGCGCGACGCTGGCGCTCGTACGCGCCGTACGTGGCATCCGCTACGAGGAGATACCCGCCGACGCGCTCGAGGCGGCCCGCCACTGCCTGCTCGACTTCCTCGGCTGCGCGCTCGCCGGGTCGCGCGAGCCCTTGACCGGCATCCTCCTCGAGTCCGTGGCGCGGTCCGAAGACGGCGGAGCGGCGGCGCTGATCGGCCGCCGCGAGCGCACCACGTGGCTCGCCGCCGCACTCGTCAACGGGGCAGCGGGGCACGCCCTCGACTTCGACGACACCCACACCGTGATGAGCGGCCATCCCTCGGCGCCGGTCCTGCCGGCGCTCCTCGCCCTCGTCGAGAGCGAGGGCGCTGGAGGCCCCCGCCTCCTAGGCGCGCTGGTCGCCGGCATCGAGCTCGAGTGTCGCCTGGGCGCGCTCCTCGGGCCCGGGCACTACGCCGCGGGCTTCCACGCGACGGCCACCCTCGGGGCCTTCGGCGCCGCGGCCGCCAGTGCGCATCTCCTCGGCCTCGACGAGGAGCAGTGGCTCCACGCCCTCGGCCTGGCCGGGACGCAGGCGGCGGGCCTCAAGTCGGCGTTCGGCTCGATGGCAAAGCCGCTTCACGCCGGCCGGGCCGCCGAGACGGGGCTGCTCGCGGCGCTCCTCGCGCGGGGCGGGTTCACCGCGAGCCCGGCGATCCTCGAGGCGCCGCAGGGCTTCGCCGCCACCCACGCCGGCGCGGAGCCGCGCAGCGAGGCGCTCGAGCGCTGGGCGGGTCGCTTCCTCGTCCGCGACACGCTCTTCAAGTACCACGCCGCGTGCTACCTCACGCACGCCGCGATCGAGGCGGCGAGCCGGCTGCGCACGCGCCACGCCCTCGCGCCCGAACGGATCGCCCGCGTCGAGGTGCGAGTCGATCCTTCGCTCCTCGCCGTCTGCGACGTCGCCGAGCCGCGCACCGGCCTGGAGGGAAAGTTCAGCCTGCGGGCGACGACGGCAATGGCGCTCCTCGGCGACGACACGGCAGATCCCGCGACGTTCACCGCGGCGCGCATGTCCGACCCTGGTCTCGTGCGCCTCCGCGATCGGGTCGGCGTGGTCCCCGTCGCGGGCACGGGGCCGACGCGCACGACGGTGCTCGTCGAGACGGAGGCCGGAGCTTTCGAGGCGGCGGCCGACACCGGCGTCCCCGCGACCGACCTCGACGCGCAGCGCGAGCGGCTCACGAGGAAGTTCCTCGCCCTCGCTGCCCCGGTCGTCGGCCGCGCCGGGGCCGAGGCGCTCGCCGCGGCGGCTCTGGGCGCGGACGGGCTCGCGGACGCGGCGGAGCTCCTGCGGCTCGCGCGTCCGGGCTGAGCCCCTCACCTTCCGCTGCCGGCTCGAACTGCGCCGCCGTTCCGTGACGCCGTCCGGTGGGATGATTCAGCGGAAAAGCTCGAGGCGACGCGATCCCCGCGTTGAGAGTCCCGACGCCGGGATCACGGCTGGAGCAGCCGCAGTTTCACGGCCTTGACCAGCTTCGCCTGTCGGTCCTCGTACGTGACCAGGCCGGTCATGCCGAGGGTCAGCGCACTGGCGACGTGGAGAACGTCCAGGCTTCGCGTTCCAAGCAAGGGCGTGTGCCGGCGACTCAGGTCGGCGGCAGTATCGAGGGCGCGCCGCCAGGCGAGGTCGACCAAGCGTAGTCGCCCGGCAACCAAGTCGGCGTCCAAGTCGGCGGTGGCTCCGTCGGCGACTTCACGCGGAACGTCGCTGCGGAAAGCAGCGAGCGCTATCGCGTTGACCAACTCGGCGTAGCCGTGCTGGCTGATGGGCAGCGAGCCGCGGAGCCGTCGGCGCCACGCGCAGAACGCGCGGGACCGTTCGTCATGCAGGTAGAGGCAGCGCAGAGCACTGGGATCGACGTAGATGCAGTCAGCGTTCGCCACGGTCGGCGTCGTCGAGGGCGCGGCGGATCTTGGCGGTAAGCGGCCGCGGCTGGCGCTGGCGCAACCGGGCCCAGTAATCGACCACGGGGCTGCACGGTCGGGTCGGGGGCACGTAAGGCCGGAGCACACACACGGGACGACCGTGGTCGGTCACGATGACCTCCCCCTCCTGTTCCACCAGCGCCCTGACGCGGGGGAATCGAGTACGAAGGTCGCGCACCGAAGCGTTCGGCATATGTGAATCCTACATGATTCACGCAGGCGCGTAAGCGCCGCCGATGCACCCTCGTGCCGACGCCACCGGCGTCGTGCTAAGCACGGGGGATGCGAACCTTCGGCGCGCCGGACCTCCGGATGGCGCACGTGACGTGCTCGGGGACGGGGCTGCTCGTGGACTGGCCACGACCGGGGCTTCGGCTGGCGCATGGCTGAGGCGCTCGCGGGGCAAACGGCACTGGTCAGCGGGGCGGGCCGCGGCATCGGTGCGGCCATCGCGCGGGCGCTCGACGCCGCCGGGGCGCGGGTGGCGCTCGTGGCGCGGACCGAACGCGAGCTGCGCGCGGTCGCGGCCGGGTTGGCCCACGATCCCCTCATCGTCGCCGCCGATCTCGGCACGGCGGCCGGGCCCGACCTAGCCGCGCGCGCGGTGCTGAGCGCGTTCGGCGGGCGCCTCGACGTGCTCGTGAACAATGCGGGCACGCTCCTGCGGAAGGACAGCCACACGGTGACGGTCGAGGAGCTCGATCTCCTCTGGCAGGCGAACGTGCGCTCGGCGCTGCTCCTCACGGCGGCGGTGCTGCCCGCGATGGTCGCGCGGCGTGCCGGGTCGATCGTCAGCATCTCGTCGATCTCGGGGCTGCGCGGTGCCCCGCGGCGGTCGATCTACGCGGCGACCAAGGCCGCGCTCGACGGCATGACGCGCGCCCTGGCGATGGAGTACGGCCCGCAGGGCATCCGCGTGAACAGCGTCGCACCGGGCGTGGTCGAGACGGCGATGTGGAAGGAGCACCTGGCCAGGCCGGGCGTCGCCGAGGCGGTGCTCGACGTGATCCCGACCCGGCGCATCTCGACGTCCGAGGAGGTGGCCGACGTGGTCGTGTTCCTCGCCTCGGATGCGTCGCGGGCGATCACGGGCGAGACGATCGCGGCGGACGGAGGAATCCGGTCGACCGTGAACCTGTGGCCCAAGGTGTGAGCGGCGTCACACGAGCACCTCGCCAGCGACGAGCCGGAGGAGGAAGTCCTCGAGTGGCAGTACCAGCACGCCGTCCTGCCGCAGGCGTTCGCGCCCGAGGTAGACGCCGTAGCCGCGCCGCACCGTCTTCGCCGCCACGAGCTGTGCCAGCGCGGCCGCGTCGCCACGTCGCCAGCGAGACGCCGCCTTCACCTCGATGCCGACATTCCTGCCGCTCCGGGTAAAGACGAAGTCGACCTCCGAGCCCGACGGAGTGCGCCAGTACGCCAGCCGCCCCCTGCACCCCGAGCGGTTCATCCAGGCGCGCAGCTCGTGGAATACGTAAGTCTCGAGCAGGCCGCCACGCTCCTCCGTGCCGAGCGGCTCGCGCACGCGCCCGGCGAGGGCGCGAATGGCACCCGGATCGAAGAAGTAGAACTTGGGGTGAGCAACCTCCTTGATCTTCGCGCGCGGCCGCCATGCGGGCAGCCACACCCCCACCAGGGTGTCCACCAGTATCTCGAAGTATCCCTGGACGGTCGGCCGAGCCACGGCGGCGTCACGCGAGATGGCGGAGACGTTCGTCGCCTGCGCGTTCGCGAGGGCCGCGACCTCGAGGAAGCGGGTGAAAGCGTCGAGTCGCTTGACGAGCGCCTCGGACCGGATCTCCTGCGTGAGGTAGTTCTCCGCGTACGCCTCCAGAATGTCGGCGCGTGCCGCGTCGCTCCCCGTCTCGGCCTGCACGGCGGGGAGTGTGCCGAAGCGCAGGACCCGCTCCACGGCGAAGTCGTCGCCGAGCTCGGAGGCGGTGAGGGGGAAGAAGCGGCGATTGATGACGCGGCCCGCGAGGAGGTTCGCCTGGTCCCGCTTGAGCCGACGGGCGCTCGACCCGGTGAGCGCGAAGCGCCAGCGCCGGGGGTGCTGGACGAGCAGGTGCTGAACCTGGTCGAGAAGTGCCGGCAGGCGCTGGACCTCGTCGACCACGATCCACCGGCCCGGGGGAAGCGCTTCGACCTCCTCGCTGAACCGTCCCGGATCGCGGGTGAGGCGCACCAACTCGCGCTCGAGCAGGAGATCGACCCAATGCGCGTCCGGCAGTACCGTGCGGAGCCAGGTCGTCTTCCCCGTGCCGCGCGGGCCGAAGAGGAAGAACGAGCGTTCCGGAAGCACGAGGTCGCGTGGATACACTGCCAGCAGATTGACGGTAAATCTGCTGGTCGTCAATACACATAGCCCCTCCCCCCCCCCGCACGCCAGATCCCAGGCGTCTGGCGCGCGCACGCCGAGGTGCGGTACTACCCGGGCGACCAGCACCCGAGAGGAGCGACGGCATGAGGTTCGACGGCAAGATCGCGATCGTCACCGGAGCCGGATCGGGGTTCGGCGAGGCCATCGCCACCCGCTTCGCCCGCGAGGGCGCACGGGTGGTCGTCGCCGACGTGAACGAGGAGAACGGACGGCGCGTCGCCTCGGCGATCGCCAGGGAGGGCGGCACGGCCCGCTTCTTCCGCGCCGACGTCTCGCGCTCCGCCGACGTGCAGGCGATGATCGACGAGGCGGTGTCGGGCTTCGGCGGGCTCGACATCCTGGTCAACAACGCCGGCTTCTCGCACCGGATCATGCCGCTCTGGGAGCTCCCGGAAGAGGAGTACGAGCGCGTCTTCGCCACCAACGTGCGCGGCGTCTACCTCGGCTGCAAGTACGCCGTCCCGGTGCTGAAGGCGCGGGGCGGCGGGGTGATCGTGAACACGGCGTCGATCGGCGCCGTGGCGCCGCGTCCCGGGGTCACCGCCTACAATGCCACCAAGGGCGCCGTGATGACGCTGACCCGCGGCCTCGCCGTCGAGGTGGCGCCCTTCCACATCCGCGTCAACGCCGTGAACCCGGTCGCCGCCGAGACCCGCTTCATGAAGACCGCCACGGGTCTCGACACGCTCCCGGACGAGCTTCGCCGGCAGCTCGTCACGACCATCCCCCTCGGGCGGCTCACCGAGCCGCGCGACGTGGCGGCTGCCGTGCTGTTCCTCGCCTCGGACGAGGCAGAGTTCCTTACCGGCGTCTGCCTCCCCGTGGACGGCGGGCGGAGTATCTAATGATGAGGCCAGCCGCGAACACGTGGAAGGTGGGCGACGTCCGCATCGCTCGCGTCGTCGAGTCGGAAGGGCCGTGGGATGGCACCATCCTGCTGCCGAACGCGACGCCCGAGAATCTGGAGCGCGAGCGCGACTGGCTCTATCCGACGTTCTGCGACGAGGCCGGGAGAGTCCGGATGAGCATCCACGCGTTCGTCGTCGAGTCCCGCGGGACGCGGATCATCGTCGACACCTGCGTCGGGAACGACAAGGTCCGGTCGCATCCCGATTGGAACAAGCAGCAGTGGCCGTTTCTGGAGAATCTGGAGACGGCCGGCTACCCGCGCGAGTCGATCGACCGCGTCGTCTGCACGCACCTGCACGTCGACCACGTCGGCTGGAACACGATGCTGAGGGACGGCAAGTGGGTCGCCACCTTCCCCAACGCGAAGTACCTGATCGGCGGCACCGAATGGGACTTCTTCTCCCGCGTGGAGGATTCGTTCCGGAAGGATCCGGTCGACGATTCCGTCCGTCCCGTGATCGCCGAAGGCATGTCGGAGCTCGTCGACGACCGCTACCAGGTAACCGACGAGGTCTGGCTCGAGTCCGCGCCCGGGCACACACCGGGACATTTCGCGGTTCGGATCTCGTCGCAGGGAGAGGACGCAGTTATCTCCGGGGACGTCATGCATCACCCGATTCAGGTCCGCTATCCCGAATGGGACAATCGGTTCGACAACGACGGCGCGATGGCCAAGAAGACGCGACGCGCGTTCTGCGAGCGCTATGCCGACTCGGAGGTTCTCGTGTTCGGCACGCACTTCGCCACGCCGTCGGCCGGCCGGATCTCGAGGAAGGACGGCGCGTTCCGCTTCGGCCTGGCGTGATTCCAACGGAGGCTCGCATGGCGCACACCGTCTTTCACACCTGCTCGCTCTGCGAGGCGACCTGCGGGCTCAAGTTCGAGGTCGAGGACAATCGCATCGTCTCCGTGCGCGGCGACGACGACGACGTCTTCTCCAAGGGCTACGTCTGCCCGAAGGGCATCGCCATCGCCGACGTCCACCACGACCCGGACCGGCTGCGCCGGCCGGTGCGTCGCAACGCCGCAGGCGACTTCGAGGAGATCTCCTGGGACGAGGCCTTCGATCTCGTGGCCGGCCGCCTCGGCGAGATCCGCGCCCGGCACGGCTGCGACGCGATCGGCTTCTACTGGGGCAACCCGACGGGAAACAACCACGGCGCGCTCCTGATGCTCAGCTCGTTCACGAAGGCGATCGGCACTCGCAACCGCTTCAGCGCGGGCTCGCAGGACGCCAACCCGCGCATCGTGACCTCCTACGAGCTGTACGGCTCGTCGATCTCGATTCCGATCCCTGACATCGACCGCACCGACTACTTCCTGTGCCTCGGCGGCAACCCGATGATCTCGAACGGGAGCGTCATGACCGCGCCCGACATGCGCCGCCGGCTGCGTGCCGTGCGCGAGCGCGGCGGCAAGGTCGTGGTGGTCGACCCGCGTCGCACCGAGACCGCGAAGGAGGCGGACGAGCACGTCGCGATCCGCCCGGGGGGCGATGCGGCCTTCCTGCTTGCGATGGCCCGGGTCCTGGTCGAGCATGGCCGCGTGGACCGGCGGTTCCTGGAGAGCAGGACCAGTGGATGGCCCGACGTCGAGCGACGCCTTGCCGCGTTCACGCCGGCGCGCGTCGCAGCCTTCGCCGGCGTGCCGGCCGACACCATCGAGCGCCTGGCGCTCGAGTTCGCCGACGCGCGCTCGGCGGTGTGCTACTCGCGCGTCGGCGTGTGTGTCGGCCGCCACCCGACGGCGGCGACGTATGCCACCGACCTGCTGAACATCGTCGCGGGACGGCTCGGTCGCGAGGGTGGACCGATGTTCACGACGCCGGCGTTCGACATCGGCCGGGTGGCGCGCATGAGCGGCCTGGATGGCCATCACCGCTGGCAGAGCCGGGTGCGCGGCTTGCCCGAGACGCTCGGCGATCTCCCGTCGACCGTGCTGGCCGACGAGATCGAGACCCCCGGTCAGGGCCAGATCCGCGCCATGATCACGCTGGCCGGCAACCCGGTGCTCTCCGCGCCCAACGGCAAGCGCATCGCCGCCGCGCTCGGCACGCTCGACTTCATGGTGTCGATCGACATCTACATCAACGAGACCACACGTCATGCCGACGTGATCCTGCCGCCCTGCTGGAACCTGGCCGAGGACCACATCGACCTGCTGTTCAACTCGATCGCCGTGCGCAACATCGCGCGCTGGTCGCCGCCGGTGGTCGAGCGGGAGGAAGGCGAGCTCGCCGACTGGGAGATCATGCTCGAGCTGACCGAGCGGCTGGGCGGCGGCCCGCTCGGCGAGCCCTGGCTCGACCGGCCGCTCCGCTGGCTGCGCCCCTTCGGCGTGCGCTGGACTCCGACGGGTTTCCTGAACCTGATCCTGCGGCTCGGGCCGTACGGGGACCGCTTCCTGCCATGGTCGGACGGTCTCAGCCTCGAGAAGCTCAAGGCCGCGCCCCACGGCATCGATCTGGGTGCGCTCCGGCCGGGCGTGGAGGGGCGCCTGTACCACCGGGACAAGCGAGTCCATCTGGCCTCGCCCCGCATGCTGGAGGCGATGGCCGCGCTCGAGCGCGACCTCGAGGCGAGGGCCGGGGAAAACGGCCTCGTGCTGATCGGCCGTCGCGAGCTGCGCAGCAACAACTCCTGGATGCACAACCTGCCGTCGCTGGTGTCGGGCCGCGAACGCTGCGTGCTCTACGTGCATCCCGACGACGCCGCCCGCTACCAGGTGCGGGACGGCGAGATGGCAATCCTCGAGAGCCGCGTGCATCGCGGCGAGGTGCGGGTCGCGGTCACCGACGACATGCGCCCCGGGGTGGTCAGCCTGCCGCACGGCTGGGGCCATGCGGACAGCGCGCCGTGGCAGAAGGTCGCGGGCAGCCACGCGGGTGTATCGGTCAACGACTGGGTCGACGACTCGGTCGTCGAGCCGATCATCGGTCAGTCGATCCTCAACGGGGTGCCGGTGCGTCTCGAGCCGCTACATCGAGCAGCCTGACCCGAGTACGCGACGCCGCCGGACGCCGCCGCGCCGGCTCGGCATCAAGACGACGCCGACGCGACGGGATAAGCGACGGCGGGTGATCCAGATGACTCTTTATGGTGGGGCAATGTATCGCGGTGTCCTCGCCTCCGGGTGCCTTACGTGCTACGTGAGACGGCATGGGTCACGTCTATCAGCGCGTGAAGCTGGCCGCGGTCAACGAGGAGGATCTGAACATTCTCGTCGACACTGGTGCGACGCTCTCGCTGATTCCGCCGGTGCTGGCCGATCGCCTCGGAATCGCCCGCTTCCCGCGGAAGCACGAGATCGTTCTCGCCGACGGCCGGCGGATCGACGCGGAAGTCGGCGTCGTCATGGTTGAGATCGGCGACCGCAAGGCGCCGAGCACCGTCGTCATCGCGGATTGCGACGAGCCACTTCTCGGGGTGGAGACGCTCGAGACGCTCGGCCTCGCGGTGGACCCGACCACTGGCTCGCTGACGCCGACCAGGTCATTCACGGTTCGGCTCGGTGCTGTGATCATGGCTCCGGCATCGCGGTAGCCGCGATCGGCCCGTCGCGGTCATCCCGCGATCACGCCGTCCCACGTACGCGATCCCGAGGCAGTCGAGCGTCGGGAGTTCTGCCGCGGAATCACGTGAACTTCGCCACGACGACACGGGAGTGCGCCGGATTGTCCTTGACCGCCGCCGCGCGCGCGGGGAAGCATCCGCGCCCATGCGAACGCGAGCCTTCCGATCGAGCATCGTCGGGTTGCTGGCTGCGGCCGCCGCCCTGGCCGCGTTTCCGGAGGACGCCGACACGCCGACCGAGGGATGGAAGTACGGCTTCCGGAGCGTCATCGATCGCACCCAGTATCCGAACGCGCAGGACAAGGAAGGCGCGTCCGGCATGTCGCTCGAAGCGGCGTGGAAGGACATCGCGCACTGGCCGCGACTCGCGTCGAGCGGCGGCGACTTCTCGAGCGAGGGCCGGCCCGACGTCGTCGTCGGGTACATCGAGGGCGGCGTCAACTACTGGCGGAACGGCGCCGACCAGCTGATCAAGAAGATCTACATCAACCGCGCCGAGGTGATGGCAAACCCGACCTGCGCGGCGCGGTACCAGGACAACGGCGACCCGTGGTTCAACGTCCTCGACTTCCCCGGCACGCCCGACCACAACGGCAACGGCCGGCTCGATCCCGAGGACCTCATCATCGAATGTTCGAACGGCGTCGACGACGACGGCAACGGCTACACCGACGACATCTCGGGATGGGACTTCTACAACCGCCAGAACAACCCGCACTCCCAGGACGTCACCTACGGTCACCACAACGGCCAGATGTTGAACGGCGAGGCCGCCATCAACGACGGCGGGACGCTCGGCGCGTGCCCGCTCTGCATGGTCATGCCCATCCGCGCCGGCGAGGAGGCTCTCGACCGGACGGACGACCTCGCGCAAGCATTCCTCTTCGCGGCCGACTCCGGGGCGGCGTCGATCGCGAGCCTCACCGCCGACCTCGGCTACTCGACGTTCATGCGCCAGGCCGAGGAGTACCTCTGGCGGCACGACGTCCTCGTCGCGGAGGCGTCGAACGACTTCGACTCGACCGACCACCAGGGCGGCATGTACTGGCCGCACGCGGTCGCGGGGAACGGCGTCGTCAAGGAGAACGAGGGCGGGCTGCCAATCCCGAACTGCTTCCCGGGCTCGCAGTTCTGCGTCCCCGGCGACGACACCACCCGCACGTTCCGGCAGCGCTCGGGCCAGACGTCGTGGGGGACGCGGAACATGGTGTCGGTGTCGGGCACGACGTCCACGTCGGCGTCGACGGGCACGCTCGGTGGGATTCTCGGCCTCCTCCAGTCGTGGAACCGCACGGCGGTGGAGCGCGGCTTCATCTCGTCGGCGCTCACCGGACCCGAGATCGTCCAGCTCCTGATCGCGACGGCGTCGGACATCGATCCCTCCGACTACACGTCGGTACCGAACGGCTGGCCGACGCAGGTCGGCTGGGATCTACAGACGGGCTACGGCCGCATCAACGCGCGCCGCTTCCAGGAAGAGCTCCGCCTCGGACACATCCGACCCGTCGCCTGGTTCGACGGCCCGGAGTGGTTCACGCTCTACGATCCGACCCGCCAGTCGAAGGTCGAGATCTTCGGCCACACCGAAGGGCGCCGCTCGCCGGGCGGCTCCTACGGCTGGACGCTCGAGTGGGCGCTCGGCGCGGAGCCGGCCGACGCGGCCTTCACGACGCTCGCGAGCGGCACCCGCCAGGCCGCGTTCGACGGCAAGCTCGGCGAGCTGGACCTCTCGCAGGTACCGGCGTCGTTCTACGCCCGGGCGTTCGCGCTCTCGACCGGGAAGCAGCTCGAGACGGCCGAGAACTACACGGTGACGCTCCGCCTCCGCGTGAGCTACACGGCGGCCGACACGTCGGTGCTGACCGGCGAGGAGCGGCGCTCGATCTTCGTGCATCACGACCCGGACTGGCCGGCGGGCTTTCCGCGACGCATCCGGAACGGCGCCGCCTGCGCGGGCGGCCAGATCGCGCCGGGTGCGGCGGGCGACTACTGCTTCTCGCCGGGCGGCGAGGGCCAGCCGGCGCTGGCCGACGTCGCCGGGATCGGCCGGCTGCAGATCGTCTTCGGCGACACCGACGGCTACGTCCACGCCGTCGATCCGTCGACCGGAGCGGAGGTTCCCGGCTTTCCGGTCACGACCGATCCCACGGTGGTCATGAAGAGCGGCGGCTGGCCGGGCGTGAACCCGGGCTTCGAGCCCGTCCCGATCCCCGTCGCGGTCGGCGACCTCGACCACGACGGTCACCTCTGGATCGTCGCCGCCACGTCCACCGGGAAGCTCCACGTCTGGGACGCGCACGGGACGCGCCGGCCCGGCTGGCCCGAGGAGCCCGCCGAGGGCGTCGTCCCGCTCGAGTCTCCGCGCACTCCGCGCGAGTACTCGCGCGTGCCACACGAGGGGATCTTCGCCGCACCGATCCTGGCCGACTGGGACGGTGACGGGCGCCTCGAGATCATCCAGGCGGGCTACGACGGCCATATCCACCAGTACCGAGCCGATGGCACGGAAGTTCGGACCGGCAATTGGCCGATCCAGGTGCGCGTTCCCGACTCCGTGCCGATCACCCGGCCCGCGCTCAACAACCCGAGCGACACGCGCACGCCGATCCGCATGCAGGACTTCCGCATCAGCTCGAATCCGGCGCTGGCCCAGCTCGACGGCGATCCGGAGCTGGAGATCGTGGTGCGGAGCCAGATGTCGGACACGATGCCGTCGACCGACGTGGAGGTCCTCTCCGGCGTCGGCCATCTCATCGCCTACGACCACGACGGGACGTACCTGTGGACCGCAAAGATGGACGGGGCGGCCTTCTATTACGGCAGCGCGCAGGAGTTCATCACCGAGGGCTCCAACTCGCCTGCGGTCGCGGACATCGACGGCGACGGGAAGGACGAGGTCGTCTCGAACCCGGTGTTCTCGCTGAACGAGTATCCGTTCAAGGGCGACGGCACCGCGTTCACGCCGAACCCGTGGACGAACCCGGCCGCGGGTCTCCCGGACCCGGTGCTCCCGGTCCCCGACGTCCCGGTCGCGTTCACGACCTCGGGCGCCTTCGGCCGGTTCGGCGGCGTGCTCAGCTACGCTCAGGCGGGGTCCGGTGCGGCCTCGATCATCGGCGCCCTGCTGACCGCGGGTTCCGGGCAGCCGATCCTCAACAAGGAACGCGCGTGGAACGCCGCGACGGGCGCGGTGCTGGCCGGTTTCCCGGCCAAGTTCCAGGGCCTCAACTTCCTCTCTGCGCCGCTCTTCGTCGACATCACGGGCGACGGCCTCGCCGAGATCGTCGACGGCGGCGATTCCAGCGCGCTGCACGGGTTCATGGCGGGCGGCCTCCAGGCCACGCTCGCGAACTTCCCGAAGTTCACGACCGGCTGGATCCTCTGGTCCCCGACCGCGGGCGACCTCGATTCCGACGGCACCGTCGACATCGTCGCGAACACGCGCGAGGGTTACACGATGGTCTGGAAGACGCCGGGCCTCGCGTCGGCGAACACCGAGTGGTGGCGATACCGCCACGACGAGCGCAACACGGGGCGCTACGGCGTCGACGCGCGTCCGCCCGGGATCCTCCGCTCGCCGGCGCTCGACGTGGCGCTCCGGCGCATCACGTTCGTCGCGCCGGGTGACGACTGGTACGCGGGCCGGGTTGCGAAGTACCGGATCGTGTCGGGCGCAAGTGTCGTCGAGCTGGCCGCGACCGTCGACGCGGGGCAGACCGAGGTGCTCGTCGTCCCGGCCGGCATCGATCACGGCACGGTCCAGGCGGTGGACGACGCCGGGAATCTCGGGCGGGCGCTCGAGTTCGACCTGGCCGAGGGGACGCTCGGCGGCGCGCAGCTCGTGCTCGGCACGAGGCTCGCCGTGGCTGATGCCGGCGACCCCACGCGTCGGCGGCTCGCCTGGACGACGAGGGACCGGTCGCTCGCGGTGCTCACCGGCGACGACCGTCCGACGGTCGCCGGCGCGTCGCTCCTGGTCGTCAACCCCCACACCGGCGAGGCGGCCAGGCTCGACATGCCGGCCGCGGGCTGGACGGTGGTCGCGAACGGCTTCCGCTACAGCGATCGGACGCAGGCGCGGGGTCCGGTCACCCGGGCCCTCGTGAAGTTCGGCCGAATCGCGAAGGTCGTCGCGAGCGGAGGCGGGATCGCCTTCACGCTCGACGAGGCGCAGCAGGGAAGCCTCGGCGCCGTCCTCACGAGCGGCGGTCGCCGGTACTGCACGCTCTTCGGCGGGTCCGTGAGGGTCGACCGTCCCGGCCGGTTCGTCGCGACGAGGGCGCCGGCGCCGCCGACGTGTCCGGCGGCGGCGCCCTGAGAATCGCCGCTCGCGTTGAGGCTGCCCCGCGTTCAGTCGGCGAAAACCGGCAGGCCGACCACGAGCAGCTCGGCCGTGGCGGTCGCGCTCACGCGGACCCGCTCCCCGGCCGTCTGGCACGCGGCGCCGTGAAGCCCGATCTCCTCCGCGTCGCAGCGCACGGCGCCGGCGAGCACGAGAAGAAGGCGCGCACCCGGCCCCGGTGGCGGCTGGTAGACGGCGCCCGGCTCGAGGCGCACCGCACGGAGGTCCAGCCCGCGTTCGGAGAAGATTCCGAGGAGCTTCGTGGCCACCCCCGGCTCGCCGCGCGACGGCACCCACGGACAGTGCGCCGGCCACATCAGGATCGGCTCCTCGAAGCGGGGCGGCGGGTACGCGATCGGTCGCCCGTGCACGTGCTCCCACACCGCCTCGTAACCATCCCGAGGCCGGCCGTCGGGACCGCGGTAGATACCGCCCGCGAAGGTGCCACGCGCCGCGAGCGTGGCATGCCCCGCCTGGAGGTCCTCGTAGCGCATGAAACCCTGCTCGCTCGCGCCCCCGAGCTGGAGGAGGAGGACGAGCGACTCGCCGGCCATCCGCTGCGGCCCGTAGAACGTACCTTCCGGGAAGTAGGCGACCGATCCGGCGACGAGGTCCTTCCGCGGCGCGTAGTTCATCGCGCCCGACAGGCCGCAGCGGATCTGGTCGAAGTTGTGGCGGTGCCGCGGCGTCGCGTAGTCGGCGAAGGTGCGGACCAGGCTCAGCTCGAAGTTGTCCGGCCGTCCGGACGTGCCGTGCAGGAGGCGCTTGAACTCGATCCGGCCGGCGCGGTGGCCGGAGACCGTCGTCCACGCGACGCGCGCCGGGTCCGCCGCCTGCATGGCTCGCGACCATAGGCGGGGCAGCGAGCCGTCGTCAACGTGGCCGTGCGCTTGAGCCGCGTGGCCCTTCTGGCCTATGCCGATGGCGATGACGGAGCCCCCAATCGGCCGGCGCGGTGGCACCATGCCCCGCCAGGGCAGCGACGGCTACGACCAGACGTGGTACCCGATCGTTCTCTCCCGCGAGGTCGGCATCGGGCAGGTCGTCGCCAGCGAGTTTCTCGACGGCCGCGTGATCGTCTACCGCGGGGAGAGTGGCCGCGTGGCCGTGCTCTCCGCCTACTGCCGGCACCTCGGCGCCGATCTCTCACTCGGGACGGTGGTCGGCGACGACATCCGCTGCGCGTTCCATCACTGGCAGTACGGCGCGGACGGCGCGTGCACGCGCATCCCGGTCACCGACCGTGTCCCGCGCGGCGTGGCCCTCTACCGCTTTCCGTGCGCCGAGGCGTGGGACCTCGTCTGGGCCTTCAATGGTCCCGAGCCGCTGTTCGACGTGCCGCACTTCCCGGTCGCGATCCCCGACCTCGTCTTCCGCACCGTCGAGGCGTGCGATCTCCCCGTCGACCCATGGATGCTGCTCACCAACTCCGTCGACTTCCAGCACCTTCGGGTGCTCCACGGGCTCCGCATCGAATGCGACCCGGGGACGATCGCGTTCCGGGACCACAGCGTCGAGTACGACGTCGTGTTCGAGGACCCGAACCTCGGCGTCTTCGAGCAGCACGTGAAGGTGTTCGGGACGAACACGATCACGTTGAGCGGCCGGATGGCGGGCGCCGACCTGCTCACGCTGTTCAGCGGCGTCCCGCTGCCTGGCGGGCACACCCGGGGATGGGTGGTGACCGCGACGCGCGGCAACGGCGACGAGGCGGAGGTCGCGGCGCGGCTCGCGGCGGGGGAGGCGTTCTTCCTCGGCCTCATCGCCGAGGACAACCCGATCATGCAGACGATCCGCTTCCGCGAGGACGTGCTGCTCCCGGCCGACCGCGCGCTCGCGCGCTTCCTGGCGTACGTGCGCGGCTATCCGCGCGCGCACCCGTCGGCCGATTTCATCCGGTGACGGCGCCGGTCTGAATCGCGCAGTTCTCTCGAGGTCACCATTCCCCCGGCATTTCGCGCAAGCGTTGGGCGGAGTCCCGCTCGCTCGTCGCGAACTTCCTCAACGCGGCGCGATACCGGCGGAGCTGGACATACGCCTTACGCGCCTCTTCTCTCCGCGGCCTGCGGTCGTCCAACTCCCAGTACGACCAGAGTGGTTGCACGACTTCGTCGAGGTAGTCGGAAAGGCGAAAGACACCGCGCGCCGCCAGGATGGCCCGGCGTTCCTCGAAGTCCCGTAGGACGGAAGCCGACCATGGCATCTCAAACCGCAGCATGACCGCCGCCAGCGGTCGGAGATAGTTCGCATCGAGATCGAGGTGAGCCTTCACGACGTCGCGATAGAACGCCATGTGAAGCGTCTCGTCCTTGGCGATCCTTCGCAACGCCGCAGCCAGCGGCGGATGCTGTTCGCCGCATGCACGAGCCGCGCAGAGGTAGAAGGTGCGGGTCGCTGCCTCCTGGATGGCCGTATAGACCATCCCTTCGAACGGTCCGCCCAGCGAGTGGTTCCAGCCCGCCGCGATCATCGCCTTTCGCGAGCGTCCCCGGGCGCTAAAATCCCCGCTCCCCGTGAACAAGAGATAGCTCTCGAGCAGAGTCGCGTGCTGATCCTCCTCCGACGTCCAGACGCGCACGAACTCCTGGATCGGGGCCGGGCAGCTCTCCAGACCGCGAGAGAGGCCGGCGGTGTACCAGGGCAAGTTCACTTCGGTCAGCAACGCCGTCTCGACCGCCAGGTACGCGGTCGGGGAGAGTGGCGACCGCTCGTTCGCCTCGGAGGTTCCGAGCGGAAGGAACTGGTGGTACGACCACTCGTTCTTCCCCGCGGCCTCCTTGTGACGGGCCAGGAGAGCCGCGAACTGCGACTCGAGGGATGGATGCAGGTCGCGGTAAGGATCGTCATCGAATCGGTGCGTCATCGTCGGCCCCCTTGCGGCGCGTCGACCTTGGCTCCGCACTCCTTGGACGCCTGCCTCTTAGCATTGTTGGAGACGCCTTGCTCGGGCGCGGGATACCAGGCCTTCGAAGAGGGCGTGAGGATGGCCTGACGCTCGCCGTTCGGAATCAGCGCGTCGAGTAGCGAGACGGCGACCAACCGCGGAGCAGGTCCATGCTTCCCGGCGACTCGACGGTAGTGGGGACCGCGGGCTCCGGTGGCAATGTCTTCGCAGCCGGCTGGCGCGGCTTCTTCGCAGCCTTCCCTGTCCTGCGCTTGGTACTCGCCGTCTTGGTGACCTTCTTCCGACCGACGTTCTTGGTCGCCTTGCCCTTCGTCTTCTTTTTGGCCATCAACAGCTCCCCTTCCTGGCGCGGTCTTCTGGATCACATAGCACATCGACGGCCCCTGTCGGCCATCATGCCTCACCACCGGCCATGGGACTGCTCGGCGAAATCGGCCTGACGGCCGGAAGGGCGTGACTCGGGTTGACCAGGTATACTGGCGTCCGATGCCCATCCTCCCCCGCTTCGCGAGCGCCATCAATCTGACCGTGCCCCCCGCTCGCGCCGGGGAGTTCCGCCCGCTTGGCCTCGGCCCCCTGTCGGTCTGGCCACCCATCGTCCTCGCCCCGATGGCGGGCGTGACGAACTACCCATTCCGCACGCTCTGCCGTGCCTTCGGCGCCGGCCTCTACGTCTCCGAGATGATCACCGCGCGCGGCTTCCTGGCGGGCAACCAGCGGACGCACCTTCTCGCCGGCAGCCGCGCCGACGAGCGCCCCCGCTCGGTGCAGATCTACGGCAGCGACCCGGAGGTGGTCGGCGAGATGGCGCGGCGGCTGGCTGCAGAGGGCGTGCACCACATCGACATCAACTTCGGCTGCCCGGCGCCGAAGATCACGCGCCACGGCGGCGGGAGCGCGATTCCCGTGAAGCCCCGGCTGATGGCGCGCCTCGTACGGGCGGCCGTGCGCGGGGCGGGCTCGGTGCCGGTCACCGTCAAAGTCAGGAAGGGTATCGACGATGCCCTTCTCACCTATCTCGACGCGGGCCGCGTCGCCGAGGAGGAGGGCGCCGCGGCGATCGGGCTCCACGCCCGCACCGCGGCCCAGCTGTACGCCGGCGAGGCCGACTGGCCGGCGATCGCCAAGCTGAAGGCGGCCGTCCGCATCCCCGTCCTCGGCAACGGTGACGTGTGGGAATGCTGGGACGCGCTCCGGATGCTGCGTGCGACGGGATGCGACGGCGCGATCATCGGCCGCGGCTGCCTCCGCCGGCCGTGGCTCTTCGCCGAGCTCGTTGCCGTCTTCGACGGCCGCGAGCCCCCACTGCAACCGCGCCTCGGGGATATCGTCGCGCTCATGCGTGAGCACGCCGAGCTCCTGATGGCCTTCTTCGGGCCCACGCCCGGCATGCGGGAGATGCGGAAGTGGTGTCTCTGGTACACGAGCGGCTTCCACGGCGCGGCTCAGCTCCGCCCGTATCTCCTTCGCATCGAGAGCCTCGACGAGATGCTCGGCCTCCTCGGTCGGCTCGATCTCGAAGAGCCCTTCCCGCTCGACGCCCTGCGCCGGAGCCGTGCCAAGGACGCGCGGCGGCAGGAGGTCCGGCTGCCGCACGGCTACCTCGATGCGCGCGACGACGACTCTCCCCCGCCGCCGGTCGATGACCTGGCGGGCTGGGACGCCGCGCTCTCGGGCGGTTGAATCGGATCATGTCAGCTCACTCGCCTGACGGCTTCTCGCGGGCCGCCGACCTGTCCGGGGCGGCGCTCCACCCGGGCACGTCGAGTCGCCACCCGCCGCCGAGCGCGCGGTAGAGGGTGACGACGGCCACCAGCTCGTCGCGCTGCGTGCGCGCGAGGTCGAGCTCGGCGGGAAAGAGCTGCTGCTCGGCCTCGAGGACCTCGAAGTAGTTCGCGACGCCGTCGTTGTAGCGCTGGAGCGACAGCGCGACCGACGTCTGAAGCGCCTTCGTCGTCTCGTCGCGATCGGCGTGCACGCCCTTGAGCTTCTGATGGGTGACGAGCGCGTTCGACACCTCCGCAAACGCCTGCAGCGTGGCTTGTTGGTAGCGTTCGACGGCCTCGTCCCGGGCGGCCGAGGTCGCCCGGTAGCTCGCGAGCAGCCGTCCACCCTGGAAGAGCGGACCCGCGAGCGAGCCGCCGATCGCCCATACGTTGCCGGCGCTCTTGACGACGTTCTCGAGCTCGCTGCTCTGGCCCCCGTACAGCCCGGTGAGACCGAGGCGCGGGAAGAAGTTTGCCACGGCGACGCCGACGTCGGCGTTCGCCGCCACGACCGCCTGCTCCGCCTGCTGGATGTCAGGCCGCCGCTCGAGCAGCTGGGACGGCAGACCGACGGGCACCTCCGGGGGCGGCGACTCGCCATCGAGCGGCTTGCGGCGCGCGATGTCGCTTGGCGGCCGTCCGAGCAGGATCGAGAGCTGGTTTTCCTTGGCGACGATCTGGCGCTCGAGCTCCGGGATGCCCGCCCGCGCCTGGGTGAGCGCCGCGCTCGCGCGTGACACCTCGAGCAGCGTGCCGATCCCGCCCGCGTAGCGCCGCCGGAAGAGATCGAGCGTGTCCTGGAACGTGATCGTCGTGCCCTGCGTGATCTCGAGCTCGCGGTCGAGCTCGAGGAGCTCGAAGTAGGCCTGCGCGACGTCGCTCACCAGGGTGAGCAGCACGCCGCGCCGCGCCGCCTCGGCGGCGAGGTAGTCGGCGCGGGCGGCCTCGGTGGCGCGCCGGATGCGCCCCCAGACGTCGATCTCCCAGGCGAGGTTGAAGGTTCCGAGGAAGGAGTTGAGGGTTGGGTTGCCCGTGGCTCCGGGCAGGGGCACGAAGGTACGCTCACGGACCGCCTGGCCCTGATAGCTCACCTGCGGAAACATGTCGGCGCGCGCGACGGCGATCTGGTTGCGCGCTTGCTCGACGCGCGCCGCCGCCGCCCGCAGGTCGTGGCTGCCGCGGATCGCCTCCTCGACGAGCGCCTGCAGGGCGGGGTCGCGGAAGACCCCCCACCACGGTGAGTCGGCGAGCGAGGCGGGATCCGCGGGCCCGCGCTGGCCACGCGTCGTCTCGGGCGTGGGGACGGCCGGGCGACGGTACCTCGGCCCGACCGCGCAGGCGGCGAGGAGCGGCACCGCGAGGGCGACCCAGAGCCGCCTGCCGCGGCCGCGCCTACCCACGCCCGAGCTCTCCGGCCGTCTCCGGCGGCACGCGCGGCGCCGCGCGCTCCGACGCCCGCTCGCGAGCGACGGCCCGCGCGGCCGCCGAGCGCCGGAGAACCACATAGAACACCGGCGTCAGGAAGAGGCCGAAGAGCGTCACGCCGAGCATGCCGCTGAACACCGCGGTACCGAGCGCCTGGCGCATCTCGGCGCCGGGTCCGGTCGCGCGCGCGAGCGGCAGCACGCCCAGGATGAACGCGAACGAGGTCATCAGGATCGGCCGGAGGCGGAGCCGGCTTGCCTCGACGGCGGCCGCGAAGCGGTCCTTGCCCTCTTCCTGCTGCTGCTTGGCGAACTCGACGATGAGCACGGCGTTCTTCGCGGCCAGCCCGATCAGCGTGATGAAGCCGATCTGCGTGATGAGGTTGTTGTCCAGACCTCGCAGCCACGTGCCGAAGAGCGCGAACGGCAGGCACATCGGTGCGATCAGGATGATCGCGAGCGCCAGCGACCAGCTCTCGTACTCGGCAGAATGGACGAGGAACACGAAGAGGACGCAGAGCGGGAAGATGAAGACCGCGGTGTTGCCCGCGAGCTTCGCCTGGTAGGCGATGTCGGTCCATTCGATCTGCATCCCGGGCGGGAGCACCTGCGCCGCCAGCCGCTCCATGGCCGCCAGGGCCGTGCCCTGGCTCCCGCCCGGCGCCGCGTCGCCGTTCACCTCGGCGGCGGGGAACATGTTGTAGCGGACGATCCGATCCGAGCCGCTGCGCCACTGGAGGTTCACGACCGACCCGAGCGGCACCATGCCGTCCGAGTTGTTCCGCGTCTTGATGCGCACGACGTCCTCGGGCTCCGCGCGATAGGCGCCCTCGGCCTGCGCGCGCACCTGGAACGTGCGCCCGAAGCGATTGAAGTCGTTGACGTACACGGACCCGAGGTAGACCTGCAGCGTGTCGAAGACGTTCGCGAGCGGGACGCCGAGCTTCTCCGCCTTCACGCGGTCGATGTCGGCGTACAGCTGCGGGGCCGAGGCGCGGAAGGTGGTGAACACCCGGGCAACGTCCGGATCGCCGCGCGCCGCGCCGACGTAGGCGTCGGTCGCCTCCTGCAGCGCGCGGAACCCCTGCCCGGCGCGATCCTGGACGAGGAGCTTGAACCCGCCCGAGGTGCCGAGGCCCTGCACGGGCGGCGGTGGGATCACGAAGATGCTCGCCTCCTCGATGTCGGACAGACGCCGCTGCAGGGTCGCGATGAGCTCGTTGGCCGTCGGCCCGTGACGCCGCTCCTCCCACGGCTTCGGGCCGACGAAGATGGCACCGGCGTTCGCGCTGTTGGCACGCGTCGCGCCCGAGAACCCCGCGAACGCAACCGCGAACTGGACGCCCGGCGTGGCGAGAATGACCTCGCCCGCTCGCCGCACGACGGCGTCGGTCCGCTCGAGCGACGCCCCGTCGGGGAGCTGGATCGCGACGATGAGATAGCCCTTGTCCTGCGCCGGAATGAAGCCCGTCGGGATGGTCCGGAACCCGACCACGATGAGACCGAGCAGCAGGGCATAGGTGGTGAGCGCAAGGGCGGGTCGGCGTACCAGGCGGCCGACGGCCCCTCCGTAGCGATGACTGGTCCGGTCGAACACCCGGTTGAACGCCCGGAAGAACCGCCCGAACAGGCGATCCCACAGCCGTCCGAGCCAGTCCTTCGCGGCGCCCTCGGGCTGGAGGAGGAGCGCGCACATCGCCGGGCTCAGCGTGAGCGAGTTGAACGCCGACAGTATGGTCGCCACGGCGATCGTGAGCGCGAACTGCCGATAGAACTGGCCCGCGATGCCGCCGAGGAAGGCCGTCGGCACGAAGACCGCCGAGAGACCGAAGGCGATCGCGATGACGGCGCCCGTCACCTCGTCCATGGCTCGGTGCGCGGCCTCGCGCGGCGCGAGCCCCTCGGCGATGTGGCGCTCGACGTTCTCGACCACCACGATCGCGTCGTCGACCACGATGCCGATGGCCAGCACCAGGCCGAAGAGCGAGAGCATGTTGAGCGAGAAACCGAAGGCCTTCATCGCGGCGATTGTCCCCACCAGCGAGACCGGAATGGCCAGCAGCGGGATCAGGCTCGCGCGCCACGTCTGGAGGAACACGAGCACGACGAGGACGACGAGCCCGACCGCCTCGAAGAGCGTGTGGATCACCTCCTTGATCGACTCGCGGACGAACACCGTCGGGTTGTAGACGATCTTGTAGGTGAGCCCCTCGGGGAAGCTCCGCGACAGCTCCTCCATCGTGCGCTCGACCGCCTCCGCCGTCGCCAGCGCGTTGGAGCCCGGCAGCTGCGCGACCGCCATCGCCACCGCCGGCTGGTTATCGAGGTAGCTGTTGACGGAATAGTCGCGTGCCGCCAGCTCGATGCGCGCGACGTCGCGGACGCGCGTGATGCGCCCGTCCATTCCCGTCTTGACGACGATGTTCTCGAACTCCTCGGGCTCGCGCAGCCGGCCGAGCGTCGTCACGGGCAGCTGGAACGCGTGCCCGGGGGGCAGGGGCTGTTGCCCGACGGACCCCGACGCCACCTGCACGTTCTGCTCGCGCAGGGCCTGGATGACGTCGCTGGTCGCGATGTTCCGGCTCGCGAGCCGGCCCGGGTCGAGCCAGACGCGCATGCTGTACTCGCGGAGCCCGAAGAGGTTGACGTCGCCGACGCCCTCGAGGCGCCGGAGCGCGTCGCGCACCCGGATGAGCGCGAAGTTGCCGATGTAGAGCTGGTCGTAGCGCTTGGTGGGCGAGAGGAGGTGCACCACCATCAAGAGGTCGGGGGACGACTTGAGCGTCGTCACGCCGACCCGCCGGACGTCCTCCGGCAGGCGGGGCTCGGCGATCGCGACGCGGTTCTGGACCAGGACCTGCGCCTTGTCGAGGTCGGTGCCGAGCCGGAACGTGATGGTGAGCGTCATCTGGCCGTCGGTCGTGCTCTGCGACGACATGTAGAGCATGTCCTCGACGCCGTTGACCTCCTGCTCGATCGGCGTCGCGACCGTGTCCGCGATGACCTCGGGCGGCGCCCCGGGGTACGAGGCCTGCACCACGATGGTCGGCGGCACGACCTCGGGGTACTGGGCGACCGGCAGCGTCCCGTAGGCCAGCCCGCCCAGGATGAGCGTGACGATCGAGAGGACGGCGGCGAAGATCGGCCGGTCGATGAAGAAGCGCGAGATGTTCATCGGTCCGGGATCGTCTCCCGCTGCGCGTCGACCACGAGCCCGGGTCGCACCCGCTGGAGACCGGCCACGACGATCCAGTCCTCCGGCGTGACGCCCTCGCGGACGACGCGCAGGCCGTCCACCAGCGGCCCGATCTTCACGGTGCGGTACTGGGCCTTCTGCTCCCCGTCGACCACGACGACGTACTTCTGCGACTGGTCGCTGCCGATCGCCTCGTCGGGGAGGAGGATCGCGCGATACTGGCCGCTGCCCGGCAGCCGCAGGCGGGCGAAGAGCCCGGGGATGAGGCTCAGGTCGGGATTCGGCAGCAGCGCGCGGCCGACGATCGTCCCCGTGCCACGGTCGACCTGGTTGTCGACGAAGTCCATGACGCCGTCGTGCGGGAACCCTTCCTCGTCGGCGAGCGCCACGTGCACCGGGTTCTTGTAGTCGCGCGAGCTCGGCCGCTGCCCCGTGCGGGCGAGGCGACTGTACTTGAGGAGCGACCCCTCGTCGGCCTCGAAGTACGCATAGATGGGGTCGAGCGACACGATCGTCGTGAGCAGCGTTCCCCGCGTCCCCACGCCGCCGGTGATGAGGTTCCCCTCGGTGACGAGCTTCCGCCCGACGCGCCCGGCGACCGGCGCCGACACGTGCGTGAACTCGACGTCGAGCCGGGCGGCGTCCACGGCCGCTTGCGCTTCCTCGACCGACGCCTCGGCCTGCCGCAGGTTCGACTCGCGGATGTCCGACTCCTCCTGCGAGATGGCGTGGCTCGCGAGCAGGTCCGCCGCGCGCGCGAAGTTCTTCCGCGCCAGCGCGAGCCGGGATTTCGCCAGCTCGACGTCCGCCTCGGCACGGTGCAGCGCGGCCTCATAGGGGCGCGGGTCGATCAAGAAGAGGAGGTCGCCCTTCTTGACGATCGCGCCGTCCTGGAAGTGGATCGACTGGAGGTACCCGCTCACCCGTGGGCGCACCTCGACCGAATCGACGGCGTCGAGACGGGCGGTGTACTCGTCCCACTCGGTGATCTCTCGTGCGACCGGCTGGACGACCTTCACCTTCGGCGGCGGAGGTGCGGGCGCCGGCCGCGCGCCGCACGACGACAGCATGAGCGCGGCGGCGAGCGGTACCCACCTCGCGCGTCGGAGAGGATCATCCTTCGCCGCACTCGTCATCTGATTCGTCCGGGAGAGGCTCGATCTAGCCCGCCACCGACCGCTGTCACAAGTGGGGTGAGCTCTTCGGCCATCGACGGGGGCTCCCGCCCGTGCCAGCACCGCGTCGAGGCGCGCCGATGGATGATCTCGAGCTGACCTATTAGGCGCTGAGGAATGAGAGCAGGTCGGCGTTGACCTGGTCCTTGTGAGTCGAACACAAGCCGTGCGGCGCGCCCTTGTAGACTTTCAGTTGCGCGTTCTTGATCAGCTTGGAGGAAAGCCGGGCAGAGGCGCCGATGGGGACGATCTGGTCGTCGTCGCCGTGAATGATGAGGGTCGGCACGTCGAACTTCTTCAGGTCCGCGGTGAAGTCGGTCTCTGAGAAGGCCTTGATGCAGTCGAAGGCGGCATTGAAACCCGCCAGCATGCCTTGGAGCCAGAACGAGTCCCGTAAGCCTTGCGAGACCTTGGCGCCCGGGCGGTTGGCGCCGTAGAACGGCGCGCTGAGGTCCTTGAAGAACTGCGAGCGGTCGGCGAGGACACCGGCGCGGATCTGATCGAACGCCTCCATCGGCAAGCCGCCGGGATTGGCCGCCGTCTTGAGCATCAGCGGCGGCACCGCGCCGATCAGCACGGCCTTGGCGACACGCTTCGTGCCGTGGCGGCCGATGTAGCGGGCGACCTCGCCGCCGCCCGTGGAATGGCCGACATGGATCGCGTTCTTCAGGTCGAGCGTTTCGACGAGCGCCGCGAGGTCGTCGGCGTAGGTATCCATGTCGTTGCCATTCCAGGGCTGGCTGGAGCGGCCGTGACCGCGACGGTCATGGGCGATGCAGCGGTAGCCGCGGGAGGCCAGAAACACCATCTGGTCTTCCCAGGCGTCCGCAGTCAGCGGCCAGCCGTGACTGAAGACGACTGGCTGCCCGGTTCCCCAGTCCTTGTAATAGAGGTCGATGGGCGTGGAGTTTTCCCGACCGACGGTGACGCTGCTCATCACACTCCTCCTTCTGTTCGTCGTGTGAATCCGATTGTCGGGGGCTACGCGACTCGTCTGAGCCGCGGGAGAATGACCTGATGCCGGGACCCGCTGCCGTCACGACGTACCGACGACTTTCGCTCGGCTGTGGCTTCCACCCATTGCCGGAGACCGCGCCGGATGTACGCGGGATCGAAGCTCAGCGAGTCGCAGATGGCGATGAACGTGAAGGGGCCGTCGGTGTCGTCGGACGCGAACCAACCGTCCACCTCCGCGAAGAGACGCCGGGCTCGCGGGTCCGCGACGCCCGCCCACCGCTGGAAGGTCAGGACAGCGTCCGCCAGGACCGCGACCTGCAGGCGCTTCTCGGGCTGAATCCGGGCCCCGCCGAAGGGCCTGTCACCGAGCTGCTCAGGCAGGATGGTGTCTGGCGCGAGCTCAGGCTCTGGAAGGTGCATTGTCCGACCTCCTTGGTTCCAGGGGTCGCTTACCGCAACTACCGTGCCGTCCCGCAGAGGGCCGAGGCGGAGGATCCGAAGGACCACGTGCCGATCGTTCGGCACCCGTGCCGATCCGTCGGCAGAGGGAGGGCGTGCCGCGCCGGCCTACAGCCCGGGCATCTCCGCGTCGTGAGCGTGGCCGATCGCTCGCCGAAGGCGGCGGTCCAGCTTGCCGCACTCGAAGATGACCTTCTGGGAATGCACCGCCTTGACGGCATCCAGCGGCACACGGAACTCGCCAGCGTTCTCCACGTAAACCACCAGACCATCCGGCGATACGTCCCGGACCGCGCCGAACTCATCGTCCCCATCGGTAACAAATGTCTGGTACCCGACTTCGATCGTCTCCCGCATGACCCGATCTCCCAGTTTCTCACTACAGGTTGTCCCGCTTGGCGCGTCCATTCTTGACGGGTTGCTCGCGCTACTGGGCAGTATACCCACCGTCAATCGGGAAAATCTGGCCGGTGACGAACGAGGCGTCGTTGGAACAGAGCCAGATGACGGTGCTCGCGACCTCTTCCGGCCGGCCGATGCGTCCGATGGGATGTGCGGACTCCAGCATCTGCCTTACCTCAGGCGCAGTCGCAAAGTCGCGAAACATTCGCGTCTCGATTGCGCCTGGAGCGACGGCATTGATTCGAACGTTCTGTTTGGCGTATTCGAGCGCGACCGATTTGGTCAACCCCGCGACGGCGTGTTTGCTGGCAGCGTAGATTGGAGCCGTTGCAAAGCCGATCAGTCCTGCGACTGAAGAGTTGTTGACG
>Ga0209376_1000668_pt1 | contig 37072 bp, 36 predicted proteins | sample GraSoiAngelo_134_FD_185891 | JGI IMG/M metagenome (GOLD analysis project Ga0209376, IMG submission 185891) | Grasslands soil microbial communities from the Angelo Coastal Reserve, California, USA - 14_0929_05_30cm (SPAdes) (version 2) | ecosystem: Environmental > Terrestrial > Soil > Grasslands ...
TAGCAATGGCGATTCGGAAAAAGACCGGAAACGCTCCAGAGGAGAGGCTCGAAGCTGACAGGAGACGGTTGGAGCTCCTGGCGGCGCAGTGCGGCGAGGAGGCCGGCCTGCACCGCCCGCTCAACGACGTTGTTGGCGGAGTGATCACGGGGATTCCGGAGGAGACGGACCTCGCCCAGGCACTGTCCGACCGGGAGACCAGCGACTTGCTGGTGCACCTGCTGGACCAGAACCGCGAACAGGTCGAGCGCGCGCTCGAGCGCCTGCGGGAAGGTGCGTACGGGATCTGCGAAGGGTGCGGCCGCCGGATTCCCGAAGCGCGACTGCGGTACCAGCCGGCCGCCACACGCTGCGTCGAGTGCCAGGGCCACTGGGACCGAATCAACGGAAGAACCGCCTAACTCTTATCGCTCTCCCGATCGGGAGAGCACCAGGGGAGCGGTCTAAAGCAGGTTCTCCAGACCCCTCCCCACGACCCGTAGGGGAGGCAAAAGAGTTGTCTCGCGGAAGTTCTCCAAGCCCCTCCCCACAAAGTGGGGAGAGCAGCACGGGAGCGGTCTCTGTGAAGTTCTCCAAGCCCTCCCCACGAAGTGGGGAGGGCACAAGGGGAGGGGTCTCTGTGAAGTTCTCCAGACCCCTCCCCACGAAGTGGGGAGGGCAAAAGGGGAGCGGTCTCTGTGAAGTTCTCCAGACCCCTCCCCACGAAGTGGGGAGGGCAAGGGTGGGGCGCTGGACCTGAGCTATACCCTCTTAGCGGGCCGGACTAAGGCGACCACGCCCATGACCAGCCCGACCACGACCATCGCCGACCCGATCCAGAACCACTTGACGTCCCCGGTCATGTAGCTGCCGGGTATGTAGCCCAGGCCCTGACCTGCGAACACCGCCCCCGCGAGCAGCATCAGCGCGCCGACGATCGCGAGCCCGGTCCTCACCCCAGCTAACTACTCGGCGCGGTCACCTCACATTCCGCCGTAGACAACCGACTTTTCCTCGGTGTACTGGAGGAAAGCCTCCACCCCATGCTCCTTGCCGAAGCCCGACTGTTTGGTGCCTCCAAAGGGAAGCTCGTCGTGCGCGATCTGGAGCGCATTGACCCACGTGTATCCCGCCTCGAGCTCCTGGACCGCCCGATTCGCGGCGGCCATGTTGGTGGTCCAGATCGACGACCCGAGGCCGAACTGCGAGTCGTTGGCGAGTCGAAGACCTTCGTCGAGGTCTTTGATGCGGCGGATCGGCAGCGCGGGCCCGAAGACCTCCTCGGTCCACATGCGAGCGCCGTCCGGCACGTTCTCCAGAATCGTCGGCTCGATGAACCAACCCTTCTCATACTCGGCGCCCTTGGGCCTGCCGCCGCCGTGGGCAGCCTTGGCGCCACGGTCGATGGCATCCTTCACCTGCGCCTCAACCTCTGCGCGCTGCGTCTCGGTGTGCATCGGTCCCATGCGGCTGTCCTTCTCCAACCCGTTGCCCGGCTTCAACTTGGAAGCTCGCGCGATGAGCTTCTCGAGCAGCGCGTCGTAGACGCCATCCTGCACGTAGAGTCGCTTGACCGCCAGGCATGCCTGACCGCAGTTGAAGAACCGGCCGATCGAGATCGCCTTCGCGGCGCCCTCGATGTCCGCGTCGTCGAGCACGATGCACGGGTCGCTGCCACCGAGCTCGAGCGTGACCTTCTTCAAGCCTTCCGCCGCGCGTGCCATCACCTTCTTGCCGGTCGGCGTCGAGCCGGTGAGCGCGATCTTCCTGATCAAGGGATGGGACACGATCGCCTCGCCAGTCGCCTGGCCTAGCACAACGTTGACCACGCCCTCTGGCAACCCGCCCTCGATCAGCGCTTCGATGCACGCAAGTGTTGACAGCGGCGTCGTGCTCGCCGGTTTCAGGACGACCGTGTTGCCGGCCGCGATCGCGGGTGCGACCTTGTTCGCCGCGAGCGTCAGCGGAAAGTTCCACGGCACGATGGCGCCGCACACGCCGATCGGCCTGCGGATGACGAGCCCGTATGTCGTCAGGTCGGGCAGGCGCACGTGCTCGCCGTGGATCTTGTCCGCGAGGTCGGCGAACCATGCGATGTTCTCCCCGAAACGCTGTGCTTCAATGCGCGACTCGAGCAGCGTCTTGCCCTGTTCCTTGGTCAGGATGGGCGCAATCTCCTCCACCTTGCCCAGCATGTGCTGCGACGCCCTGTGCAGGACCTCAGCCCGCTTGTTCGCCGGCAGCTTCGACCAGGTGGCGAAAGCCTTGGACGCAGCCTGGGCGGCCTTGTCCACGTCGGCGGCACCGCCCGCCGGAACTTCGTCGACAATTTCTCCGGTCGCCGGATTGCGGACCTCGTACGTCTTGCCGGAGGCGGCCTTTGCCCGGTCGCCTTCGATGATCATCGTCGCCATACGCCACCCCCGTGCCTGGTTTTGGTTCTTCGATAAGGTTATCGGGTTCGCTATGTCGGTCAGATTGGAGAAGCAGGGCGGGGTCGGAGTCATTGTCCTCGATCGCCCGCCCGCGAACAGCTACGACTACGCGTTCCTCCGCTCGTTCGCCGGTGCGGTGGACGATGTCCGTGCCGACGAGGACATCCATGCTGTGGTCGTCACAAGCGCGTCGGAGAAGTTCTTTTCCGCGGGGGCCGATGTCAGCGCCTTCGCGTCCGGCACAACTCGCTCACGCGTGATGACCGCGACGCTGGCGCATGAGGCGTTTCGAAAGATGGAGAACACGCCGATCGTTTTCATCGCGGCCATCTGCGGGCATTGCCTCGGCGGCGGATTCGAGCTCGCGCTCGCGTGCGATATGCGTTTTGCGGCGGAGGGCTCGTACCAGATCGGGCTGCCGGAGCTCAACCTCGGTCTCTTTCCGGGCAGCGGCGGCACCCAGCGGCTGCCGCGGCTGGTCGGCCTTGCGAAAGGCCTGGACATGATCTTCAACGCAACGACGGTGCCGCCGGCGAAGGCGAAGGAAGCGGGGTTGGTGGACCGCCTGTTTCCCGACGCCGCCTCGTGCCGGCAGGAGGCGATCGACTACGCGACCAAGATCGCGGCCGGACCCAGCGTGGCACTCGGCCACGCGAAGCTCGCGATCACGCAGGGCTACAGCGCGCCGCTTGACCTGGGCCTCGCCCTCGAGCGCGAAGCGATCAGCCGCGTTTTCGTCTCCAAGGACGCCAACGAAGGGATCAAGGCCTTCGGAGAAAAGCGGAAGCCCGACTTCAAAGGGGAGTAATCAGAGCCCTCCCCTTCCGGATAGTCCGGACTGTCCGGGATTCTTGGTGGGGTTCCGCTCGCTTTGTCCGGACTATCCGGGATGCGCGATCGACTCTACGTAGGACCGGTAGTTGCGCTCGAGCTCATTCATCGAGTCGCCGCCGAACTTCTCGAGCAACGCGTCCGCGATCACAAGCGCGACCACGGCCTCGCCGATGACGCCGGCCGCCGGCACTACACAAACGTCGCTGCGCTCGTAGTGGGCCTCGGTTTTTGCCTTCGTCTTCAGGTCGATCGATGCCATCGGCTTCTTCATCGTCGAGATCGGCTTGATCGCCACCCGCAGGTCGATCGGCTCGCCGTTCGTCACGCCGCCGGTCAGGCCTCCCGCGCGATTGGTCAGGTGGCGGAAGCGACCTTCCTGGTAGTCGATCTCGTCGTGGAATTCGGAACCGCGCCGCGCCGCGCCCTCGAATCCCGCTCCGAACTCCACTCCCTTCACCGCGTTGATCGACAGCACCGCCTGCGCGAGCCGGCCGTCCAGCTTGCGGTCCCAGTGCACGTAGCTGCCCAGCCCGGCGGGCACACCGCGCGCGATGACGCGAAAAGTCCCGCCCAGCGTGTCTCCCTGCTCGGCAGCCTCATCGATCGCGGCGACCATGCGCTGGGAAGCTTCGGGGTCGGGGCAGCGGACCGGCGACTTCTCAACGTCGTCTTCGGTCAGGATGTCCGGGTCGCAGCCGTCGAATCCGATGTCGACGGTGCCGATCGACTGCGTGAAGCTGACGACGTCGATGCCGAAATGGCCCAGCAGCTTGCGAGCGATCCCACCCGCTGCCACCCTGGTCGCCGTCTCCCGCGCCGAGGACCGCTCCAGCACATTGCGGATGTCGGTGTGCCCGTACTTGAGCGCCCCGGCCAGGTCGGCGTGACCAGGTCGGAGGCGCGTCACCACCTTCGGCTCGAAGCCTTCCTTGGATGCGGTCATCTGGCCGGTCCAGTTGACGTGGTCCTTGTTCTCGAGGACAAGGGTCACCGGGCTGCCGATCGTGAAGCCGCCCCGCACACCACTGACGATCCGCGCCAAGTCGGTCTCGATCTTCTGGCGCCCTCCGCGGCCATGTCCGCCTTGCCTCCGCGCGAGATCCCGGCGAAGATCTTCCTCGCTGATCTCGAGTCCGGCCGGCAATCCTTCGATGACGACCGTGAGTTGGGGCCCGTGTGACTCGCCTGAGGTCAAGAACCGGAGCATGGAGGCGATCATAGGAGACACCGCGGCAGTGGCCCGACCACTCAGCCCCACCAGGCCGGGCCCATGAACGCGCCCGGCCAGAATCCCCGGCGAGTGGGGAGGCTGCAAGTCGCACTGATCGACGTGGGCGGCACGTTGTGGCCGAATTCCTGGCCGATCCGCAAGGAAGATGCCGTTGGCCGTCGGGTCCGGATTCGAGCCGCGATGCCCGGGATCGAGGCGGCGACGGTCGAGGCGCTGGCGGATGACCTGATCGAGAGCAGCCGGCCGGGCGACGAGGCGCGCACCATCTCGACCGAGAACAAGGTCTCGATCGACTCGCCGGCCGAGTTGCTCATCAGCGCGAGCCTCAGCCGTTGCGGTCTGCCGGCGGACGCGGACACCATCCGGCGCATACGGCGCGCCATGTCGATCCCCGTCTCCGACCGGATGAAGCCGCTGCCTGGGGCCGTCGAGCTCCTCGCCGAGATCCGCCGTCTTGGCATGCGCAACGTCATCGCCAGCAACACGTACTGGCGCGACGCTGACAGCTACTGGGAGGACTTTCGCCTGCTGGGCATGGCCGACCACATAGACGGCGTCATCACCTCGGTCGACGCGGGACGCCTGAAGCCACATCCCGCGGTGTTTGAGATGGCGATGCGATGGGCGGGCGTCGGCGCCGAGAAGTGCGTTGTCATCGGCAACCGCGAGGAGAACGACATCGAGCCGGCGCTCGAGCTGGGCATGCGGGCGATCCTCGTCCATCCCGACGACCCTGCACCCGCGATGAGCCGTGCTGAGGCGGTGGTGCCGGATCTCTGGGAGTGCGCGAAAGCGGTCAGGAATATGCTCGGATCTTGATGCGGCGCGAAATCGACCGAGAGGTTGAGCGGCTCGTGCTTACTCTCCACGTGAACGGGGAGAAGTCCGAGCTTCTGGTGCCCGTGCACAAGACGCTGCTCGAGGTGCTTCGCGAAGACATGCAGCTGACCGGAACAAAGCACGGATGCGAGCTGGGCGAGTGCGGGACTTGCACCGTGCTGGTGGACGGCAAGCCGGAGCTGAGCTGCTTGCTGCTTCCGATCCAGATCCATGGGCGAGCCATCACGACCGTCGAAGGAATGGCAAGCGGGTCCGAGCTGCACCCGCTCCAGCAGGCCTTCGCCGAGCTCGGCGCGGCGCAATGCGGCTACTGCACTCCGGGCATCTTGCTGGCGAGCAAGTCGCTGCTCGAAGACAACCCCCGGCCGACGCGCGACGAGATCCGCGAAGCGCTCGCCGGCAACCTGTGCCGCTGCACCGGCTACACCAAGATCTTGCAAGCGGTGGAGCTTGCCTCAGGGCGGATGCATGACTGAAAACCCCCTCCCGCCGGCTATGCCGTCGGCCTCCCCGGCAAGGCGGGGAGGTGAAAGCGCTGACCTCAAGGTGGTGGGCAAGCCGCTGCCGAAGGTCGACGCCTCGACGAAGGTCACCGGGCGCGCGGTGTACGCGGACGACATGCTGCCGGCGCGCACCCTGCACTGCAAGATCCTGCGCAGCCCGCACCCGCACGCGCGCATCCTCTCGATCGACACCTCCGCGGCCCGTCGCATCCCGGGCGTCATCGCTGTGATCACCGGCGCGGACCTTCCGATCAAGTTCGGCATCCTCCCCGTCACGCAGGACGAGCGCGCCCTCGAGCACGAAAAGGTCCGCTACGTCGGCGACCCGATCGCTGCGGTCGCGGCGACCGAGGAAGAGATCGCGGCCGCGGCCTGCGACGCGATCATCGTCGAATACGAGGTCCTCGAGCCGGTGATGTCGATCGACGCCGCGCTACAGCCCCCGAAAGACGAGCGGGTCCAGGACTACGGCGGCCCCAACAATGTCCACAAGTTCGTGGCGCTGGAGTTCGGAGATGTGGACGACGGATTCAGCCGCGCCGAGCATGTCCGCGAGGACGTCTTCTTCTTTCAGGGCAACACGCACCTGCCGATGGAGCAGCACAGCGCCATCGCGACGTTTGTCGACGGCAAGGTGACGCTCTGGTCGTCGACCCAGGTCGTCCATTACGTGCACCGCGCCCTGTCGAAGGTGCTCGAGCTGCCGATGAACCGGATCCGCGTGATCGGAGCGGCACACGGCGGAGGCTTCGGTGGAAAGACCGATCCCTTCGCGCACGAGATCATCGTCGCCAAGCTCGCGATGCTCACCGGTCGGCCCGTCAAGTGCACCCTCAGCCGCGAAGAGGTTTTCTATGCGCACCGCGGCCGGCATCCCGTGCTGATGTGGGTCAGGACCGGCGTGACGCGCGATGGCCGCATCACCGCGATGCATTTCCGCAGCGCCCTCGATGGAGGCGCCTACGGCTCATACGGAGTCGCCTCCACCTTCTACACGGGTGCGCTCCAGACCGTCACTTACGATATTCCCGCCTACCGTTTCGAAGGCTGTCGTGTGTTCACCAACAAACCGCCTTGCGGACCCAAGCGTGGGCATGGCACTCCGCAGCCGCGCTTCGCGTTGGAGCTCCACCTGGAGAAGATCGCGCGCGACCTCGGCCTGGATCCGGTCGACCTCAAACGGCGCAACTTCGTCAAGCCCTACAGCAGGACCGTGAACTGGCTACGCGTCACCTCGTGCGGACTCGAAGAGTGCACCGAGCGCGTGATGAACGCGTCCGGTTATCAAGATCGGACCAGGCGCGCGGGTCACGGTATGGGCTTCGCCATTTCCAGCTACATGTCCGGCGCGGGTACGGCCATCTACTGGAACGATATGCCCCATTCCGAGGTGCAGATCAAGGTCGACCGGGGAGGCGTCACCGTCTTCTGCGGTGCCATGGACATAGGGCAGGGATCAGATTCGATGCTGGCCTCGATCGTGGCCGAGGAGCTTGGACTCCAGCCTCCCGACATCCGCCTGGTAACCGCCGACACCGACACGACTCCCATCGACCTGGGTTCCTATTCCTCACGCGTGACGTTCATGGCGGGCAACGCGGCGCTCGAAGCCGCGCGAAAGATGCGCGCGAAGCTCGTGGAAGCCGCGGCGGCGAAGATGGGCCGCGACCCTGCCGGCGTCGAGGTGACCGACGGCCGCATCGGCGACTTCAGCTTCGAGGAAGCAAGCATCCTGGCCGAGGCGCGGTTCGGCACCCTGACCAGCGCGGGAAGCTACACGCCGCCCAAGATCGCCGGGCCGTTCAAGGGCTCTGGTGTCGGACCAAGTCCCGCGTACAGCTACTCCGCTTGCGTAGTCGACCTCGACGCGGACGCGCGCACGGGGCTGGTGCGCGTGAACAAGGTGTGGATCGCCCACGACGTGGGCCGCGCCATCAACCCGCTGCTTGTCGAGGGACAGGTCGAGGGAAGCGTGTACATGGGCCTAGGGGAAGCTCTGATGGAAGAGCAGGCATTTCGCAAAGGCCTGCACAAGTGGCCGTCGATGCTGGAGTACAAGTCACCCACGTTTCTGGATACGCCGGAGATCGAGACGTTCATCGTCGAGACGGTTGACCCGGAAGGGCCCTACGGCGCGAAGGAGGCAGGACAGGGCCCGCTGCTTCCAGTCCCGCCGGCGATGTGCGCCGCGGTGTTCGACGCCCTTGGGGTGTGGATCGACGAGATCCCAGTGACGCCCGAGAAAGTGGTCGAGGCGTTGCGCCGCAAAGAGAAAGGAGAGCCAGCGCGCTACGGACCGCCGCGCTTTCCGTCGATTCCGTATCCGCCGGTGATCAAAGTAGAGCCACCGCCCAAGGACCTCGATGCTGCGACTGCCGCGATTTAGTTACCTGCGGCCGAAGACGGCGCGCGAGGCCGCGAAGATGGCGGCGGATCTGGGCCCGAGCGCGATGTTCGTGGCCGGAGGCACCGACCTATTTCCAAAACTGAAACGCCGCCAGTTCGAGATCGATACATTGATCGGGCTCGATTTCCTGCCGCGCGAGATCCGCAACGGGTCCGCCGAGCACACCATCGACGCAGGCGTAACCTTGAGCGCCGCCGCACACAACGCGCATCTGAACGAACACTTCACCGGCTACGCACAAGCCGCCGGTCTCGTCTCGTCTCCCCCCTTGCGCAACGCCGGCACCATCGGAGGAAACCTCTGCGTCGACACGCGATGCAACTACTACGACATGACCTACGAGTGGCGCAAGGCTGCCGGGTTCTGTTTGAAGAAAGACGGGGACATCTGTCTCGTCGCACCGAGCAGTCCCCGGTGCTGGGCCGTCTCTTCGTCGGACACTGCGCCCATGGCGATGGCCCTCGAAGGAGTCGTGACGCTGGTCGGCGTGGATGGCGAGCGCGAGGTTCCCGTCGCCTCGCTCTACCGCGACGACGGCATCGAGTACATGGCGAAGCAGCCGTCAGAGGTTGTCACCGCGCTTCGACTCAAAGGGAGCCCGAACACGCGCAGCGCGTACGTAAAGCTCCGGCGGCGTGGCTCGATCGACTTCCCGATCGCGGGCGCGGCGGTCGCGCTCCAGCTCGATGGCGAAGTCGTCAGCGGCTGCCGGATCGTCTTGTCGGCGGTGGCCTCGTACCCGTTGGAAGCGACCGCGGCTGAAGTTTTCCTGAAGGGAAAACGGCTGGAAGCGGACGTCGTACGGGAAGCGGCCGAGCTGGCGGCCAAGCCGGCAAAACCTCTCGACAACGCCGACCTCAGCCACTTCTGGCGGAAGCGAATGGTTCGCGTCGTCGTCGAGCAAGCGTTGGCGCGAGCAACGACCAACGGGGGGGCCTCAGTGGTTAAGCTTTCAGGCCGGTGATGCGCCAATTGAACTTGCAATCCGCACAGGGAATGGTCGAGTACGCGCTGATTCTTGCGCTTATCGCCCTGATCGTGATCGTTGCTCTGATCACGACTGGCGGCCAGTTGTTGAACGTCTACTCGAACATCACGGCCACCATGTGCAGCTACCACGTGGGGTGCTGAACCGGGCTCGTTCCCGTCAGCGCGCCCAGGGCATGGTCGAGTTCGCCTTGATCCTGGCGCTCGTGGTGCTCATCGTGATCATCGCGCTGATCACGACCGGCGGCCAGGTGATGAACTTGTACTCGAATATCACCGCGACCATGTGCAACTACAAGGTGGGCTGCTAGCTCGGACCCAACGCCTCCCCACTTGTCGGGAGATGTGGAACTCTTCCCCATTTATGGGGAAGTACCCGCCGGAGGCGGGGGATGGGGCGGCGCCGGAGGGCCGGGTTGGAGTTAGCCGGCCGCCGCCGCCCGAGCGGCCCGCTCGGCGTTTCGCCGGATCGTTTCCATGTCCTTGGTCGCGAGCGCCTCGGCAGGAAACAGCGATCCCGTGAGCCCCACTGCCTTGACGCCAAGCCGCAGGTAGGCGCCTATGTCCTCGATTGGCACTCCGCCCGAAACCCAGAACGGAACGCCGGCGAGCGGGCCGTTCAGTGATTCGATGTAGCGAGGTCCGCCCACCGGTGTGATTGGGAACACCTTCACCAGCGCCGCGCCTGAAAGCCTCGCCTGGTAGATCTCGGTAGGGGTCAGCGCGCCAAGGACACACAGGATGTCCTCCTTGCGGCAAGCGTCGGCGACCTCGGGCAGCAGAACCGGCGTCACGACGAACGAGGCACCGGCCTGCTTGGCCTCAGTCACCGCGCCCGGATCCCACACCGTCCCCACACCGACCGAATACCTGCCCCCCGTCGTGGCGATGAGGCCTTTGATCAGCTCGAAGCACGACGGGACCGTCTTCGTGATCTCGATCGTGAACACGCCCGCCTCGAGCGCCGTCAGGCACGCCTGAAATCCGGCGGCGGCGTTGTCGGTGCGCAGCACGCCGCAAATACGGTTGGGGAAAGCTTCGGCGATGGACCGCACGCCGCAGGGAATTATCCCCCAGCCGCTTCCCGGCCCTCGGTATGCTGGTACATACGTATGACAGGTGCCACAGCCACCGAGAGCACCCGTGATCAGATCATCCACGCGGCGGCCGATTCCCTCCTCGAGAACGGGTATTCGGGCACCAGCGTCCGGTCCATCGCGTCGAAGGCAGGAGTCGCTATCGGCAACCTGCAGTACTGGTTCCCGACCAAGTCCGAGCTGCTGGTCGAGGCGTGGCGGTACCTGACCGCGAAGTCCGTCGAGGAGCTGCGCCGGACCCTGAACCAGCTGACCGATCCGCTCGAGGTCCTGGAGGTGGGCGTGGAGTCGCTGTGGGACTCACTGCGCCGCCTGGGCGACGTCCAGCTCGCGGCGTTCGACCTGCTGGTGCAGGCGCCGCGCACCGAGCGCTTGCGGGCCTACCTGCCGGAGCTCTTCACGCGCTACCGCGAGGTCATCCAGGAGCAGCTCGATCGGCTCGAGGAAGACGGCCGGATCCGTCTCACCGTGCCTCGCGACGTGCTCGTCCCCCTCGTCCTGAACACGGTGCTTGGCTTTGGCCTCTACTACGTGGTCACACGCGACGACGAGTCCTGCCTGCGCGCACTTTCCGCATTCCGGCAGCTCGCGGGCAGCGTGATCGAGGCCGTTGAATGACCGTCCAGCTTCAGGCGCTGGACCGCGAGCTCGACCGCCTGGAGGGCCTGTGGTCAGACGGGCTGTCCGAGACGTATCGCGCGTACCTCGACAGCGTCGGTCAATTCGCCGCCGAGACACAGCCCAAGCTGGCCCTGGCGGCGGCCCTGATCGAGGTCGGCCTCCGGCTGCAGGGCCTGGGCGGCCGGGCGGCGCCGCCGACCACGCTCCTGATGGGCGACCTTTGCCTGGCCCGCGGCTCGAGGCTGCTGGCTGACAACGCGCCGCTGGCCGTCCAGGTGGCTTTCGCTCGCGCGATCGAGTCGATGTCCTCGGCGGCCGCGTCCGAGCAGCCGACCCCGACGACTAGGCCGCTGCTTGCGACCGCGCTCGGAGCCGGGACCCCTCCTGGGGCACAAGTGAGGTGACCGCCAACCGCATCGAGTTCGACACCACACGCTCCACCGAATTCGTCGACATCACCGATCGCATCCGCGAGTCGGTGCGACGATCCGGATTGCGCGACGGCTGCGTCCACCTTCAGTCGCTGCACACGACACTCGGCATCGCCGTCAACGAAAACGAGCCTCTACTGCACCGCGATTTCGAAAACCTGCTGGAGCGACTGGCTCCGACAGGGGCGGGCTACGAGCACGACGACTTCTCGCGGCGCTTCGACGTCCCGCTCGGCGAACCGGTCAACGGCCACGCGCACTGTCGCCAGCTCCTGCTGACCGCTTTCGCCACCTTGCTGGTGGAGGACGGGCAGCTGGTCCTCGGCCGGTGGCAATCCGTATTCGCGGTGGAGCTGGACGGCCCACGGCACCGGCAGCTCGCGGTGCAGCTCGATGGGGACTTCGGCCGTCGCCGCAGCGACGTGCCGGAGTCGCTGGTGGAGATCGAGCTTGCCCGGCAGCTGATGGTCGACCCCGACGCCGTCGCATCGCCGATGCGCCGGCTCGTCGAGGCGGGCGGAAAGCGCCTCCGGCCAAAGCTCGTCCAGCTCACCGCTGCGATCGGCCCTCGCAACGACCCGCTGCGCGCCGCCGAGCTGGCGGCGGCGGTCGAGCTGCTGCACAACGCGACCTTGATCCACGACGACTACGTCGACGAGAGCACTCACCGGCGCGGCCGTCCAACAGTCGCCGCCGAAGAAGGGCCGGAGCGCGCGATCGCGGTCGGCGATTTCTATTTCGCGAAGGCGACGCGCCTGATCGCTGAGATGGGCAACGCGGGCGTCACCTCGGCGCTGGCCGAAGCGCTCGAGGCGATCTGCGCATCGCAGATCGACGACGTCGCGCTACGCGGGGCATTTCCGGGCGACCGCGAATCGTACCTGCGAGTGGTCCGCGGCAAGACGGCGTCGCTCTTTGCGGCTGCGTGCGCATCGGGCGCGCTGCTATCCGGAGCCGAGCCCGAGGTGGTGGCCGCTCTGCGCCGGTACGGCGACCTGCTTGGGATCGCTTTCCAGATGGCCGACGATATGGTCGACTTCAGCCCGAGCTCGGGTAAGCCGGTCGGTCTCGACGTGCGCCAGCGCGTGCTTTCCCTTCCTCTTATCTATGCGGCGGAAGATCGCGTCGTCGGCCCGGAGATACGCCGCCTCCTGGCCGGCTCCCTGGGCGACGCCGAGGTCGGGCGTGTCACCGAGCTCGTGACTTCGTGCGAAGCCCTGACACGGGTGCGCAAAGAGGCGCAGGCACTGGTCGAGGATGCCGTGCGCGAGCTGGAGGCAGTGGAGCTGGATGGGCTCCGGCCGGCGCTCGTCGGATTGGCGCTCTCGGCGGTCGACCGTCAGTCCTAGGACCCCAAACCCTGACGCTGCCTGCACCGTCGCCCACCTCGGCGCCTCAGGTACCCGTCACGATTCCGACGGTTCCCATGGCCAGGCTGTGAAAGCGCGCGTCTGACCATCCGGCGGCCCGTGCCATCGCGGTGAGCTCCTCAGGCGTGCGGTAGGTGTCGACGGTGTCACTCAGGTATCGGTACGCGGATGGCTGTCCCGAGACCAGGCCACCGATGACCGGCAGCAGCGCTCTGAGGTAGGTCCGATACGCCGCCCCGACGACGCCCTTCGGCGGGCGGACGAACTCCAGGACGACGACGTGTCCCCTGGTGACGCGGCGCATCTCACGCAGACCGCGGAGGGGGTCGGCCAGGTTGCGGAGGCCGAATGCGATGGTCGACGCATCGAAGCTTGCATCATCGAACGGAAGGTTCAGAGCGTCCCCTTCGATGAACTCGATCTGAGGATGCTCGCGGCGCGCGATCGCGAGCATCTGCGGGCTGAAGTCGATGCCCACCACCCGGCCCCCTCCGGCGAGCTTCGCGAGCTCCGCCGCCAGCTTGCCCGAGCCGCATGCCACGTCCAGGGCCGATCCGCCAGGTCGCAATCCCGTCTCGCGCGCGGCTTGCCGGCGCCAGCCCGCGTCGGTGCCCGCGGACAGCACCGTGTTGACGGTGTCGTAGCGGCCGGCGATGCGGTCGAACATCGACCGCACTGCGTCAGGATCTCGTTCGCTCAGATTTTCTGCCAGATCGAAGCGATGCCCTGCCCGACGCCGATGCACATCGTGGCGAGGCCGTACTCCGCGTCTCGGTGCTCCATCTCGCGAACCAGCGTTCCGACAAGCCGAGCGCCGCTGCTGCCGAGGGGATGCCCCAGTGCGATCGCGCCCCCGTTGACGTTGACCCTTTCCTCGTCCAAACCCAGGAGCCGGATGCACGCCAGCGACTGCGATGCGAACGCCTCGTTCAGCTCGACGACGGCCATATCGCCCGGGTGCAACCCAGCCTTCTCGAGTGCCTTCAGCGAAGAAGGGACTGGCCCGATGCCCATGTAGTCGGGATGCACGCCCGCCGGCGCGGCGGCCACAAGTCGTGCGAGCGGCTGCAATCCGCGTTCCCTGGCCTTCGTATTGGACATCAGCACCAACGCGGTGGCGCCGTCGTTCAACGGCGAAGCATTGCCCGCGGTGACGGAGCCGTTTTCCGCGAATGCAGGCTTCAGCTTGGCAAGCGATTCCAGGGTCGAATCGGGCCGGGGGCCTTCGTCGTCCGAGACCACCAGCGGCTCGCCTTTTCGCTGCGCGATCGAGACGGGCACAATCTCCTCCGCCAGCCGGCCCGATCGCCGCGCGGCAACGGCGCGTTGGTGGCTGCGCAGCGCAAACGCGTCCTGTTCCTCCCGTGAGACCTCGTACTTCTGGGCGACCCGTTCCGCGGTCTCCCCCATCTGCAGCGTGCCGTACATCGTGGCCATCTTCGGATTGACAAGTCGCCATCCCAGCGCGGTGTCATAGGCGGTCTGCGATCCACGGGGAAATCCCCCGTCCGGCTTGGGCATCACCCACGGCGCACGGGTCATGCTTTCGACGCCGCCGGCGACCATGATGTCCGCCGCGCCGGACTGGATCTCGCGAGCGGCGGCGATGGTCGCCTGCATCCCCGACCCGCACAGACGGTTCACGGTCTGGCCCGGAACCTCCACCGGAAACCCGGCGAGGAGCAGGGCCATACGAGCGACGTTGCGGTTGTCCTCGCCCGCCTGGTTGGCGCAACCGAGGATGACGTCCTCGACCTCCTCGGGCATGACGTGCGCGCGCTCGCACGCCTCCTTGAGAACGATCGCGGCGAGGTCGTCCGGGCGCACGTCCTTCAGCTGGCCGCCATAGCGCCCCATCGGCGTGCGCGCTGTGGCGACGATTACCGCTTCCGGCAAGTCACTGGCAACTCTTCCCCATTTATGGGGAAGTACCGCCCGTAGGGCGGGGATGGGGCTGGCGGTTCATTTCTTCGCTAACCGCCGAGCCAGAAATGCCTGCACGCCTTCTGCGAACTCGGAGCTCGCGGCCTGCGCCTCCTGCAGGTAGGACTCAAACTCCATCGCATCCTCGTAGCTCGAGACCAGCGCGTGGTTGACCGAGCGCTTGGCCCCGGCGAGCGCCTGCCTCGGCTGCGCCACGAGTTGATTGGCGAGGTCATGGACCTCTTCTTCCAGCCGCTCCGCCGGCACGATCCGGTTGATCACACCTAGCCGGTGGGCGTCCGCCGCCGAGAGCGGCTTGCCCGTGAAGAACATCTCGTACGCGACGCCGGTTCCGGCGAGGCGCGGCAGCAGCCAGCTCACGCCGCCATCGGGAGCCAGGCCGATGTTGACGAAGGCCTCGAGGATGTAGGACTCGGGCGTTCCGATCCGGATATCGCACGCGAGCGCGAAGCTCGCGCCGATTCCAACGGCTGGCCCGTTCATCGCCGCGATCACGGGCTTGGGCATCGTGCGAAGGCGCATCAGCATCGGCATGTACTCGTTGCGCAGGACGTTGCCGACGTCCTCAGGGGTGCGCATCCCGGCTCCTTGCACCATCTCGGTCACATCGGCTCCAGACGAGAAGGCGCGACCGGATCCTGTCAGGACGACGACCCGAACCGCGTCGTCGCGCTCCGCCTGCTTGATCGACTCGGCGAGCTGCTTCCGGGTGAGCGCTCCGATCGCGTTCATCTTCTCGGGCCGGTTGAATCGGATCCAGCCGATGCCGCTTTCGTTTTCGACGCTTACGTGCTGCTCGACTTCAGTCGCCATATTTCATCGTCCTTTGAAAACGCCCTTCCGCTTTTCGAGGAACGCGTGCATGCCTTCCTTCTGATCCTCGCTGGCAAACAGGAAGTAGAAGCTCTTGCGCTCGGAAGCCAGCCCTTCAGAGAGCGGCGACTCGAAGGCCTTGAGCACCGCCTCCTTCGCCATCCGCACCGCCAGCGGCGGCTTCTCGGCAAGCTGGCGCGCGAGCCGCTTCGCGACCTCGATCGTCATCTCCGCGGGCACGACCTTGTTGACGATGCCCAACTCGTAGGCCCGCTCGGCGGTCACCGGCGCGCCGGAGAGCATGACCTCCATCGCCGCGTACTTCCCCGCGGTCCGCGGCCAGCGTTGCGTGCCGCCCGCGCCGGGGATGATGCCGAGGTTGATCTCCGGCTGGCCCAGGCGGGCGGTCTCCCCCGCGACGACCAGGTCGCACATCAGCATCACCTCGCAGCCGCCGCCCAGGGCGTAGCCGTTGACCGCGGCGATGAGGGGCTTGCTGAATCCGGCGAGCGATATCCAGCGCCCGGTCTGGTCGCGGCTCAGCTGCTCGACGGCGCTTCTGTCCGCCATGTCGCCGATGTCGGCACCGGCGGCGAATACCTTGGGACCGCCGGTAAGCACCACCGCGCGGACGGTCTCATCGGCATCCAGGTCCGCGAGGGCTGCGGTCAGCTCGCGGATCAGGTCAGGGCTGAGCGCGTTCAGAACCTTCGGGCGGTTGAGCGTGACGGTCGCAATTGGCGCGTCGATTTCGACAAGGACGTTCTCGTACCCCATCGCGCCCTATCATCGGCTAAATGGCCAGCCACAGACTCGTGGACTCCTACGGCAGGGTGGCCGACGACCTGCGGATCTCGGTGACCGACCGCTGCAACTTCCGCTGCATCTACTGCATGCCGGCGGAAGGTCTCAAGTGGCTGGCGCGCGAGGACATCCTGAGGTACGAGGAGATCGTCCGCCTGGCCCGCATCTTCGTCGAGCGCTACGGCGTGCGCACGATCCGCATCACGGGCGGCGAGCCGCTGGTGCGCGTCAAGCTGGAAGAGCTCATCGGGATGATCAATGCGATCGACCCGACGCTCGACATCACGATGACCACCAATGGCGTGCTGCTCCGGCAGAAGGCGCTGGCGCTGCGCGACGCGGGTCTGAAGCGCATCAATATCTCGCTGGACACGCTGCATATGGACACCTTCAAGGACATGGCCCGCAGCGATGCTTTCGACCGCGTGATGGACGGCATCACCGCGGCGCGCGAGGCAGGCCTCTGGCCGATCAAGCTGAACATGGTCGTGATGAAGGGGCACAACGACGGCGAGGTCGTGGACTTCGCTCGACTCGCGCACAGCGAGGGCTACGAGGTCCGCTTCATCGAGTTCATGCCTCTCGATGGAGACAACATCTGGACCAACGAGCAGGTCGTGCCGAGCCGCCGCATCCAGGAGCAGATCGAGGACCAGTTCCCGCTCGAGCCGGTGGTCGACACGCGACCCGGGCCGGCGACCCGCTACCGGTTCGCCGACGGCGCGGTGGGTGGCGTCGGCTTCATCTCCTCGGTCAGCCAGGCCTTCTGCACCACCTGCAACCGAGTCCGGCTGACGGCCGAGGGCGGCCTGCGCACGTGCCTCTTCTCGCTGCACGAGACCCCGCTGCGCGACCTGATGCGCTCGGGCGTCTCGGACGATCACCTCGGATCGGTGATCGAGGCCGCGATCTGGCGCAAAGAGGAGGGCCACCTCATCAACAAGCCGGGATTCATCAAGCCGGCCAAGAGCATGTCCCAGATCGGGGGCTGATCAACCCGGATAGTCCGGACCAACCGAGGTTGTGACAACGCGATCAGCCGCATAGTCCGGACTAACGGGCATTTGGCTCCGGCCTAAGCTAGATCGCGTGATTCGGCCCGAGGAGGCTCAGCGCCCCTACACCGTCACCGAGCTCGCAAATGAGATCCGGCGCGAGCTCCGTCCGCTGACCGCCCTGCTGCTCAAAGGAGAGGTCAGCGGCATGAAGCAGGGCTCGAAAGGCCACTACAGCTTCGTCATTCGCGATGGCCAGAGCCTGATCAACGCCTTCATCTACGCCGACGACGCGCGACGCGTCACGACGCTGCCTGAAGACGGCCAGGTCTTCATCTTCCGAGGGCGAGTCGATTACTGGATCCAGTACGGAACGATCCGCTTCATCGTCGACCAGGTCGAGTTCGACGACGTCGGCAAGCTCCGAGCGCGGCTCGACGAGCTGAAGCGAAGGCTCGAGGCCGAAGGCGCTTTCGCGGCGGAGCGTAAGCGCCGGATTCCATTCCTGCCGCGAGCCGTGGCGATCCTCACCTCACCGACCGGCGCTGTGATCCATGACCTTCAGGAAACGATCTGGGAGCGGTTTCCGAACATGGGAGTCGTCGTCTACCCGGTGCAGGTGCAGGGCGCGGGCGCGCCGATGAGCATCGCCCGCGCGCTGCGGCGCTGCAACCAGGAGCAGCTCGCTGACGTGATCGTGCTCGCCCGTGGCGGCGGCAGTTTCGAGGAGATGTACGCGTTCAACACCGAGCTGGTCGCCCGCGCGATCCTTGAATCACGACTGCCGGTGGTCACGGCGCTCGGACACACGTCCGACCGCACTGTCTCCGATCTTGTCGGCGACGCCGAGTGCCGCACGCCGACCGAGGCAGGCGCGCGTGTCGTGCCGAAGAAGTCGGACCTGATCGCCCGGCTTGGCGAACGAGGGCGAAGACTCGACCGCGAGATTACTCAGCGCATTGCACGCGAGGCCGAACGGCTGGCCCACAAGCGAGAGCGGATGGTCCAGCTCCTGCCGTCGCTAGTCCGCCAGCGGGCGGACCGGCTTGCCCGCGCGGCCGGCGAGCTGGGCAGGCTGAGCCCGATCGCGCAGGTCGCGCGCCGCGAGGACGCGCTTCGCGAACGTGCCCGACGGATCGACAGCGCGGCAGCTTCGAGGCTCGCCCGGAGCACCAACGCATTTGCGTCACGGCGGGCGGTCGACAGGCTGGAGCGGGCCCTGTCAGAACGTTTCGCCGGCGCGATACGAGCTCTCGGCCATCGGGAGCAGCGCCTGGCCGCGCTCAGCCCGGACGGTGTCCTCGCGCGCGGTTACAGCATCACGCTGGATGCCGAGTCGGGCACCGTCATCCGCTCCGCGGCCGCGACGAAGGTCAACCGCCGCGTCCGCATACGGCTCGCGTCGGGACGTATCGGGGCAAGGGTCGAGGAGGTCGAGACATGAGCCAGGACCTCACCTACGAAGAGGCGCTCGAGAAGCTCGACGAGCAGCTGAAGCTGCTCGAGGACGGCAACCTTTCCCTCGAAGACGCGCTGAAAGCCGTCGATGAGGCGCGCGTCTACCTGAAGGTCTGCACCGAGAGGCTAGAAGCCGCCCGCAAGAAGATCGAGGTCCGCGGGGAGGCAGAAACTACGGAGTAGAGCTTTTCTCCATTGATGGGGAAGTCCGGCCGGAGGCCGGAATGGGGCCGCCGGAGGGGCTGGCCAAGGTAGAAGACTCCAGCTTCTCGTCCATCGCCCGCAGGCGCTGGCTGAGGTTCTTGATGAACTCGAGCATCACCTCTGGATGCTCGTGCACGATCGCCTGCAGGCGGTCGCGCCGCAGCACCCGGACGGTGGTGTCGGCCATCGCCTGGGCGCTCGCCGAGCGCGGCTGGTCGTCGAAAACCGACATCTCTCCTAGCGCCGTCCCCGCGCGATGCCGCACGAGCGTGACCTCCTGGCCCGCGTGGTCGAGGTGGACTCGGATCTCGCCCTCGACCACGACATAGAGCTCGCCGCCAACATCGCCCCGGCGGAAAAGCGTCTCGCCCTTGGCGTAGTGCCTGCTGACCATGAGCCGGTCGACGCTTGCCAGCTGTTCGAGCGTGAGCGCGGTGAAAAGCGGAACCTGCTTCAGCGCAATCAGCTCTTTCATGTGTTCATCGAGTCCGTGCGACGCCGCTTCCGCTGTTTCGCGGACCCACCGGTCAGGATGCTTCGCCAGGGCCTCGATCTCCGCCTGCGCCAGTGGCCGGGCGAGCACCGGGTCAAAAGATCCCGGCTCGAGGAGGCGGGCCAGGGGTCCGGCGAGCCAACTGGGGCCGAAGTTTAGCAACGTCTCCAGCGCCTCCACGCGCGTTTGCGCGTGCACCGACGAAAGGCCGCGTTCCACAGTCGCAAAGCCTCGTTTGCCATGCAGGGCGCGCATGGCAGCCAGCCCCGATTCGGCCGCGCTCTGGACGAAGTCGTCGAGTCCGATGCGAAGCAAGGCGTAACCCGCCGCTTCGTTTCCATCGAGATGCCTCATCGCCCCGGCCACCCGCGCCGACAGCCGGGCAAGATGGGCGCCCTGGCCAAGCTGCATCTCCAGGTGTTCACGGGCTCGCTGGAAGAGCTCCGGCCTGCCGCTCCTGACCAGGGCCTCGACGGCGGCCAAAGACGTCTCGTCCCTGGCAAGCAGCATGGGCAGGACAAGGTCAAGCGCCTCCGGAGCCTGCGTGGACATCGCTTCCGAGGCCAGCAACCGCACGTCGCGGTCCCCGCTGGCCAAACCATCGGCGAGTGCTTCGGAGAACCGCCGTGTCCAGTCTGCGGGCGGCGTCCAGCGCACCGCCTGGCAAAGTGCCTCGCGCCTGACTTCGACGTCGTCATCGCGAAGACAGGCGACCAGTGCCTCGGCGATCTCCCGGACTTCGCCTTTCATGCGCGCGAAGCTGCGAATCGCCTCCAGGCGGACCTGCCGATCTGCGTCTCGCATCCCGCGTGCGATCGCACCTTCGTCGGCGAGAAAGGCAGCTGCCCACACCGCCGCCGCGCGGTCCTGCGGATCAGGTGCATCGCGAAGACCTGCGAGCAGCCCGTCCAGGCCATCGCCTGGTTCTGGGACCGTCATGCCGGCGACCGCGGCCGCCGCGCGGACCCATCCGTTCTCGTCGTTCCGGGCCGCGGCGAGCTGCTCGCGAGTGATCCGCTCGGGCGGCCCAAGCTGAAGCGCAAGGCGGCGGATCACCGGGTCCGAGGACCCAAGAAGCTCGGGCACCATGCCGGCGAAGGTGTCGGGTGACATCCGCGCCAGCGCTGCCGCCGCGAACTCCCTCATCCTCTTTTCCCCACCCCGCACGTGCGCCTGCAGCTCGGCGATCTCCTCGGGCGCCGGCCGTCCCACGGCCTGCTGGTAGTCGGCAAGGCTCAACGCATGCGTCCGGAGGCGCGTGTAGATCGCGTCCAGGTACTGGCTGCGCAGCCACCAGGCCGCGCCGATGAAGGCGATGGCGACAACGATGCCGACGCCGGCCAGCACCTCCACGTTGCCGACGATCTCCGGCTGCAGCGCCAGAAGGACGACGCCGCTCAGCACGGCGCCACCCGGCAGCACAGCATTGTTGAGCAGGAACTGCAGCTTCGGCACCACCTGGGCCGGGAGCGCGCCACCCAGCACGTTCTGCGCGGGATCGTCCAGCCCGGTCTGCAGGCCGTTGCGGACGATGAACAGCAAGAGCGAGGTCGCCAGGATGGGGTTGATGGCGACCCCTATGAAGCCGATCAGGGTGAAGACCGGCAGCGCGAGGATCGCGTTCTTCACGCCGAGCCGGTCGAGCACCCACGGAGCGACGAACAGGCTCACGACGAGCTGCACCGCGTAGCTGGCGAGCCAGGCGTTGCCGATCAGGATCGTCAGCTCCTGGAGGTTGTTGTGCGTGGCGGCGACGAAGATGACCGCGACGAGATAGTCGCCAACCCGACTCGCGACCTGCAGCACGAACGCCAGCAGCAACAGGGCAAGAACAAGTCGGCTGCCCGTCACGTGCTCGAGCGCGCGTCCGAACATGGCGATCACGCCGTGGCGCTTGCGCTCGACCTCGTGCTGGACCAGGAATTGATCCTCATCCTCCACAAACGCCGGGCGGTAGAGGGTGCGCTCGAGTCCGATCGACATGTACGCGGCCGCGAGCGAACCGATCGCCCAGACGAACATCAGCGGCTCGGTCGCGATGAACGCGACGACGGTCGTCGTGACGCCGGACAGCATGTAGCCGACGCTCGAGCCGGCGGCGATGACAGGAAAGATTCGCTTGCCCTCTAGCACGTTGAAGTGCTGGGTGACGAAGGTCCAGAAGTGGAGCATGACCAGCTCGAAGGCGACCGAATAGACCACATACGCCGTGAAGGCAACCGTGGAGTCCTCACGGACCGTGTACGCGACGAAGATGCCGATCGCCGCGCCCGCATTCGCGACGAGGTTGATGCGAAACGCTCGCCCGACCCCAAAACGCCGAGTCAAAGCGCCCTGCAGCGCGTCCATCGGCCAGACGGCGAGGGCCAGGACGATGAAGAAAACGGGATAGGCATGCGGGCCGGTCTTGTTGAGGAAGATGGACTGGGCCGCGCTGAAGGCCGTGTACATGGCCCAGCCGATGACCATCGCGAACCCCGCGACCTGCAGCGTGCGGCGGAGCTCGGTCCGGCGTACGTGCAGGATCTTGGCGAGCAGCGGCGAGACAGCCTCTCGCTCCAAAGGTCTAGACCTGCTGGACGCTCGCAATCCTCTGCAAGGCGGCGATGCGTTCGGCGATCGGCGGATGCGTGTCGAAGAGCCGGCTGAAGAAGCTGCCGTGGTGCTCGTCCGGGTTGTCGATCATCATCGCCGCGACGGCGTGGTTGAAACGCTCCGGCGGCCGGTCGTTCTGGGCGATCTTCTGCAGCGCGGAGATCAAACCCGTCGGGTTCCGAGTCAGCTCCACACCGCTGACATCAGCGAGCGACTCCCGTTGGCGGGAAAGCGCGAACTGCATGAGCGGGCCGACGACGAACGCGATGAGGGTGAAAAGAATCCCGATGGCGAGAACGACAATCGCACCATTGCCTCGCAGCCGCATGCGTCCAACGCTGTGCCAGAACATGCTCGCGATGACCGCCGCCAGCCCGATCATCGTCACCACAACCAGCAGCAGCCTGACGTCGAAGTTCTTGATGTGGCTCATCTCGTGGGCGAGCACGCCCTCGAGCTCCTCCCGATTCATCATCTGCAGGAGGCCGGTCGTCACCGTCACAGACGCATGGTTGGGATCACGCCCTGTGGCGAAAGCGTTGGGGCTTGCGTCATTGATGACGTACACCTTGGGCAGCGGAAGGCCATCCCCGATCGCGAGCGCCTGCACGATGTTGTGGAGCTGCTGGTACTGGCGTGGATCGGCGGGCTGCGCGCCCATCGCCGACAGCACTGTCGCGGAGCCGAAGTAGTACGCGTACAAAGCGGCGAGGACTCCAAGCAGGCCGAGGATGATCGCGCCGCCGATGGCTCCGACCTGGCCGTCGGCCAGCCATCCGATGATCAGCCCGACGGCAAGCCAAACCACGAGAAAGCCAATCACCACGAGGATGCTGTTGCGCTTGTTGCGCGCGATCTGGTGGTACATGGGCTCAGGTGGTGGCCCGTTTGTCGGGCTTGACGGTGTCGCGGACACGCTCGGCCACATAACGACCCCAGATCTGGGCCCATACGAGCCCGTTGCCGAACGCCGATACGTCCTCCGAGTGGTGCTTGAAGTGATACGTCCACATCGCGCGGTGCCGCTCGTACGAGATCTGGCGCTGACGCTCTCGCGACGGCGGCCTCACCTGGTGGATCGCGCTCGCCGTCGGGACATAGAACATCTTCCAGCCGCCCAGCTTCAGCCGGTAGCAGAGGTCCAGGTCCTCGCCGAACATGAAGTAGCGCGGGTCGAAGAATCCGACCCGGTCGAGCGCAGACCGCCTCAGCATCAAGCAGGCCGCGGTGCCGGCGTCCATCTCGTGGACGTCCGACTCCGGCAGGTGCCCCATGTTGTGGCGGCCGAAGCGCGAGCTCCTGGGAAAGAGCCTGCTCAAGCCGACCGTCTGATAGAAGAGCGTGCTGGGGATGGGGAACGCACGCCTCGCGTCGGGATCCCGCCCGCCGTCGGGCAGGAGCAGACGCGGCCCGGCCGCGCCGGCGTCGGGACGGGTGAGCAAGAGGTCCGCGAGCCGCCCGACACATTGCGGGTCGAGCCGGACGTTGGGGCTCAGGAGCAGGACGAAACGGCCCTGGCAGCGCTCGAGACCGATGTTCGCGGCCCGGCCGTAGCCCAGGTTTTTCGACTGGACGAGAACGGTGGCCTGCGGGAACTCATCGGTGACGGCGGCCGGTGAGCCGTCGGAGGAATTGTTGTCGACGACGATGGCTTCAACCGGGACGTCAGCACTCGCGAAGAACGACTTCAGGCACTGAAGAAGCTCGTCTTTCGCGTTGCGGCTGACGACAAGCGCCGAGACGACAGGCTTCGCAAGTTCGGGCATCGGCTTGGAATTATCCCCGCAGGGGGCTCGATACAATCGTCGGGAAGTGCAGACCGGCGCGAGACTGGGGATCGGCCAGCGCCTGGCCACCCTCCAGAGGAACCGTCTGGTCCGCCAGAACCTGGTCCTTTTCAGCGGCGGATTGATCGCCGGCGTCGGGGGATTTGTCTACCACGCGATCGCCGGTCGCGTGCTCGGCCCCGCGACCTATGGGCAGGTTGCGTTTCTGATCGCCGTCTACGCGGTGGGCACCGGCCCCGCGCTGATCCTGGTCGTCGTCCTCGCTCGCTACACCGCGATGCTCAACGCTCGCGGCGATCCCGGCGTGCGTTCGCTGCTGGCGAGGACCGTACGCCTGATCGCAATCCCGTGTCTGGCTCTGATCCTCGTCACGACCCTGTTTGCACGTCACATCGCGCAGTTCGCAAACCTCGGATCAACCATCCCGATCCTGATCCTCGGTTTCTCGATCGCGCTCATCTGGCAGGTCGCGATCCCGCGCGGCATCCTGCAGGGTCTCCAACGATTTACTTCGCTGTCGCTCAACCTCTCACTTGAGCTGGTCGTCCGCACGGTCGTCGTCGTGCTCCTTCTGAAAGCCGGATACGCGGTCTCGGGCGCGATGGCGGCGGTTTTCGCGGGCCTCGCCTTTGTCTTCTGCCTCGGTCTTTTCTCCCTGCGCGACCATTTCCGCCGGCAGCCGGCCCGCGTGCGCCTGCGCGTGATGGCCGGCTTCTCCCTGACCGCCGCAGCCGGGATCATCGGCGTGCAGATCCTTTACAACCAGGACGTCATCCTGGCCGAGCATTACCTGAGCCTCCACGACGGCGGCATCTACGGGGGGCTCAACAAGATCGGGACGATCCTCTACTTCCTCACGCTGAGCGTCAGCCAGGTGCTGTTTCCCCGGGTCGTCGAGGCCGTGGCCAAGGGCCACCACCCGGGACGAATCCTGCTGTCATCGGCCGGAATCCTCGCCGCCCTGGGCGCGGGTGCGCTCCTTGTTTTCGCCGTCGCGCCCGGTCTGGTGGTCGGCATCCTGTTCGGACCCAGCTTTCGCGACGCCATACCGCTCGTTTTTCCGGTGGGTGTGATCGGGCTCGCGCTCTCGCTCGACAACCTGCTGGTGCAGTTCTTCATGGCCGTCCACGACCGCGTCTTCGTGCCGATCCTTGCCCTGGGCGTCGTGGTCGAGGGCGTGCTCATCTTCCTGTTTCACGCGCGCGTCGGTCAGGTCGTGCTCGACGTCTTGATCGCATTGGTCGGGCTGCTGGTGCTGCTCAGCTTCAGGTGCTACCTGCTGCTGCCGAAACTGCGTCCCGAATCGCTCGCCGAGCCTGAGCCGGCCGTCCAATAACTCAAGTCCCGCCACCCCAGAAAGAGCGCGGGACTTCGCCGGGCGCACGTACAATCAAAGATGCTCGGCAACGACCTACTCTCCCGCCGGGTTGCCCCGACAGTACCATCGGCGCTGGAGGGCTTAACTTCCGTGTTCGGAAAGGGAACGGGTGTCTCCCCTCCGCCATGGTCACCGAACCCGGGAATTATACCGAGTAGCGGTTGGCCCCTCCGGCCCTTCGGGCCACCTCCCCAGAATGGGGAGGAGTTCCCTTAACTACCGGGTTCTTCGACGCCGGGCGCGCAGGCTCTTGATCTTGCGCGCCTCGGCCGGCGGGACGTAGTGCGAACGGCGTCGCATCTCGCGCACGAGTCCCTGCTCCTGCACCTTGCGGCGGAACTCGCGCAGCGCCTGTTCGAACTCCTCAGGGTCCTTGACGACTATTCGCACAATCCGTCAAGGATACAGGCCGGGCGGATGGGCCTGCGCTGTAAAGGACCTACTCGAGGACGTCCGGTCGGAGCGTCCTGAAGAGCGCGATCGCAACGAACGCAACAGCGAACGCGCCGATCACGGCCAACGCATGCGTCGCATCGACCGCCGCAAGCGGCGCCGCGAAAGCCGGCCTGGAACGACGGGCGGGCTCGATGAGATTCAGCACGACATTCAGGTTCGGTCCGAGCTGGTACTGGCTGATGGCGGTCCATGGCTGGTCGTGACCGGTGGCTCGGATGGCCAGGATCTCGAGGATGGTCAGGAAGTTGTCCGCGGGATAGAACGCGAGTGAGGCTGCGATGGCGAAGGCCAGCGAACGGCCCAGGGCGGACGCAGCCGCCGCCAGCAGAATGGCCATGCCCATGCTGATCCCTTGCACCGCGGCCCAGCGACCCAGGTCGCTCCAGAACGCATTGGAGATCTGCGAGATCCCCTCGAAGTTGCCGCTCAACGAAAGGATCATCAACGCGAGGATCGCTCCGACGACGAGCACGTAGCCCGCGAAAAGCACGATCCCGACCAGGGCAAGCGTGAAGAGCTTGGCGAGAAGCAAACGCAAACGTCCTGTTCCACGTGCGTAGAGGATCCGGATCGTGCCGGACGAATACTCCATCGCGATGAGGCGGGCTCCGAAGATCAGGAGAAATATTCCCGATCCGATTTGAAACACCGTCCCGAAGACCTCCAGCATGTTGTAGGCCCACGCGGTCGGGTTGGCTACCAGGGACTCCTTGAGGTTGGAGGCGCCCGATATCGCCAGCACGATGACAGCCAGTAGAACGACCCCACCGGCCAGGGTCAGCCACAGGCTGAGCTGCCGGCTGAGCTTCAGCGCCTCACCGCGCACCGCCCCCACGAAGCTCGGCCTCAGCGCGATCGTGCTCATGAATCCGCTCCGGTGAGACTGAGGAAGATGTCCTCGAGGTCCTTGTGCCGCGGGCTGACCGCGTCGGCCTCGAAGCCGTTCTGGACCAGGAAGCGAATCAGCTCGCGACCGCGCCCGCCCGGAGCCGATGTGATCACCAACCCGTCTTCGGCGCGCGCCTCTGCGCCCCACGGTTGAAGATGCAGCGCGGCGGCCAGGTCATGTGGCGAGTCGACCTTTACCTCGAATTCGCCATGGGCCTCGATCAGCTCGGCAACCGGCGCGACGCGAACGAGCTTTCCGTGGTTGATGATCGCGACGCGCGTGCAGATCTGCTGGACCTCGCTCAACACGTGGCTGGAGATGAAAACTGTCTTGCCCGACGAAGCGAGGCTCCGAAGCAGATCGCGCATCTCGACGATTCCAGCTGGGTCGAGCCCGTTCGCGGGTTCGTCGAGGATCAGAAGATCGGGATCGTTGAGCAGTGCGATGGCAAGGCCCAGCCGCTGCTTCATGCCCAGCGAGTAAGTCCGCACACGGTCGCGATCGCGGCCTTCCAACGAAACGATCTCGAGCACCTCGTCGATGCGCTTGTGCGAAACGCCCCCCAGCACGTTTCCGACGACCCGGAGGTTGTCGCGGCCCGACAGGTAGCCATAGAGGGCCGGCGACTCGACAAGAGCGCCGACCCGCGGCAGGACCCTCGAGCGATGCGAACCAACCTCTTGGCCGAGGATCTCGATCGAGCCGCCGGTCGGCGCGATGAGGCCGAGCGCCATTCGGATCGTCGTCGTCTTCCCCGCTCCGTTTGGCCCGAGAAATCCGAAAAGCTCGGCCTGATCGACCTCGAGGTCGAGCCTGTCGACCGCCAGCCGTTTGCCGTAGGACTTGGACAGCGCCTGAGCGCGAAGTACCGGCTGCGCGGTGCTCACTGTGAATCAAGCACCGCGCGCGCCGGGTTTGTGACAGTCGGTCTTGTTTAGGGGTTCACCCCACCGAGGGTCACGGTGGCCGTGTGCGATCCGCTCGTGTTGACCCAGGCCACGGACACTCTGTCGCCAGGCTTGTGCGACTTGACCGCGGTTCCGAGAGTGTCGGCCGAGGTGACCGACGATCCGCCGACCTTGGTGATGACGGAGCCTCTTGTGATGCCGGCCGAGGCCGCGGGTGTGCCCGATAGGGGCGCTGCAGACACCAGCGCACCCGAACTGACATTGAGACCGAGCTGTGAAGCGCCGGAGGCATCGATGCTCTGCACTGCGACCCCGAGGTACCCAACCTGGCCATACGTGAGGTCCGCGGCCTGCTCGTGGGCGCGTATCCGGTTGGCGACGCCGATCGCGGTGTTGGACGCGATCGCGTAGCCGGTGCTGGACGCCGCGGAGCGGAATCCTTGGGCCTCGCCCGCCGTGATCATGCCGACGACCTGACTCGAGGTGTTGACGAGCGCCCCACCGGAGTCGCCCTGGTAGATGACGGCATCGCTCTGGATCATCCCGCTGAGGGTTTCCGCGCTGCCGGCACCCTCGCTCGCCGTGATGGTTTGATTGAGCGCGGTCACCTGGCCCTGTGTCACGTGCGGCGCGCCGCCCTGGCCGAGGGCGTTGCCCAGGGTGACCACGGTGTCGCCAACCTGCAGCGACGAGGAATCGGCGAACGTAACAGTCGGAAGTCCGGACACGCTCTGGTCGATCTGGATCACTGCGACGTCCTGCGAGACGTCAACTCCAACGACATGCGCGGTGAAAGTGCTGGCCTGGCCCTCCACGGTGATTGTGATGCTCGTCGACCCACTGACCACGTGGTTGTTGGTCAGGATCTCGCCGGTGGAGCTGATCAGCATGCCGGTCCCTGCCGCCTGACTCGAACCGAGCGTGGTGTTGATGTCAACGATGGCGGGGCTCACCCTCGCCGCGATCGCGGCGGCGCTCGCGTTGGAGGAACCCGTGCCTGGCGTGACCGGCGTGATCGGCGTGGTCGGAGTGATCGGCGCCGGCGTCTGTGTGGTGGACTGCGCGATCTGGTGCGTATTGACCGCTCGGGCGAGACTCCATCCGATTCCGGCGCCGGCCGCAGCCGCGACCACGGCGATCAGGACGACGTACGCCGCGATCCGGCTCCAGACCGAGGTCGGGGGCGGCGGCTGAGGTGGCGCCCAGCTTGGCGGCGGTCCCATCGGCGCGTAGCTGGGCGGCGGCAGCAGTGTGGGTTCGCGCGGGGTCAGCTGCGGCTGTCCCGGTTCTTGTGGATTCTCGTCTGTCATCTGGGTCTACCTCCGGAAACTCTCTGAAGCTTCGATTTGTGCTCTAGATTGGCCCCGCAACCTTTGAGCCAACTCGATGGATCCTTAACGTTTCCTGAGAACCTAGGTTAGAGAGTGGACTGGTCCAGCCGACGGCGCGTGCTTTTCGGCATCCTCGGCGCCACGTTCGCTCCGTATGTGCTGGCGCTAATCCTGTTCGTTGTCGCCCTGGGGCCGGGTCAGGGAAATCGAGTCCTGGTGCGACTCGCCGTCGCGGTGTTTGTCCTTGGTCTTCTCGCGGGAGCGGTTCTCCGACCGGCGGCCGTATTGATGACCGGCGGGTGGGCCAGCTTCTCCAGGGTCGCTCGGATGACAGTCGTCGGTGGCTTTCTGCTCCGCACGATCGGTGCCATCGCCCTTTTGGTCATCGGATTTCGGATATGACTCGGGTGCGGAGTGTAAATTCCAAACCGCGATTCTGAAGTTGGCTTCTTTAGGGCTCGAAGGAGGGACGATATGGCGTTTCGAGAGGCGTCGCTGGAGACCACTGCTGCGCCGGCCAGGGTGTGGCAGGTCTGGTCAGACGTGAATCAATGGCCGGAGTGGAACCCTGACATGAAGGAATCCCGCCTCGACGGGCCCCTCAAGCTCGGTGCGACGGGGATGATCAACACGAGGTCGGGCGGCAAGCACGATGTCGTGGTGACGCATTTCGAGGAGGGTCGATCCTTCGAGCTTGAAAGCACCGCGCTGCCCGGGACCAAGATGGCGATCCGCGCGACGATCGGCTCCAGGGGCGCCGGGAGTCAGATCACGCAGGGATTCGAACCTCGCGGGTTGCTGGCCCCCCTGGTCGGGCCGATGATGAGCGGCCAGATCCTCAAGACCTTCAACGCTGTGCTCGCCGGTTTGAAGAAGAAGGTGGAGGCGGCTCTCTAGTCTCGGCTGGAGTCAGCACTCGCCCTTCGTCGTTACGAGGTCGGCATGCCATCGTTTCCTCAGCCATGAAGGTGGGTCCTTTTCTCATCGCGTTGGTGCTCCTCGGGGATGCGTTCCAGACGGGTCGCCGCTGCCGACGGCGACGGCCGAGCTGTACGGGGCATCGATCGAGCTGCCCCGAGGGAGCTACTGCTGGAACAGCGGTGGCCACGCTGCGTGCGCCGACAGCCCGGGGGCGGAAACCCTGCTGCGGATGGGCGACCTGAAGCCGTACGCGACCGCCGGCGGCTACGACATACAGATCGTCTTCCACCCTTTGTTTCAGCTGCGCCGCTTCACGGTCGACCTCGTCTACGGTCCGGGAAGTCCGTCGGCAATCGCGACCACGGCTCCGCGGACATTTGCCCAGCCGCAAGTCCAGGACGACGAGGCCGGGGTCTACGTCTACGCGGTGTCCGGGACCTGGCCCGAAGGCGACGTCACCTTTTTCCTCACCCTGAAGGTCTCGCCTGAGACCGCGTAGCGGCCCCAAGCAGACGGCTACGCGTTCGGGCCGCAGCCTCCCTTGCCAGGATGAGTTACAGGGGCACTGTGCGGAGCGGGTCCACGCGGTCCGACCGGAACCGATGGAGGCGCACTGGTCGGGTTGCCTCCGCATCCATTGGTCGCCTCCACCGTCTCCTGAGACGGCTTGTGGGCCGGCTTGGCCGCGTTGACCGCCGCGGTAGCCGCGTGCTCAACGCTCGCGCTCGTCACTGCTTGCGTCAGAGCGGGATCAGAATCCACGGGCAGGGCAGCGGCTATCGAATGACCGGTCGACGGGGCGAGGGCACTTTTTGCCGGCGCCGCTGCCGGGTTCGAAGCAACCACCCCGATGGCAACCACCGTCGCCGCACCCACCGCCGCGATGGTGATCGCCTGGTGCTCGCGCAGATTCCGCAGCGAGGCGAGCACCAGCAGGACCGCCGACAGCATCCAGACACCCAGGCTGGTGACATGCTCTTCGAGCTTTCCGAGCGCGTTCGTCAAGCGCCTGCTCACGGTCCTGACTGAAACGTTCAGTGCCTGCGCGATCTGGTCGTTCGTGTGGCCATGGAGGTAGGCCAATGTGAGAATGTTGCGATCTTCCTTGGGCATCTCGGCCATGGCGTCGCGGACGGTGTGACGCTGCAAGGCGGCGACGAGGCCGAGCCAACCCCCATAAACGCCTGCTCTTCGTGCTTCGTCTGACGTGAGCAAGCGCCGCGCCTTGGCGTTGGCCCCGGAGCGGCGCCGCGGGTCGATGGCCGTTCGTCTGGTGCCACCTACGACCCACGACCGTAGAGCACCGGTCTCCTGCAGCGACTCCGCCCCGTTCTTGTCCTCTGGCGACTCCATGTCCGAGCGCTCTTGCAAGTCTCAGTAAGGCTACACCGGCTGCGGAAAAGTGGCTAGCTCCAAGTACGACGGCGATGAGCCGCCGATCTCCCAGCCGGCCTTACGGACCGGGTGGCGGAGATCCGCTCGGCGAGGCCGAGGCAGGCGGCGACGCCGACGGTAAAGAGGACGACGAAGGCGAAGGCGAAGGAGAAGGAGAGGGCGAAGGTGAAGCCGACGGCGTTCCATGCGGCGAGGTGACCGGCGCGGCCTGGCCGGACGATCCGGGTTCGGGCGGCGGTGGCGGGGCGGCGATCGAGAGGAACACCATCAGCACCAAAGCGACCAGGGCGAGCGCCACCGGCACGGCCAGCGTCTCAGCGCCAGATCCCGGCCGCACGCCGGTGCTTTGCGCCGATGCCCTGTAGGCGCGACGCAGAGGAGTGAGGTGGATGCCTTCGGCCGAGGCGCCGGCCCACGGCGCGTTTGCGTAGATGGCCGCCTGGAACCCGAGCAAGGTGGCGAGCGCGATCGTGGGCAGCGAGGGAGCGCGGACGAGCATCACGATCGCTGCAGCCAACCCGACGCAGGCCAGCAACGTCTCCACCTGAGCAGCCCGAAGAGCCTTGATGATCGAGGCCTCGCCTTCCTTCAACTTCGGCGTGCGGAGGAACGTGGTGTGAAAACGCACCAGGCCTCGCAGACAGGCGACCGTCACTACCCAGCTCAACGCGAACCAGACCTGGAGACCGGCGATCGCATCGCGCCAGGTGCACCGCGTCGTGAGCTTCATCGCCCATACGGCTCTCAGCAGCCCGCTGGCGAGAAACGCGATCGGCAGCCCAAGCGCAACGCCGGTCAGCTGACGTATCGGCAATTGGTGATGCATGGCCGTGGAGAGCGCCGTCAGGAGAAGCAAGACGGTGAAGCAGAACATCAGGACATCGCCAAACCACTGGACGTTGCCGAGGAGGTAGTGAATGCGTTGTGCGACCGTCAGCCGCTCGCCGCGACCTGGTAGCAGCAAGCGGCGCCAATGCAGCCGCAAGATCTGGACTCCACCCAATGCCCAGCGGAAACGTTGTTTCTTGAGGCCGTCGAAGCTGAGCGGCATGAGCCCCTCACCGTAGGCACGAGGCACGTAGATGCCGATATGGCCACGCGCCAGCATGCGCAGGCTGGCCTCCGCATCTTCGGTGACAACATCGGTATTCCATCCGCCGATCTCCTCCAACGCGCTGCGCCGGATGAGGCCCATCGTGCCCGCGAAGATGATCGCGTTGCGGTGCGCGCGGGATGGCATGGTGATCTCGAAGAAGTAGCGGTAGCTGTAATAGAGACCGCGCAGATACTGGTCGTCGGTCCAGTCGCGATAGTTCTGCGGCGTCTGGACGAAGGCCACTTTGGAGTCGGCGAAGTGTCCGATCACTGCCCGAAGCCAATCCGGCCTGACCACGTAATCCGAATCGACGACACCGACGATCTCGACCTCTTTCGGCAACCGGCGCGTCGACTCGTTCAGCGCCCCGGCCTTGAAGCCCGGCCAGTTCTCCAGGTGCATGAACTGAAATCGAGGGCCCAGCTCCTCGCAGCGTTTCTGTAGGGCGGTCCAGTTTTCGCGATCAGGCGTGTTGTTGTCGACCACCTGAATGATCAGGTCCGGATAGTCGAGCTGCGCGAGCGCGTTGAGAGTTTCGGTCATCACCTCGAGCGGTTCGTTGTAAGCCGGGACCTGGATGGCAACCCTCGGCAGGTAATTCGAGTCGACCGGATGCGGGCGGTCCGAAGTCCGACTCGTCGTGTCCACGATCTCGAACAGGTAGGAGAGAGAAAGCGTGAGGGCCGCAACCTCGAGCACCAGCAAGAGCGTGGAGGTGATGAGGTAGAAGGGCTCTCGCCCGACCACAAACGTGATCGACGCCGCGTAGAGCAGGTACGCGATGGACGCCAGCGTGGCGGCGGCGAAGAGCTGCGCGCCCAGCCAGCTCCAGCGTCGCATCGCCAAGCGCAAAGCAAGAGCTACCAGGAACGCGCCGAGCGCGAGCCCAAGCTCGACGTCACGCTCCCGGCTGAGGATGGTGGCGTTCCATGCCACCAACGAGATCAGGGCCAGTCCCAGGGGCAAGCCCACCCACACGCGGGCGCGGATGGCCCCCGGCACGAAGGCGCCAAGGGTGGTCACCCCGCTCAGAACGCCGAAAAACAAAGCCGCGTGAAGCAGCACAGAGAGAAAACGCGGCTCAGGAGTCTTTGACTCGCGGCACCTCGGAATCGGCTTTCACCAGGTTTCTTAGTCCCCGTTCATGGGATGGGCCCGTTTTGGCCATTGGCAAACAGGCGGTAAACTGCAAGAACACCACCTATTTCCGACGCTTCCTATCAATCGGGCTTGAGCGTGCTGCGCATCAATATTCCGTTCGCCCAGTACTCACCTGTCTCCCCGGAAGGCAGCAGATCGTACGTGTGCCCGGATGAGTCCCCCACCACCTCGAGAGCGGTGATCGTGACTCCGTCGATCTGATCACCGACTGTCAGGCTTCCGAGGGATCGGCCGTCGGCGATCTCGTGTGGTGCGGACGCAGTGAGCTGGCGACCGTCGGCCAGGACGATATGAATCATCTCGCTGCCGGGCGCATCCAGCCGACTCGTCATCTTCAGGACGACCGCAACGATTGGCCGGCGGTCGGGCGAAGCCGACCACACTTGCATTCCGATTGCAATCTTGGAGGCGAAAACAGGACCGGTTGGCGTAGAGATGACCGAGTCGGCCGCGAGGCAGATTGGACACCCACCCAGTCCCGGACCTTGATGAACCTCATAGACATGACCCAGCAAATCGACTTTGCCGACAACCTCGTGACGCAAGGCTTCGGAGGTAGGGCCGGGGAACATGTCGAAGCGGTAAACGGCTCCATCCCTCTCCAGTCGTACCGCGTTGAGCTTCAACCAGTCCCGATATACCGCGACGACCTGATCATTGGTCAGGGGAGTTGGCGGTAAGTGCTCGCGCCTGATGATCGCCGAGTAGGTTGGCAAATCAGAAACGATGTGCGGATACTCCCCGTACGGGTTAGAGCGTGGGTTCGGCATACCCCAACCAGTACAGACGAGGGGTTCGCCGACATTGTCGATGACGCTGAATTTGAGATCCGCGACCGACCGCGGCACGAAAGGCAGTATTGGAACGACATAGAGACCAAGGGCCCAAAGCACCACCAGTCCCACCAACGCGTAAGCAATGCGTCGTTTTCGAAAGGCTCGCAATCGGTTTCTCATCCGCCGTCGACACATTCTGTGGTCGTCGTTGGCGGGATCGACCGGGTTAAGGCATATGGAGCCCACGCCCGGATTCGAACCGGGGGCCTTTCCTTAACAAGGAAGTGTTGGTGGACAATTTCCCGAAGGTGCTCCGCTGAGATCGATTGCAGAGGCTATCGCCAACAATCGCTGCGTAGCAGCGCTTCCTAGAAAATCAACTCTCCGGCCGGAGATGAAGGGCGGGCGCTGTATCCCTCGGGGAACATATCCGCGGCGATGAGCAGTCGGCCGACCACGCACCTCTCAGTGCCCGCGGCAGGATCAATTCAGCTGATGGTGCGAGTGTCAATGGCGCCCTCAATGCACCAGTACTTCGCCGAACATCACTTCGCCCTCTGCGCATACTCGTCGTGCCGGCGAAGCCAAAAAGGCGAGTCGGCTTCGTCGCGCCCCTTGGGGGCACGGTCGAGGATCGGGTAGTACCCCATCAGAAACTCCAGCCCGCGGGCCGTGGTGGAGTAGGCGTGGTATATGGCACCATCGTCGTGGACGAAGGTGCTGAAACCTGGGCCCTCCGACAAGTAGCCGACAACATCCGTCCCGGAGGCGCTCGCGAGGTGGTCTACGATCGGCGGGATCCCCGCGTCGATCATCGGCTTGAACGCTTCGCGCGTCTGCTCCTCGGTCCGTGACACGCTGAAGTCGAAGTTGAACTCGCTGCTGGCCGATGAGACCCAGGGGAAGCTCCAACCCATCCGGCGCTTATAGGCCAGGAGCTTCTCCAGCGGCGCGCGCGAGACGTAAACCATCGTGGCGTCCCGGGCGTTGAGATGAGTAAGGACGCCGTTGACGGCGTCGGCGCTTGAAGAGCAGGTTGGGCACCCCGCGTCGTAGCTCGGGCCGAACATGAAGTGGTAGACGAGGAGCTGCGACCTACCGTCGAACAGCTCGGCGAGCGTCCTGACGCCTTCGTCAGTATCAAAGGTGTACTCCTTTTCGACCCGGACCCAAGGCAGCTCGCGCCGCGGCCGCGCCAGGTCGTCGCCCATCCGCGTGTGCTCCTTTTCCCGCGCGAGGAGCGCCTCGCGAGCGGCCTGCCATTCCTCCCGGCTTGCCACCTTGTGATCAGTCATGCATTCCTCCCCTCGATGATGTGTGGTCGTGGAGCACGCCTCTTCGGTTCATTGCATCCATGCCTTCCCATCATTTCTCATGTCCCCGGAAACGCGCACTAGGCGGTTATGCATTCCGGCTTTTCGTTGGCGTCAACTGATGGCGATCGCTCTAGCTTTGGGGATGACACGCTAGCTCACACGGTGGCTCGCTCCCGCGGCGCGCCGGCCGCTGCGTTCGCGGGCTCAGGCCGCACCAGCTCGAGCGCGATCTTTCCCCTCGCATGACCCTCGTTGAAGTAGGCGAACGCTTCGGTGAGCTGGTCGAGCACGTACCGCCTGTCGATGGCGGTCGTCACCTTGCCGGCCGCCATGAGTTCCGCGATGGCCTCAATGTCCTTTTGTGTCAGCTTGGCGATGAAGAACACCGATTTCTGCGTGCCGCGAATCGAGCGCAGGCGTGTGCCGATGAAATGACCGATAGCCTTCATCTCGCTTGTGTGCTGGACCGCGGCCGCACCCACCAAGACGAAGATTGCGCCGGGTTGGAGGACGCGCCGGCACGCCGACAGGGAGCGGTTCCCTGCGATGTCGATCAGCGCGTCGTAACGCTCTCCGCTCTCCGTGAAGTCCTCCCGCGTGTAGTCGATCACGCGCTGCGCGCCGAGCGAGCGGACCGCGTCTGCGTTGCGCGGGCTGCAGACCGCGGTGACCTCGGCACCGAGCGCCCTTGCGATCTGCACCGCAAACGTCCCCACGCCTCCGGAAGCGCCGTTGATCAACACCTTCTGGCCCGGCTTGACCTGGCCGTGGTCCCGGATCGCCTGCAGCGCGGTCAGCGCCGCGACCGCCACGCAGCCCGCCTGCTCGAACGACACATTGGACGGCTTGAGCGCCAGCGCTCCGGACTCCGACAGGCATATGTATTCGGCGAAGGACCCGTGCTCGCCCCCGAACACCTCATCGCCGGGCCGGAACCGTGTGACGTCCTTGCCCACCGACTGGACTGTCCCCGCGAAGTCTGTGCCCATCACATCACGCGTTGGCTTGCGGGCCAGCTTTCGCATCAGGCGTCCCGCGACCGACAGGGGAAACAGATCGACCGGGTTCACCGACGACGCGTGCACGCGCACGAGCACGCCGTCGTCGGGCACGGCAGGCTGCTCGATCTCTTCGAGCTTCATCGTGCCGCGTTTTTCGCAGACGATCGCTTTCATCGGCGTCAGCTCAGGCTGAACGGTGGGTACTTGTCGGTCACGAGGGTGAAGGCGTAGGCGGTCACCCGGTTGTTCCAGCGCAGCACGCCGACGACGTAGCGGAAGAGCCCCTTTGGATAGGTGCCGGTGAAGAGGATGGCGAACCAGGCGGCGATGATCGCGAAGGCGGCGCCGATCCACAGGAAGAACAGCACAACGTAGTGCGGGATGGCGAGCAGCCACTTGACGAGGGGCAGCCAGCGGTTGAGCTGCTTGGCGTCGGGATACGCGAAGTCGAGGTGCACGGACTGCTCCTCGTCGGTCGACGGGTAGCGGTCGTCGAGCAACGCCATGTAGGCGGTGACCCGGTTGGAGAACCGGAGCAGGTTGAGGTTCCAGTCGAACCACCACCGCGGGTACTTCTGGCGGAAGACGAGCATCAGGACGAGGGGCACGAACACGG
>Ga0209376_1000669_pt1 | contig 37055 bp, 34 predicted proteins | sample GraSoiAngelo_134_FD_185891 | JGI IMG/M metagenome (GOLD analysis project Ga0209376, IMG submission 185891) | Grasslands soil microbial communities from the Angelo Coastal Reserve, California, USA - 14_0929_05_30cm (SPAdes) (version 2) | ecosystem: Environmental > Terrestrial > Soil > Grasslands ...
ACGAGGCTTTTTTTGTCATTTGGATTTCGTCATTGTTTCGTGCTTCGACATTCGTCATTCGTCATTTCATCCTGTTGCTCAGTGCTGTGTCTTTGGATAAGAGATAAAGCATGACTTCTCCCATTAAAGTGACCGTCACCGGCGCGGCCGGTCAGATCGGTTACTCGCTTGTTTTCAGAATTGCCTCCGGGGCAATGTTTGGCCCGGAGCAACCAGTCGCATTGTCGCTCATCGAAATTCCAAACGCGCTCGGCGCGCTCGAGGGCGTGGTCATGGAATTGCACGACTGCGCATTTCCCTTGCTGAAATCGATCACGCCGACGGCGGATCTGGACGAAGGATTTCGCGAGGTGAATTGGGCGCTGCTGGTCGGGAGTGTGCCGCGCAAGGCCGGGATGGAACGAAAAGATCTGCTCGGAATTAACGGCAAGATTTTTATTGGCCAGGGTCAGGCAATTGAAAAGAACGCGTCGGCCGATGTGCGGAATCTGGTCATTGGCAATCCGTGCAACACCAATTGTTTGATTGCGATGAGTAACGCGAAACAAATTCCACGCGATCGCTGGTTTGCCATGACCCGGCTCGACGAAAATCGAGCCAAGGCGCAGCTTGCGCATAAGGCCGGCGTTGAAGTGACAGCGGTAACGAACATGACGATCTGGGGAAATCATTCCGCCACCCAATATCCGGACTTCTATAACGCAAAAATTAACGGCCGATCCGCAAATGAAGTGATCCGTGACGAAGCGTGGCTAAAGGGAAAATTCATCACGACTGTGCAACAACGCGGCGCCGCGATCATCAAGGCGCGCGGCCTCTCGTCCGCGGCGTCGGCCGCTAACGCGGTGGTCGATACGGTCCGTTCATTGATAACCGATACGCCGAGGGAGGATTGGCACAGCGTGGCATTGTGTTCCACCGGCGAATACGGAGTTGAGAAGGGTTTGATTTGCTCGTTTCCAGTCCGGGTGAAAGATGGAAGGCCAGAAGTAGTGCAGAACGTGCCAATGAACGAATTCAGTCGCGGGAAAATTGAAGCGAGCGTAAATGAACTAAAGGAAGAAAAATCGCTCGTCACCGAATTGTTGGGCGCATGATTCTCACTTTCGGTCATCCTGAACCGCGAAGACGGTGAGGGATCTCACAAGCATAGATCGTCGTCCCATCTACCTCGCGTGACACAACCGAATAGGTGAGGTCCCTCGCTTGCGCTCGGGATGACGGAACAAGAGCAAAGGATCCGCGGCTCCGCAGTATCAGTCCTCGGCTGGGGCATTACCGGCATCATGCCGCTATCTTGCAACCGGCTGGAACCCCGTTGGCCCCACAGGCAAGATGCCTGTGTTACTCTAGTTTCCCACCGGTAAGACGCGAAAAAGCTTCGCGGTATTTTGCGCTCGTTTTCTCCACGATCTCCCGCGGCAAATGGGGCGCGGGCGGCGTTTTGTCCCAATCGAGCGTCTCCAGATAATCGCGCACAAATTGTTTGTCGAAACTCGGCGGGCTGGTGCCAACGCGATATTCATCAACCGGCCAGAAACGGGAGGAATCGGGCGTGAGACATTCGTCGATCAGCAGCAGCTCATCCTCTAATTTTCCGAATTCGAATTTGGTGTCGGCGATAATGATTCCGTGAGCGGCGGCGTATTCGCTTCCCGCCTGATAAAGTTCCAGGCTGAGATCGCGCGCCAACTCAGTCAATTCCGCGCCCACCATGCGACCTGCCCGGTCGAGATCGATATTAAGGTCGTGACCGACGTCGCTCTTGGTTGACGGAGTGAAAATCGGGCCCGGTAATTTCGATGCCAGTTGCAGACCGTCCGGCAATTTCACGCCGCAGACCGACCCGTTTTGCTGGTAGTCCTTCCAGCCAGAGCCAGCGAGGTAACCGCGCACCACACACTCGATCGTGAGTGGCTCCGTTTTTTTTACGAGCATAGAGCGGCCCGCAAGCTGATCTCGAAATCCACGCAACGATTGCGGGAACTCATCGAAATTCGCAGTGATGAAATGGTTCTTGGCGAAGTCGAGTTTCTGAAACCAGAAAGCAGAGATTTGATTCAGGACCGCTCCCTTATACGGAATGGGATCGGGCAGAATGACATCGAAAGCGGAGAGACGATCGCTGACGACGAAGAGTAAGGTATCGCCGAGATCGAACACTTCGCGCACTTTGCCACTGCGCAGTTTTTTGATTCCGGGAAGCTCGATTGAGGATTGCGGCGTCGTTTGCATGGATCGAATTGTAAGAGGTGATTAGTGAGGCGTGAGAAGTGGATGATAATACTTCTCACCTTTCACCTCCCACTTCTCACGTCAAACCATGGCTGGAATAGTCATTCGACCGCGGGCGCGAATTTTGCACGGACACGATTGGGTTTTCTCGAGCGAGGTGCTGAAGGTCTTCGGTAATCCCGCCGATGGCGACGTTATTTCGATCAAGGATGGACGAGATCGAATGCTGGGAAGCGCGATCTGGAATTCGAAATCGCAGATTGTGGCGCGCCGTTTTTCTCACCGCCGCCAAGAGCTCGATCTCGATTTTTTCCAGCGGCGAATTGCGCAGGCGGCGGAATATCGGGAGCGACGAAAAGTAAATCCCCAACTGCATCGCGTTGTCTGGAGCGAGAGCGACGGCCTGCCGGGCGTAATTCTCGATCGATACGGCGAGCAATTTGTCCTGCAACTAACGACTCTTGGGATGGATCAACGTAAAGAAATGTTAGTCGATGCCATCCGCGAAGTTCTGGGAGGCAGAAATATTATCGAGCGGAGCGACGCGGCCGTGCGACGCGCGGAAGGTTTACCCCAAACAAGTGGCGTTTTAGGCGGGGAGGCAGCGGAAGCCGAATTCGAAATCTGCGGAGTGAAATTTTTCATCGATCTTTTGAGCGCGCAGAAAACCGGATTTTATCTCGATCAAATTTCACATTATCCGGTGGTCACCGAGTTCGCCGCGGGCCGACGCGTCCTTGATTGTTTCTCCAATGAGGGAGCGTTCGCGCTCATCTGCGCGCAGGCGGGAGCAAGCGAAGTCATCGGGGTGGAATTGCAAACGAACGCAATCGCGGCAGCGCGGGAAAATGCAAAACGCAATCAGCTGGCAGTGCGATGGGTGGAGCAGGATGTCTTTGTCTATTTACGAGCAGCCGAAAAAGCGGGAGCGCAATTTGATTTGATCGTCCTCGATCCGCCCTCATTCACGAAAACCAAGAGCAGCGTGCGCGATGCCGTTCGCGGTTACCGCGAGCTGCATATGCGCGCCTTCAAGATGCTTTCGCGCGACGGAATTCTGGCAACGTTTTCTTGTTCGCACCACATCACTGACGCAATTTTGTCCGAAACAATTTCGGCGGCACTGGTGGATGCGCGTCGATCGGCACGACAGCTGCGGCGGTTCGAGCAAGCGCTCGATCACCCCGTTTTACCGACGATGCCGGAAACGGAATATTTCAAAGGCATGTTGTTGGAAATGAAGCCGTCGATTTGAAGGGAAAGTTTGTATGTCTTTTAGAGATGCTTGCTATCAGTGAAGTTCGTCTCCTCTCCTCCTCGAACGAGGATAGGATTAAGGTGAGGAGTCGAAGGTCTGCATCCCATCGGTTCGAGAGAGACAATATAGGCAAAGGAAAAATCCCTCACCTCCATCCTCTCCCTTTGGCAAAAGGGAGAGGCAAACGATCACACGGCCGACGCTAACAGATACGAAAATTTCGAGCGCGGGAAGAAAAATTGCGCCGGTGACGATGAAAAGTCTGGAAATTCCAACTTGACTCTTTAATGTCCGATTTAATTGGAGCGGGCAAAACGCGCTGCTCCGCCAAATCATGCCAGAACGGACTCGTGCGATGGAACAGATGCTTGAACTAAGCGACGAAGATGCAGTCACACCGGAGCTGCTCGATTCGCAGGTGCAAAAAGCGCAGGAGCAATTGCTGCAATTGCGCCGGCAACAAGAGCAGATCGAAAAACAAAAACGCGAGTTGGAGGAACTAAGCCGGCGGCAAGAGGAGCTGGAGCGTGGCCGGGCAGAGATGACGGATAAGTTGACGCGTTCGCTGGTGGTGCTGGAGCGGGAAGCGTACGAGACGCAGAACAAACTCGAGCAACTGCGGGCCACGCGCGAGAGCTTTGGGCAGCATCTCGAGATCCTGGAAGGGATTGATCCGAAAGGTTGGAATCCGTCGGATTTGCACCGGGAATTGAGCCGTGCCCTCAGTACGGTGGACGATGCGCGCGCGGAATTCAGCCAGCAACGAAGTCGTTTACAGGCGATCGCGACACAGGATTCGGAAGACGTGTCGTTGCCGGAAGCGGCGCCCGAGGTGGCGGGGACACGGGGCGAGCGCTCGTTTGGGCAATGGGTTTTGATTGGATTCGCGCTTTCGCTGCCGCTAATGACGCTCGGATTAGTCGGATTGGTCATCTTCTGGTGGATGAAGGGTTAAGATCTGCGGAATGATTCGTCGTTCGCCTAAATCCGGCTCGGCGGTTGATCAGCAACAAGAAGAACTGGCGCGCCGCGAGAATGAGTTGCGCGACCAGATGCAGAAGTTGCAGCAAATGATCGAAGACGCGCCGCGTCTGGCGCAGGAAACAACGCGGCGGCAACGGGAGGAGTTATTGGATCGGGCCAATCAGCGCGGAAGCCGGCTCGACGCCTCGCTGTCATTGCGCGATAAACGCTGGGGCGACGAAGAATGGGGCGGACGCCGGCCGGGTTCGCTGCGCAAAGCACGCCGGGAAGGCCGGATCATTTTCTTGGTCCTGGTGATCGCGCTGGCGGTAGCGGTGACGTGGCTGATGACGCGCTTCCATTTTTAAAATGGCAAGCGAACTCGACGTTGCTTATGTCGCGCAATTAGCCCGACTGTATTTGACCGCCGATGAGACGAAGCTTTTTCAAAAGCAACTCGGCGACGTCTTAAAGTACGCGGAAAAATTAAATGAAGTGAACGTCGAGGGCGTGGAAGCAGCGGCGCATGCTGTTCCGATTTTCAATGTCTTTCGTGCGGACGAAGCGCGTGATTGGTTCACGGCCGGGCAGGCGTTAAGCAATGCACCGCGAAAGGCCAATAATCTTTTCATCGTCACCAAAGTTGTGGAATGACGAAGCTGTCCAGTATTCGCGACACGACGCGCGGAGCGCTTTGTGTTGGGGTGACCACCCCGCTACATCTCTTTTCCGGGGAGCGCGCGCGCCCTCGCGTGCCGTCGTTGGCGCCTCGCCAACGACTTTCTTTGGTTGAACAAGAGAAGCATTTCGGCGAGGCGCCGAAATGGGCACGCGAGGCGCGTGCGCTCCCCGGAACTGAATCGCAACGATCGCAACCAACTCGTGGTTTGAGCGACTCCGTTAAGCACTTAATGGAATGACGAAGCGCGATTTGCCGGCGCTCAGCATCATCGAGCTTCGGGATTTCCTCCGGCGAAGAGAAATTTCGCCAGGTGAGGCGTTGCAGGCTCTGGAGGACCGAATCAATACCGTTGACCCCAAAATCGGCGCGTATCTGGTGCACGACCTTGCCGCGGCGACGGCGGAAGCAGAAAAAGCGGACGTGAGTTTATCGTTGGGCGGGATTCCGATCGCCATCAAGGACCTAATCAATGTCGAAGGCCAGCAATGCACCTGTGGTTCCAGGATCTTGCGCGGCTATCGTGCACCCTACAGCGCAACCGTGATCGAGAGATTGCGCGCGCATGGGGCGATTCCCTTCGGCCGGATGAACATGGATGAATTCGCCATGGGTTCCTCCACGGAAAATTCCAGTGCCCAGGTAACGCGTAATCCCTGGGACCTTTCGCGTGTGCCGGGCGGATCAAGCGGTGGCTCAGCCGCAGCTATCGCCGCGGACATTGCTTTCGGGGCGCTTGGAAGCGACACCGGCGGATCGATTCGTCAGCCCGCCGCGCTCTCCGGAATAGTCGGGTTCAAACCAAGCTATGGCCGAGTCTCGCGCTTCGGTCTCGTTGCCTTCGCTTCTTCCCTCGATCAAATCGGGCCGCTAACGAAAACTGTACAGGACTCCGCCTTGCTGATGAATGCAATTGCCGGTCACGATTCGCGCGATTCCACCTCGCTCGATGGGCCGGTCCCGGATTATGCACAAAACCTTGGTCGCGATCTGAAAGGCATCCGTATTGGGTTGCCCAAAGAATATATGATTGAAGGCGTCGATCCGGTGGTGAAAAGCGCGGTCATGACAGCAGTCAAACAACTGAGCTCACTCGGCGCGGAAATCGCTGAGGTCTCGCTTCCGCATACGGACTACGCCATTAGTGTTTACTACATTCTGGCGACGGCGGAAGCCTCGGCCAACCTCGCGCGTTTTGATGGTGTGCGCTACGGGCATCGGGCAGAGAATGTGAGCAGTTTGTTTGATCATTACGCCCGCACGCGTGCGGAAGGATTCGGTGCGGAAGTGAAACGGCGAATTATTCTCGGCACCTACGTTCTCAGTTCCGGTTATTACGACGCCTATTATTTGCGTGCGCAAAAGGTGCGCGAGCTCATCCGCCAGGATTTCGTGCGCGCGTTTGAGAAAGTAGAAGCCCTCGTTTCGCCGACGTCGCCGACTCCGGCGTTCAAGCTAGGCGAGAAAACGACCGATCCCTTGCAGATGTATCTGGCAGATATTTTTACCAACGCCGCAAATCTGGCGGGAATTTGCGGGATCAGTGTTCCCTGTGGATTTGCCCAATCGGAGAACGGAAAAAAGTTGCCGATCGGGCTACAGCTCCTCGGAAAAGCGCTGGACGAAGCGCGCATTTTTCAAATTGCCCATGCTTACGAACAGAGCACCGACTGGCACAAGGTGCGCCCGGGGATTGAGTCGATTGTCGCGTGATCGCTCGGCTTCGCGTTTTGACTGAGCGATTGGAGAGTCCGCGCCCGCGGCTCCTATTCCGCGTTCTCTTCATCGTAACGGCAACAACCCTCACCCTTCTCCCATTCGTCCGCTTTTTGCACAGCGGCACGGACATGGATTACCGGACCTGGTTTCAAGCCGGACAAACGGTGCTGCAAGGCGGCGAGATTTATCCACACGCGCAAATTTTTCCGTTCATGTATCCGCCCACTTGCGCGCTGCTGTTAGCCCTGCCCGCGTTCTTCGGCAAGGCCGCGATGATTTTGATCTTGTCTTCGCTTAACACGGTGGCGTGGATTCTGTGCATCAGGTTTTCAAGCGCGTTGATGTCGGAGCAGCGCGCTCAGAACACGCCCATTGTCGTCGCCACCTTCATCGTTATGCCTTTTGTCTGGTCGAGTTATCATCTCGGCCAACCGAGCCTGGTTTTGCTCGCGCTCATGCTCGGTGCCTTTCTCAGCTTGCGCCACGGCCGCGAAACCTTAGCCGGGGCCCTGGTCGCGCTCGCGGTCGCGATCAAAGCGTTTCCGTTGCTCGCAATTTTTTATTTTATTTATCGCCGTTATTGGATGGCCGCGATCTCGCTGGTGATCGCACTGGTTATCTTGCTTTTCCTTCTGCCAATTCCATTTCGCGGATGGCACCAGAGCTTGAACGACGCTCGCGACTGGCAACGCGGGATGTTGCATTATGAGCAAGGTGGGATCGCGCAACGGCCGGCGCGTGGTTATACCTGGAAAAATCAATCGATTTTCGGTCTGGCCAATCGTTTGCTCAGACGAGTCAGCGTTGATGAGGAACCTGATCCACTAGCTTACGCGAATCTCGCCGATCTTGATTTCAGGACGGTAAACATCGTCATCATGGGGAGCGCGCTTCTCCTTGGATTGTCCTTTGTTGTGGCAATGCCGCGCCAACGTGCGCCGGAAGGAGACGCCCGGGAATTCGCCGCGCTTTTAAGCCTGATCCTGATTTTTACGCCGCTCGCCTTCGGTTACTTATTTGTCTGGCTAATGTTTCCGCTCGCGCTCCTGATCAAACGGAGCTTGGAAGTGCCGGCATCGCTGATCTGGGTGTTGATCGCGCTCGCGCTTTTAACCGCGACGGCGATCGCGCCGCGGTTCGCGCAAATTTATGGCAGCCTGTTTTTCGCCGCGCTCATGCTTTATCTCGCGCTCGCGATCGATCTTCGACGCGCGCAAAATTTAATCGCGAAATAATCTTTGTGCAGGCAAGGGAGGCGCCGAAGCCTTGCCTTCGGTTATGCGCCGCCCAATTGCTCGGAGCCAGGCCAAGGCAAAGCGCATTGCCTGAGCGAACGACATTTTGGACATCCCCCGGGCGCGATCCCGGAACACGATCGGGACTTCCCGCACCCGCAGCGCTCGTCCACGCGCAATTGTTTCGAAGACGATCTTGAACCCAGCCGCCTGATTAGCGAATCGCAACAAACACTCGCGCCGGATCGCGAAAAATCCGCCCATGGAATCGTGCACGCCGGTGAGCGGGTAGGCCAGCGCGGATGCTACGCGGGAGAGAAACCGGCGCCAGACTGGCCAACCCGGGGTTGCGCCACCCAGGATATAGCGGCTGCCGATGACGAGGTCGGCTTCGTTCATCAGAATCGGGTGTAACAAGGCCGGGATTTTTTCTGGCGGATGACTAAGGTCGGCATCCATCGCCACAAAAACATCGGCCGATGATGCATTCGCGGCGGTGATAATGGCGCCCGCCAATCCGCGTTCAGCTCCGTCGCGTTCGATCAGCCGCACCCGATGCGCCGTGGTCAGCGCGCGAATTTTTTCGCGAGTGCCGTCAGTGGATCCATCATCAACGAAGATGATTTCGCCGAACGGAACCTTCGTTTGCTCGATCTGTTCAACCAGTGGCATAATGTTGTCCACTTCCTGCAAGGTCGGGACGATGATCGCGGTTGGCATGGAGCTGGAGCCGACGACGGGATTCGAACCCGTGACCTGCTGATTACGAATCAGCTGCTCTACCAGCTGAGCTACGTCGGCGCGTTTTGCGTCGGAAAGTAGCCGTTAAATGCATCTTCCGCGAGCCTCTTTCTTGTTCTAACGACGGTTGATTTGATGTAGCACCGCGATCGCCGTCGCACTTTTACTAAAAGCGCATCGAATGTGGCGCAGCGGGGTCAATCCCCGATTGGAATCCCCGATTGGGGTCAGGTAGCATGAAAGCAGCGACTCTGGCTGAGTAAGCTAGAGGGAAGGAGGAGCTGTTTTCATGCTACCTGAGACCCAACGCATACCCAACGCACCCGTACGCGTTGTGACGAAATTATACCAAAAGCGGCGGCATCGCGGATAATGCATGTTCGCCGCGAAAGTGCAAAGTCTCGAGTCTCGCGATTTTGCACGACCCGATGAACTCCAGCACTTCTGATGGACAGGCCAGCGCTCCTAAAACGGACGTCGCTTGGTCGCTCGTCTACTACATTTCGTTGGCGTTAATCGTTCTCCTGGCGGCATATGAACGCTTTCACCTGCCTCCGTCGCCTCTCGCTGATCCCGACTCGTGGGGCTACTTGGGCCCTGCAGTCTTGAAACTCGGCGGAGAAGGATTCCAACACACCTACAGCCGCAACTTCCTTTACCCAGGTTTTCTGCTGCTCATTCTGGGCCTTACCAACAACTTCGGGGCGATTACTATTATTCAACATCTTCTTGGCCTCGGCACCGGCGGATTAATGATCGGCTGTTGGGCGAAAACGAGACGGTTTGTTCGGCATATCTCGCCGCGAATGCACGACGCGCTGGGTCTCGCAGTAGGCGCGATTTACCTCCTCTCCCGTCAGCCAATCGAATACGAGCACCTGCTCCGGCCGCAAGCGATTACGCCTTTTTTTGCCATCTTAAGCATCCTGCTGACGCTGCACTTTTTCGATATACGGCGTCGCGAAGGACCCTCATTGTCAAGCGCAACTATCGCCACACTAGTTCTTGTTAACTCAATATTACTCGTGACTCTCAGGGCCAGCTTCGCCCTGACAATGCTCTTCAGCGGTCTTCCCGTGCTGATCGCGTTGTTTGATCGCCGGGAAACCTGGCCGCGGCGCGCTCTGGTGATTTTTATCACGTTGATCACCGCAGCGGCTGTCCTGCGAACCGAGCAGATACTTGCGGAATCGGATCCTCTCGCCAAGTGGTGGCTGCCGACTACCCTTTTCACCATTCACGCAAATCTCATCGCCCAGCAGATGGGTGAAGACATCGCTCGCGGAGACTGCGGGCCGCACGGGTGCGAGTGGTTGCACGAGGTGAGCGCCAGTCTGCAGGAAGAAATTGAAAAATCGCGTCACTTGCCCAAATTTTGGCGTTCGCTCAGATTCGATCCCGATTATCTCATGTACGGGGATTCCCTTCGACGCTGGCGCGATCGTTTCTTCGAGGGCGACACGGACAAGCAGCTCCATTTCGAAATGTCTTACTACCTACGGACGGTGCGAATGCACCCGGGCCGAATAGCGGCAAAAGTGATGCAGCAAATGGCGCAGTTCTACCTTGGGTACAAACAGAGTTTTCTTGCGACTCCACGGGTGAAGCTTGCTCGCCGTTATGCTCGCGCTCTGGACGTTCTTCAGCCCAACCTGCTGCCATCATATCCGCCCTTCACTCATTATGTCGAAGAATTGAAGAACCTCTCGTTCACCAAAGCCACTCTTGATCAACCGGTGCTCGTTACTGTTGCTGGCGCACTGCTGTGTTTTCTGTTTCCGCCCATCTTCTTTGCCACGCTGGGCATAGTCTGTTTTCTCAGCTCGGATCTGCGTCGGCTTTATGGCTCTTTTGCCGTGGTCGTGCTGTTTGCGTTCTCCTACAGCTTCGGGAACTGCCTTATCACGGCCATTGTGCATTCGCTCGATGTTACTGGTTACATCATCGTGCAGTATTCATTCGTACTTTTATCTGAATGGATGGCCATCCTCTTTCTCGTCGAAATCGGCATGGAAACACGGCGACCTCGAACCGAGGTGTGCGCTAACCACAAAGGACGTTGAAGAGAAACCGCGACACAACCGGCTTCAAATCCTCATTTCCAATCCTCTCGACCGGGTACGCGGCAGCGGGGTAGAGCGCTTTCACAATGGCTGGCCGACGTGGCGATATCTACTCGATCAGACGACGATCACGCTCGGCGTCAACAACATTTTCGACCATGATCCGCCTCGGTCTAATGACAACTTCCCGCGGTTCATTTATGATCCTACCGGTCGTTTTATCTACGCTAGCCTGAAGAAGAACTTCTAGGCAATCAGGCTGGGGTTGCCCCCCCGTTCCACGCGCGCACGCGCGAGGATTCGTTCATGGTCGTTTTCTACGGCTCAAAAATTTTTTGATGTTAAAACGGCGCAATTCTGCGTAACGCAGCGCGAATCGGAAATGGCTGAAACATCCGCGTCGGCAACGGTGCGCAAGCCGATGAAAAGCCGCGCAAAAACCCTCTCTTGAATTACGAATCAGCTGCTCTACGAGCTGAGCTACGTCGGCGCGTTTGGCCTCGGAAAATAGCCGAATTCCATCTTGCGCGAGCCTTTTGCGCACTTGCGTGAGATTTTCACGCGTACGAAATGACGCAGCGCAACAAGCCACTCCAGGGCTCCAACGCTTCTGCCGCTGCAATTAAAACTGCGGCGGAAGGACGATTACCGGTGCGTCATCGTCCAGCGGAATTGGCCGTATGACACGGCGGACGCGGCGATGCGAAATCACCGGGACATCTTCGATGTTGGGCAAGGGCGGCGTGACAATTGTTTCCCCGGAAGGTAATCGTAGAACCCAGTTTCCATTGGGGGTCGTACCGACAACCTTGGCCGACTCGGAGCCAACCCGAAGCGGCGGTAGCGGACGCGCGGATTTGGCGAGGCGGGGACGACGGGTTTTCGTTTTAGATGCGCTTGAATCGTCACGCTTTCTGGTGCTAGCAACGCGGTCGGGAGAGTTTGGCGGCTCACTGGCGGCGGCGACCGCCGGAACAGAATCTTTTGCTGCCGTCGCGGTCCGATCGGGCAGGTCATCTGCAGGCGACTCGCTTTTTCCTGCAGGCGGCGGCTCCGCGCTGATTGGTGCCTGGCTGGTTTCGGATGGACCCTCTGCCGGGACAGGCGGTTCGGCCATACGATTGTTGGCTGCTAATTGCGGTGAGGAGGAAAGTTTGTCCGCGGCCACCGACGTTGTCGGCGGTGATGCTGTTTGCGTCGGAGATTGCTGAGACACGAGGCCAGATTGTTCGGCGGCTTGATTTATAACGGGCGACGGCGGAGACGATGCAGCAACAGGTAGCGACGAGGCTTCGGCCGTTTCCGGGACACCGATGATGACGCCCAACGGCTTCGATTCGCGTTGCGATCGCACGAAATAGAATGCGCCGAGTGAAGCAAGAACCGCAATTGCTGCGGCGAGAGCAAGAGCCGGGGCGACACGCTTCTTTTCTCGTATCGGAATTGTTGTGATCGCGGGCGGCGGTCCAAAGCTACGAGTAAAGGCAGTCCGCCGTTCCGCCTTTTGCAAGCACGCGTGAATTTTTTCCGCAAACGCGGCCGGATCCTGCGGACGTTCCTCGGAATTCGTGCGAAGCATTTGGCTAACGAGATTTCGCACAAATCGTGGGACCGCAACGGCTGATGCGGAGAGACGCGGCTCTGATTCGGCGGCGGCAGAGGGCGCGGCACCGGTGAGCAGAAACCACATCGCTGCCCCGAGAGAAAAAATGTCCGAACGAAAATCGACACGCCTGTTTTCCAATTGTTCGGGGCTAGCGAATTGCGACGGCATCGAAGGTACAAGTTCGTGCATCTCGCCGCTATCCGAACGCACTTTCAGGCCGGCCAAACCAAAATTGACCAGCTTAACCCGAGGCCAGCCGCCGTCAGACGCCGCTCCGGGAAGGATCATCAAATTCGCCGGCTGGATGGAGCGATGAGTCAGGCTGTGAGTGGCTGCTGCCGCGAGCGCGTTCATAACTTGATGGCCGATGCGCAAAACCGCGTCCGCCGGCATGGGGCCATGCGCGTCAATCCAGGCTTTAGCGGTTTCACCCTCCAAATATTCGGTCACGAAAACGAGGTGATCATCCTCGATGCCGACATCAAAAACTCTGGCGATATTACTGTCCTCGAGCTTTTGCGCCGCCCGCGCGCTCTCTTCGAATCGGACGCGATCCACTTCATCAATACTGGTGAGGGGAATGAGCTGCATCGCCACCGCCCGACCGCTGTCGTACCCGATCGCTTTATAGGTAACGACGGGGCCGTTGCGCTCGAGCGCGCGCGCCGAACCATCGTCGTTCAAACAGACAGAATAGTTTTCGGAAAACATCTCTCCCCCTCATCCCGGTTTACCGCGCAACTACTCTTCGAGCAAACACGCCATCCCGGACGTAAATATTCAGGCAGCGGCCGCGCCGAATCAACCGCGTAAAAGGCTTCGCCTCACGCGGCTGGAATGGTTAACCAGGGCGGAGTCCGGGCCGGTCTTCTTTGGTCATGTCGAGCGTAGTCGAGACATCTCTAATCATTATCGTCAGAAGTAGAGCTAGAGATTCCTCGACTCCGCTTCGCTGCGCTCGGAATGACACAATGGAAGGCTATCTGAGCATAAACGAGACGTTCCATTCGCGACCAAATCGCGCGGCCATTTTACGTGGCTACCCCGCTTGGATTCGAACCAAGAATAACGCCTCCAAAGGGCGCTGTGTTACCGTTACACCACGGGGTAAATCGGCTGGCCGATTTACGATTTTCGACGGCACAGCGGAAGTTGCAACTGGCGCGGCGAAGCAGCTGACCCGCGCGGACGAGATTTCTTCTCCGCTAAACACGCCAAAAGACGCGAAAATCCACAGAAGGAAAAAAGCCTTCAGGCTCAGCAGAGCGTCGTCCTACCAAGAGAAGTTCCTGGTCACGTGCGCGGGTAAAAATTGTAGAGTGGTCGTTTTGACCGCCAATAAAAAGAACGGCGGCGAAAATCGCCGCCCTACAATTGGGTTGCTGGGACGACTGCGTCTCCCGCGTTGCTATTCGCTCGGTTTTGGCAGGCGAATGTCAACCGTGCTACCGCTACCGTAAACGCTGGAGAGTGAAATTTTGCCGCCATGCGCTTCCACCACCGAGCGGGCAATGGCGAGCCCAAGACCGGTGCCGCTCGATTTTCCATGGGTCACGAATGGCTCGAAAAGCCTGGGCAACACCTCAGGCGGAATGCCAACTCCGGTATCGGAAATGCGAAGCACAACTTGATCCTGCACAAGATCGGTGGTGATGGTGAGAATTCCGCCGCCGACCATCGCTTCGCGCGAGTTTTTAATCAGGCTCGAAAGCATGCGAACGAAACGGGCGCGATCGATCGCGAGGTTCCCGTCGTAACGGATGTGTTTAACAAAATGAATGTTTTTACCCGGAAGCAGACGCAACGATTGCTGATTAAGCTCATCGAGAATTCCCCACACGGAAATGAGCTGTTTGTCTAGCTGAGTCGAGCCCCGCGCGTAATCGAGGAGCTCTTGCGTCATCGCCAGCATTCCGTCAACCGCGCCATCGAGCATGCTGGTCAGTTCCCGCAGGCGCGGATCGTTCGTTTCGCTCGCGATCAAATCAGAGCAGCAGCGGACAATGCAGATCGGGTTCTTGAGATCGTGAATGATCGAGTTCGCCATCGAGCCGACGAGACTGAGGCGTTCGCTGCGCATGATTTCGGTAATGAAATGCGAGTTCACACTCCGCATGCGCTCGGTGATCGAGCGCAGAAAATTCATGTGTAGGCGGCTGGGGGCGAGTTCCAGAATATGCTGGAAGGTTTCTTCCTTTACCGCGCCGAGCACGGTCGGTTCCGCGGCGCTTGCCATCGCCGAATGCGGTTGCCCGCCCAGGAGCGCGACTTCGCCGAAAAAGTTTCCGGTTTGAACATAATCGAGCACTTCCTGTCGGCCGCCGCGACCTTGCTTGGAGATTTTGATCGAGCCTTCGCCTACCAGATAAAGCGAATCGCCCAAGTCGCCTTCCTTGAAAACGACATCCCCGCGTTTGAGTTGCAGGATGTTGACGTCGGGCCGGATTCGTTCCAGCACCTTCGCGCCAATGCCTTCAAAGAGCCGGTTTTGACACAGCTGCTGAAAAGCTTTTGCGGGCGCGGAAGTCATCGGTTTTTTCAAATAGCAGCGGCGATGCCGTTGCCACCTTCCTTGGACCGTTCCGCTGCTGAAATAACCGAGGTGACAACCGCAAGAATCTCCACCGGAGCGAAAGGTTTGCCCACAAATCCGCTCAACCCATTGTTCATCATTTTTTCCAAACGAGCGCTATCAACGAATCCCGCCATCAGCACTACATTCGCTGTGGGCGACATCTGCCGCAGCCGGTGAAAAGTCTCTTCGCCATCCATCAAAGGCATGGATAAATCCGTCAGGATTAGATCATAGGCATGTGCGTCGCGGCGGAACAAATCAAGACATTCGAAACCCGATTGAGTGACAGACACCTCGTAGCCGGCCTCGGTCAGGACGCCATGCAACAATTCCAGCGCCATCGGTTCATCATCCACTAACAGGATCGAGTGCTTGCGTTGGTTTGGCGCCCCCGCGATCAGGGCTTCGTCAAAGCGTTGTTCCAGGTCCGGACGCAGAACCCTTTTGCGGTCGGCCCCGCCAGCTTGTGCGACCAGCTGGGCCGTCACTTGCTCGGCGCGCTCGATACTGGCGCGCAACATCTCGAAATACTTTTCCGAACCCGGACGTCCTTCCCAGATATTCTCGATCAAGGAGCTCGTTCCGGAGATGATCTGGATCAGGTTGTTTAGCTCGCTCGCGACTTTGGAATTGTCGTCGCGTTTCTGCGTTTCTTTTTGATGGGATTCACTCATTTAGATTAGGAGAACTGAGATCAGGGTCAGGCTGCTGCGCGAGGTTAAAGGCATCGCCTAAAGGCGAGCAGTTTAAGTGCCTAAATTAGGGCTCGGTTTCGCGAAAATTCCGGGACGGTGCCGATCCAACGTCCAACCCAGCAAAAGCGGGTTATCGCGCCGCCCTGGCCCCACGGGAAAATTGGGCGCCACTTCCCTCGCCAAACCGCGAAAATTGGCTATGTTTCTTTTCCCCCCTTTTTATGCAGCAGCTGGAGATCAAAAACTTACGCGTCGCCATTGGCGAGAACGAGATCATTCGCGATCTCAGCCTCTCCGTTGGCTTGGGCGAACTGCATGCCGTCATGGGCCCGAATGGCTCCGGTAAAAGCACGTTAGCCAAGGTGATAGCCGGGCATCCCGATTACAAGGTGACGAGCGGCGAAGTGTTTATGGATGGCGAAAACCTCTTCGAGCTCGAGCCGGACGAGCGCGCCCGCAAAGGGCTTTTTCTCGCCTTCCAGTATCCGAGCGAGGTTCCAGGGGTGACAATTGCGAATTTTTTGCGTGCCGCCATGCAGGCGCGTTTGCCAGAAGGCGAGGAGCTGGAAGCGACCGATTACTACGCCAAGCTTTATGAAAAAATGGATTTACTGGAAATCGACCGCTCATTTACCTCGCGCGCGGTTAACGAAGGATTTTCCGGCGGCGAAAAAAAGCGGTGCGAAATTTTACAGATGGCCATGCTCGACCCGCGTTATGCCGTTCTCGATGAAACCGACAGCGGCCTGGATATTGACGCCTTAAAAGTGGTGGCTAACGGCGTGAATTCGCTGCGCGGGCCAAACCTGGGGGTGCTTTTGATCACGCACTATCAACGTTTGTTGAACTATATCGTCCCCGATTTTGTCCATGTTATGGTACAGGGCCGCATTGTGCGCAGCGGCGGAAAGGAACTCGCGCTGGAATTGGAGGAAAAAGGCTACGACTTGATTCGCGACCACGCGGAGGAGCCAGTGGCAGCGTAATTATTAATAGAGATGAAAACGGACACTTCAGCCGTCAATATCGATCGCGACGTTGGCGACTTTCATTACAAGGTCGAATACGGCTACGACGCGGGCGTCGGGCTCGATGAGCGCGTCGTGAATTATATCTCCGACGTGAAACAGGACCCGGATTGGGTCCGCGAATTTCGATTGAAGGCGTTGCAAACTTTCGAGAGCAAACCACTGCCAACCCATTGGGCGAGCAAGGATCTTGAAGCAATCGATTTCAATAAGATCCGTTATTATCTAGCGCAAGGTCAGCGCTCGACGCGTTCATGGGATGAAGTTCCCGAAGATGTAAAGCGGACGTTCGAGCGCCTCGGTATTCCGGAGCAGGAACGCAAATTTCTCGCCGGCGTGGAAGCGCAATTCGATAGCGAAGCGGTTTATTCCAATATCAAGAAGGCGGTCGGCGAACAGGGCGTGATCTTTGTCGGTTCGACTGAAGGTTTGAAAGAACATCCGGAGATTTTCCGGCGATGGTTTGGAAAGGTAATTCCGACCGGCGACAACAAATTTTCTGCGCTGAACTCCGCGGTTTTCAGCGGCGGCTCGTTTATTTATGTGCCGCCAGGCGTGAAAGTGAAACATCCGCTACAAGCCTACTTCCGCATCAACGCGGAGAACTTTGGTCAATTCGAGCGCACGCTCATCATTTGCGACGAAGGTTCCGAGCTGACTTACATGGAGGGTTGCACCGCGCCGAAGTTCAACACCGCCACCTTGCACTGCGCGGTCGTCGAGCTCATCGCGCTCAAAGGCGCGAAGCTCCAATACATCACCGTGCAAAACTGGTCGCCGAACGTTTTCAATCTCGTGACCAAACGCGGACTCGCGCACGAGGAATCCGAGATCAAATGGATCGACTGCAATATCGGTTCGCGCCTGACCATGAAATATCCAGGCGTGGTCTTGAAAGGACGCAAGTCCCGCGGCGAAGTGCTATCGATCGCACTGGCTAACAACGGCCAGCACCAGGACACCGGCGCGAAAATGATCCACGCGGCCGACGAAACCACGTCGAACATCATCTCGAAATCGATCTCGATTGGCACCGGCCGCGCCACTTATCGAGGGCTCGTCCACGTGCCGAAGCATCTCAAGAATTGCAAGAACAACACCGAGTGCGACGCGCTTCTTATCAACTCCACCTCGCGCACTGATACCTATCCTGCGATCACCGTCCGCGGCACCGGCAACTCCGTTCAACACGAGGCCAGCGTATCGCAGGTTTCGGCCGAGCAAATCTTTTACATGCAACAGCGCGGCCTGAGTGAAGCACAAGCCATGAGCCTGAGCGTAAACGGATTTGTTAATGATCTCGTCCGCCAATTTCCGATGGAGTATTCGGTCGAGCTCAAGCGTTTGATCGAGCTCGAAATGGAAGGCTCGGTCGGCTAATTCGCCTCGCTGCGCATTTTCGGTCTCGCAAAATGAGCAACGGAACTGCTGTCCTTGAGGAAGTGACACAAACGCCGGCCGTAAAGTCCACCATCACCTCCTCGCCACAAGAAGGTGCGGATGATCTCCCCCTGTGGTTTCAGCAACAGCGGGAGCAAGGCTGGCGCGAATTTTCCACGATGCCCAATCCGACGCGCAAAGATCAGGCCTGGCGATTTTCCAACGTCGATGCGCTCGATCTTTCGCCCTATCGATTCGCAAATGCACCGTCCGACGATGAGCAGGTCGAAATCCTGGAACGCTCGGCCATGCTCAACGGAAAATCGGGGCGTCTGATTTTTGCGAACGATCAATTGCTCGAGCGCGATGCCCTTCCGGAATCGCTCCGCAAAGCCGGAGTAATTTTTCAACCGCTGGAGCGCGCTCTGATCGAGCACGAAGATCTCGTGCGCAAACATTTCATGACCCAGCCGGCTGTTCTCGGTTCGGCCAAGTTTGCCGCGCTACATCGTGCCCAGGTTCGCGCTGGCGCTTTCATTTATGTGCCACGCGCCGTCGAACTCGAGTTGCCGATCGAAATTTTTCACTGGCTGGTCGATGAAAATGCCGCGGTCTTTCCGCATTTGCTTCTAGTCGCGGATGAGTTGTCGAAGATCACCGTGATCGAGCATTTCCGTTCGTTCGATCAGACCGCACCCGGCTTCGCTTGCGGCGTGAACGATTTGATCGCCGGACGCGGTGCGATGGTGAAGTACATTTGCGCGCAACGCTGGAACGAGAACGTGACCGCGTTGCAAATCAATGCCACCACCGTTGAGCGCGACGCTTCGGCCATGAGTTTGAATCTCCATCTCGGCGGGAGCTATTCACGCTTTGAAAGTTTGAGCCGCCTTGTCGGAGAAGGCGCACGAAGCGATTTACTCGCGGTCGCGGTCGCTCATCGCAAACAGGAATTCGATGCCCGCACCTTGCAGGACCACGTCTCGCCCCATACTGCCAGCGATCTGCTTTACAAAAACGCCCTCGATGATCGCGCTCGCACCACCTTTGGCGGACTGATTCGGGTCGAACCACACGCGCATTTCACTGACGCCTATCAAAAAGTCCGTAACCTCCTCTTGAGCGACGACGCCGAAGCCAACTCGATGCCCGGCCTGGAAATTTTGGCCGACAACGTCCGTTGCACGCACGGAGCCACCAGCGGGCAGATCGATGAAGACGAACTCTTCTATCTCCGTACCCGCGGCATCCCGGTAAAGGTCGCCCAGCACCTTATCGTCACCGGTTTCCTAAACGAAGTCGTCCAGCGTCTCGATCAAGCTGCAATTGCTACGCACTTGCATCGTTTGATTGAACAGAAATTTGCTTCGGGTGCTGATTGATTGGTCGGTTCGGATCGGCCGATGCCGGGTTTTCCAGATCGAGAATTGCTTTGCATCGGTCTAACGAGAATCTTAGGCTCGTTACTCCGAGATAACCTCTGGTTGCCGGTTTATGGACGTAAGCGGAACAATTGGCGCGATCCTGAATCAAAAGGGTTCGGAGATTTATTCTATTGCGCCCGACGCGCTGGTTTTCGAAGCCATCGAAATGATGGACGCAAAAAATGTCGGCGCCTTGCTGGTGATCCGGGGAGAGGAGTTGCTCGGCATCATTTCCGAGCGCGATTACACCCGCAAAGTTTTTCTGCGCGGCAAGCGCTCGCGGGAAACGCGGGTGGACGAAATCATGTCGCGCGATGTGACAATCACGAGCTCAAACGAGCCGGTGGAGAAGTGCATGCGCCTGATGACGGAGAAGCGCATCCGACATTTGCCGGTAGTCGATAACGGAAAACTGCGCGGCGTTCTTTCCATTGGCGATCTGGTCAAACACATTATCTCGACCCAAAGCGCGACGATCGAGCACCTCGAAAGCTACATTCACGGCGGTTATCGCTAGTCGTGGAGTGTTGGTTGCCAGCGAGCGCCCCGTTTGAACCCGGCGCTAGACGCAACAGTCTCCTCTCCTCCCCGAGCCGAAAGAGGACGAAGGTGAGGAGTCGAAAGATGGAATCCGATGGTTCGATTAAATCCTCTTGCCACAGAGAATAATCCCTCACCTTTATCCTCTCCCTTTTGCAAAGGGAGAGGCAAAGCCGTCCTGCGACAGACGATAACAGCTCTGTCATGTCGAGCGCAGTCGAGACATCTCTAACTATTTCGTCTTCTGAATAGCGATAGATTCCTCGGCTTCCTGTGGAGGCCGCTGGCCTATCCGGCGGTCATAGACCGCCGCTACAGCGACCAAATTGTGTCGCCGCCAGCAATCGTGCGCACGGCACGGCCTCTGAGCTTCCAGCCACCGAACGGGGTGTTGCGCGACAGCGATTCGAACTTGGACGCGTCCACCGTCCACTCCAGATCAGGGTCAATCAATGTGATGTCAGCCTTTGTCCCGATAGACAGGGTGCCCGCGTCAATTTTGAGCAACCTCGCCGGCTCAACTGTGAACATCTCGATCAACCGGTTGATCGAAATTGCTTTTCGCTTGTGCACCAAAATATCAATGAACAAGCCGAGCTCGGTTTCGAGCCCGACAATTCCGAACGGCGCTTGATCGAATTCGACCTCCTTTTCAAAGGCCGCGTGCGGCGCATGATCGCTGCAAAGAATCGTCAAGGTGCCATCGGTAATTCCTTCGATAATGGCATCGATATCCCGTTGCGTGCGCAATGGCGGATTCATCTTGCAATTGGTATCGAAATTCTGAATCGCAGCATCCGTCAGCGCGACATGATGCGGACAAACTTCGCCGGAAATTTTCACTCCACGCCCGCGCGCTTCGCGAATCAACCGGACACTTCCCGCCGCGCTGATGTGCTGGCAATGAATATGATGATCGCAAAGTTCCGCCAGCAGGATATTACGCATCACCATCGCTTCCTCGCCCGCCGCCGGCCAGCCGGACAACCCAAGCAGCGTGCTCCATTCGCCCTCGTTCACGACCCCGTTGCCGACAAGATTGTAATCTTGACAATGGTCCAGCACCGGCACGCCGACCATGCGGGCATACTCTACCGCACGTCGCATCAATTCGTGATTTTGGACGCATTTGCCGTCGTCGGTGATGGCGACTACTCCGCTTTGCACGATGGAGGCGATGGGCGCCAACTCTAGACCCTCGAGATTTTTTGAAATCGCACCGGTTGGCAGAACGTTCAGACGCGCGGTATCGCGCGCACGATCCTTGATCCAGGTGATGGTGCTCGGATTATCAGCAACTGGCGAAGTGTTCGGCATGCAAATGACGGTGGTGAATCCGCCCGCCGCCGCCGCACGCGCACCTGAGGCAATCGTTTCTTTGTGACCAAAGCCCGGCTCGCGCAGATGGACGTGCATGTCGATCAGGCCCGGGGCAACGACGAGTCCACTCGCGTCGATCTCATCAATTTCTGACTTCTGATTTCTGAATGCTGATTGATCGGCAATTTTTCCATCGACGATGAAAAGATCCTCGACTGCGTCGCGGCCATTCGCCGGATCGATGATGCGACCGTTGCGGATGACGGTCGCGCTCATTTCCGGGGAGCACAGGCGGCTAGCCTGTAGTTGGCGGCAGCTTGCCGCCAACGTTTGTTCATTGTGCTTTGTGAATTGTACCACAGGGCGTTCGGCAAGCTGCCGAACGCTGCAGGCTGGCAGCCTGCGCTCCCCGCAGCGAGAGACAGCCCACTCACGCCGCGATGCCTCCGCACAAATACAGCACTGCCATGCGCACGGCCAGACCGTTGGTCACTTGATCGAGAATGACGCTTTGATTTCCATCGGCCAGCTCGCTGTCGATCTCGACTCCGCGATTGATCGGGCCCGGATGCATGATCAAACAATCGGGCTTCAATAATTTCGCGCGCTCCTTGGTTAAGCCGAAAAGCCGGATGTATTCGCCGACGCCGGGAAAATATTCCTTGCGCTGCCGTTCGTGTTGAATGCGCAGCAAATTGACCACATCGGCGGTGGGCAAAACCTTATCGATATCATGCGAAATGCTGACGCCCAGTTTTTCGAAATCGCGCGGCACCAGTGTGCTTGGACCGACCAACGTAACGCGTGCCCCAAGTTTCGTTAGCGCGAAAATGTTCGAGCGCGCGACCCGACTAAACAAAATATCGCCAATGATTGCGACGTGCAATCCTTCAATTCGTTTCTTCTTTTCCCGAATGGTGTACGCGTCGAGCAAACCTTGGGTGGGATGTTCATGCGCGCCGTCGCCGGCGTTGATCACGCTCGAACGCAAACGCTCGGCCAGGAATTGGGGCGCGCCGGCGGAGCTATGGCGCAGGACAATGATATCGACATGATTGGCTTCTAAAATCTTAGCGGTGTCCTTCAAAGTCTCGCCTTTGCTCAGGCTCGAAGTGGCGGCCGAAATGTTGATCACGTCCGCGCTCAACCGAAAAGCAGCCAGCTCGAACGAAGTGCGAGTGCGTGTACTCGGTTCGACAAAAAAATTAACGAGCGTCTTCCCGCGCAACGCCGGTACTTTTTTGATTTCGCGCGTCCCTACTTGCTTGAAGGCATCAGCGGTTTCGAGGACGAGATTGATTTCATCGACCGACAACTCGCGCAGCCCGAGCAAATCTTTGCGGTTCCAGCGGGTTGTCATTGCGGACGTTGGGGAGCACAGGCTGCCAGCCTGTAGTTGGCGGCGGCCTGCCGCCAACCTTGATTGGCGTGAACAGGGAAAATGGGTGCAGATGCGTTCGGCAAGCTGCCGAACGCGGCAGGCTGGCAGCCTGCGCTCCCCGGAAAGAGCAGCGGGACGCGTGCGCTACCCAGAATTTCGGGCGTGGACGGGCAACGATTTTTCTCCGCGCTCATTCTTTCACCAGCCAAACGTCTTCGTCGGATTCCTCTTCGCCCAAGCGTAGCCGCACTTTTTCGTCGGGCGCGGTCGGTAAATTTTTCCCAACGTAATCCGCTCGAATCGGCAACTCGCGGTGGCCGCGATCGATCAGGACTGCGAGCTGAATTCTCGCCGGCCGGCCAAAGGAAGTTATTGCATCCATCGCCGCGCGCACGGTGCGGCCAGTGAAAAGAACATCGTCAATGATAATGACAGTCCGCTTTTCCAGCGGCAGCGGCAGGGTGGAGGCTCGAACGACGGGCAATTCCGTCCGCGTCCCAACATCATCGCGGTGCATCGCCACATCGATTGTCCCGACCGGGACGGAAACTTTCTCAATCGCGGAGATGGTATCAGCGATCCGGCGCGCGATTTCATTTCCACGCGATGGAATACCGGCGAGCACGATCTGGCTTAGATCGGGATTGCGCTCGATAATTTCGTGCGCGATCCGCCGCAGCGCGCGTCGAATTGCCGGCCCGTCCATCACCAGGATGGACTTATCCGAAGAAGTGGTTGTCTTCTTTTCGTTCATGTCTTCCTTCGCGACCTCGCGGGATCGCCTTAAAGGAGGAAACTGAAATCAGGCGGTAGCTTGCACCAGACCCCGCCCTTCTTTCAAGCGTTTTTGCCGCCAGTTGGAACGGTGCCTAACAATCCAATCGAGCAGCGCCTTCTCAAAGCCGATATCGGCTCCGGCTTTCTCGCTCTCGATCCACTTGTGTTTCAAAATTTCTTCGCGCTCCGCCAGGAATTCTTTGTAAAGAACGGAGTTCTTAACGAACTGCGGTTGATCGTCTGACGAAACTCTCATCGGGGAGTTATTATTCATAAGAAAGGAAAACGGGCTTCTGGTCAATCTCATTAGTTATAGACGTAGCATGGGCTATACCTATTGAGCCACTTATCCAAGGGCAAGCGGCTCAGCAGATTATGCGGAAAATGCTGAGCAAGGCCGTCCTGTTTCAGGTTTTTGAAAACGAGGAAACCAGGTGGACGACGGCGTTCGCGCCACTTAATTCAACTTCATTAATAACTCGCGCGCGATCCGGCTGAACTCCGCGCCGACAACTGAATCTGGATCCTCCGCCGCAATCGGCATCCCGCGATCTCCCGCTTCACGCGTCGCGATATCGATCGGAATTTGTCCAAGCAGCGGGACCCGCAATCGTTTCGCTTCGCGTTCGCCGCCGCCGCTTCCAAAAATATCGTAACGCTGCTGATCGCTCGGCGAAATGAAGTAGCTCATATTTTCGATCAGGCCGAGGACGGGCACGTTTACTTTCTCGAACATGGTTGCCGCCTTGCGCGCATCGATCAGCGCCACCTCCTGCGGCGTGGTCACGACAATCGCGCCCACCAGCGCAACAGTTTGGACAATGGTGAGCTGAATATCACCGGTGCCCGGTGGCAAATCGAGCACAAGCACGTCGAGTTCGCCCCATTCAACCTGACGCAAAAATTGTTGGGTATAACGCGTCACCATCGGTCCACGCAAAATCGCTGGAGAGCTGTCGTCGAGCAGAAATCCCATCGACATTAATTTCAATCCGTATTGTTCGATCGGCAGAATGCGATTCTCTTCCGTCGCCATCGGTTGCTCGCGCGAACCGAACATGAGCGAAATGCTCGGGCCGTAGATGTCGCAATCGCAAACACCGACGCGCGCGCCGGCATTCTGTAATGCAACCGCGAGGTTTGCAGCCACGGTCGATTTTCCCACCCCGCCCTTCCCGCTGGCGATGGCGATGACGTGTTTGATTCCCGGAATCCGGGTTGCGCCAACCCCAGAACTGCCCGCCCCGGCCGGCGGCGCGTGAATGTCGATCAACACTTTCGGTTCAAGCACCCCGAGTCCGCGTAGGACATTTTCAGCTTCGGCTTTGATTGCACGCGGCACAGCTGGGTCGTTCGTCGTCAGCACAAGTTGAATGCGGGTTTCGGCGTCCGTTGAAACAATTTGTTTGATCAACCCGAATGAGACGATGTCCCGGCTGAATCCGGGATATTTTACCGACTTCAATGCGTTTTTGATTTGTTCTTCAGTAAGAGCCATGCCGGTGAAAGGTATTCGAGAGATTCTTCGCTGTCTTCGACAATGACATGAAAACCGTCGCTACATATGCAGGTCCCTGGCCCGACCAAAACTCGATTCGCGACCACGCCCGCAAATAAAGCCTACGCCCGATGTTCAGCAGATTGGGTAGCGCGCGCGTCTCGCGTGCTGGTTTCGGCGTCTCGCCGAAACAATCTTCTAAAAGTCCGCGAAAGCGGGGACGCTTTCGCCAACACGCGAGACGCGTGCGCTACCCGGATTCACTGGTGCGCGGGCGCATTCAGATGAATTCGTTCGCCTGTCCTTTCAATTTTCACGACCATGGTTTGAAACATCCATAGGTCGGCCGATTTTTTTGCTTCGACATAGAGCGTAGCTTTCCCTTTCGGCCCGCTCAACGGAATGGATAAATTCGCTTCGCCGGTTGGTCCATTTACGTTGCTATTGCCAGAGGCGATTCCTGTTTGCGAAATCGGGGAGCCAATTGCTTCGATCACAGCCGAGTTCGGTTGCGCGCGGGCCAGCGCGATTTTGTAAGCATCGGATTGTTTCATCATGCCGGTTGCAAAAAAGAAAACCATCAGCGCGCATCCGCCCACCAAAAGCACGGGCAAAAGACAACCGACCGGCACAACCCACTTCCAATTACGCCCGAACCAATTCGGTTGCGGCATGGGAGGCGGTAATGGAGCTGGTTCCATGAATGAGACGGGAGCTAGTCGGCCGAATTTGAAAAGCGAGCCCGTCAGCGTCACGATTCGCGGCGGGATCCCTCGAGTTACGCTCGGGATGACGCCGGTAGGCGGCGTTTCCCCGCTCATCGCGGCAGCGACTGCTCGGCGTTGGCAAAGGCGTAAGCGGCGACTGCAACCACCGTGGCATTCTCCTGCAATTCGCGCGGGACGATTTTGTCCAGCGTGTCGGCTGGAGTGTGATGATAATTAAAATAAAAGCGGCTGTCTTGCATTGGACTGAATGCCGGGACGCCGGCCTTTTCCATCGGCTCGGTATCCGCGCCGACATGTTCAGACAAATTCAAACTCCCAGCTCCAATCTCCTGCAAAATCTTCGCGACCGGCTCGAACATTTTCTTTACCTCCGGTTTTGTCTTCAAGTTGAGCCCGGTCGGATGACCCGCCCCGCCATCGGTTTCGTTAACGGCAAAATGATTCGCAAACTCACTGGCGTGATCCTTCTCGTATTGCTTCGATCCCCGGCTGCCGTTCTCCTCGTTCATCCACGCAATGATGCGGATGGTTCGTTTCGGTTTTAGATGAAGTTGTTGAATCAAATGTGCTGTTTCCATCGCCACGGTCACGCCTGCGCCATCGTCGATCGCGCCCGTCGCCAGGTCCCATGAATCGAGATGACCTGAGACGATTACGATTTGCTCGGGGTGTTCGCTGCCCTTGATGTCGGCGATGACATTTGCGCTTTCGACATCGGGCAACGTTTGCGGGGTGAGAACAAGATGCATTTGTGTCTCTCCCTCCGCCGCAAGGTAGGCGATTAAATCGGCATCTTCCGCCGTGACCGCCGCCGCTGGAATCTTGGGAACGCCATTTTCGTAATTCGTCTGACCGGTATGCGGAATACGATAGTCCGCCCCCCCGACCGAACGAATCAAACAGGCGGCTGCGCCGAGCTTCGCCGCCGCGACCGGACCGTCACTTCGATAAACCACCGCCTGATCATAGGCGTCACCACCGTGGCCTTGCGCTGCCATTTGTTTGTCGAACCAATGATTAAACAACACAATTTTCCCGTTTACTTTCTCGCGTGGCAACGATTTCAATTCCTCAAAGTCGCGCACACAGACGGTATCGGCATTGATTCCCTCCGGCGGAGTGGCGACGCTTCCGCCGAGAGCGCAGAGGACTATTTTTTGCGTGGTCCCGGCAGCTTGTCCGGGAAATTGCGTGAGCTCTGCTGTTTCCGCACCGCGTACCCAATGCGGCACCACCACTTTTTCCAGCTGCACGTCGCAGCCGACCGCTTTCATTTCACCGCCCACGTATTCGACCGCCTTCGCTGCCTGAGCTGAGCCCGTCAGTCGCGGCCCGATGTTGTTCGCCAGATGTGCAACTTGTTTGAACGCATAATCACTCGTCAGTGCTGCTTGTCGCAGTTGCTTCAAATCAGCAAGCGTTTGTTCCGCGAAGACAATCGGCGTCGCACTTGGACTGGCCGACGGCGTTGAGCTGGCTTCGGGTTGCGCCGGCCGAGCCAAAGCGGTCAAACTAGCGGCGATGGCGGCAATGAGGCCAAGCAACAGCGCGTGATTCTTGTGAAAAGAGAAAAGCATTTTCGAGTTTCGTGCGAGTTGGCGCGACAGCAAATCCATCTCAAACTGATTCGATCACGCCCTTTTTAGACCGCGCGTTACCCCGGTTCGAACTCATGAACCGATCGCCCTTTTATTAACACCGGCCTTTAGGCCGGTGATTCTCCGCGAGAAATGGCACAAGCCGTTTTAACGGCTTACTCTTTGATTGTGCGATGTCCATCGAGTGCCGTTGCGCGTGCGAGGGCGATGACCAAAGCCGTTGAAACGGCTTTGGCTGCAAGTGTTGCCTGGGCACTGGCCTAAAGGCCGGTGTTAATGAGAATCTAAGAGGGTTTCGCCTGTTGCCCGAAACCCCAGCGCCGATGCGTGACACGCAATTCTGCTATGTCTTTGGCATCGAATGGGACATGGGGATGGCCACGCACTGCCGCTACCAGTGAGCAATGCGAGATGGCGACATCTTCAAAGACGCGACCGTCCTTCAAGATCACAGAGACGACATGAAGGTCTTCGGTCGTCTCGGGTTGATCGAGAAGAAACTGTCTTAACTTCTGCGGCAGCGTGTTCAAACCCCCTCGCCCATCGAACATCTAAAAATGCGGCCATCTCCGGTTTAATCAAGGTCCCGCACAATGTTACGACCAAGTCGATGTCTGTCAGCGAAGCCATTTTGTTATGCCAGAACAAGAAACCATTGAACGCGCTCGGGAAGACGAGCGCGAAGGAAAATCGCCATCAACGCAGGCGGGCGAGTTTGTACGGGAAGAGATGGAGCACATCCGCGAGGGGGAGCATGGCGCGCGTTCTGCCAAGCAAGCCATTGCCATAGGATTGTCCAAGGCCCGACGAGCCGGAGTGAAACTTCCGCCACCGAAAAGAGGATCGGCCAGGACGAAGAAACAAGCGGCGCGCGATGTGCGAAAAGGAAAATCGCGTCGCAAACCGTCGCGGACGCGTTCGCGCGGGGTAAGAAAAGCGCTGAAGCGCGAGTCGCGCGGTTCCGCATCCCATCGAGCGTTATCGCGTCAGGCGCGTTCCGCCGCAGGGCGACGCACGAAAGCAAGTCGTTCCCGCGCCGCGAAAAAAGCCGCGCGCACCCGCAAACGGAAACGCTAAGTCAGCTTATCAGCTGGCGCTACGCGCGCCCTCCTCTCCCACGGGGAGAGGATCGAGGTGAGGGCCTGCTGAGTAGGCCGTAATCGCTACTTCCTCCGCCCTTCTTCATAATCGAACAGGTCGCCCATGGTTTGAATATCGGCGCGATCAGAAATACCCAGCTCCTTCTTCCGGCGTTCCAACGTCGGTGTCGCAAAATCATTCCAGCCGAACTTCGAACTGAAGCTATTCCAAACCAAAATATCGCCTTCGTTTAATCGTCGTCCGTTTTGGTAGCACCATTCCAGAATCTCCTCGTCACTCCCGCCTGCCAGCACACGTTGGCGCAGCTTTTCGTAATCAATCCGCAGGAAATTGCACATCGTTCCGTCCGCTGCTTTTCGATGCCCCAAATTTGCATGATAATCCGAATGTAAGTCACCGCCGGCATGAATGCGGATTTTATCGAGCATTCGCCCGAAATAGCGCAAGCCGCCAACCGTCTCCGACGGGCTCTTGGGGAAAACGCTCATTATCGAAAAAATGTGGCCAAAGTTTAGGCCACAGTTTCCGCCAGTTCCATCGTGCCCTTGAACTTTGGCTGATCTTCTTCGATTCCGAAATTCTCAGCATAGAGTTTGGAGATACGTTCCATTTCGTCGCTAGTGAGCAGCGGCGTTTCCGGCGCCCTGGCGAATTCAATGAGTTGTTCTTCGTTATAAATGTTCGGCAGAGTGGAAGCGACACGATCGTCGGCGAGTAACCATTGCAGCGCCGCCTGGCCCAGTGTGCGATCGGCATTCTCCAGGAAACGCAGTTGCTCAATTTTTTTGACGCCGTTGAGCAGCCAGCTGCGGGGCCGATGGACGCGATGATCGCCCGGCGGGAAAACCGTCTCGGCATTGTATTTTCCCTCAAGCATTCCCGATGAGTGCGGCACACGAATGAGAAACATCGTCTCCTTCCCGGTTTCGGTCGCAGCGTCGTGGATGGCGCGTCCTGGATGTTGCTCGAGCATATTGTAAATGTGTTGCAAGCTTGTGAATTCGCGTTCGCGAATGGCGTTGATGCCTTCATACATCCAGCCGATGGCGGGCCCGAGCGCGATGCCGTAGTAACGAACTTTGCCGGCGCCTTTGAGTTGCTCGAGCGTTTTCCAAAGTGCGTCATCCTCCACCTGCTCCATTCGAATGTTGTGCAATTGCAACAAATCGATCCGATCCGTCTTCAATCTCTTCAGTGCGGCATCCGTTGCGCGCATGATCGCATCCGGTGAAAAATCCTGCGGTATCTCGCGTTGGCCGCGTCCGCGAGCTTCACCGTGGGTAACGAAATCGTAACCGACCTTCGTCGCGATCACGATCTCGTCGCGATTTTTTGGGAATGCCTTGGCAATATATTCCTCGCTCAAACCATTGCCGTAAGTGTCCGCCGCATCGAACAGCGTGATGCCGAGATCGAACGCCTTGCGCATAAGTGCGAGCGCCTCGCCCTCGGTGTAATTTCCCCACCACCCGGTCGAGATCGTCCACATCCCGAAGCCGACTTCGCTGACGGTCAGGTCGGTATTTTTGTATGTGCGAAAACGCATAGGCAATTAGCAAATTAAGAGGCAAACGCTCAACACTCAACGTTCAATTAAGGCAAGTCGTCGTGCTTTGGTCGGGAGCGGCGCGAAGCGCGCGAGAGCTTTCTGAATTGAGCGTTCAACGTTCAAGCATCTCAGACACACCGACGCCGTAGTTGATTTGGAGCGACGGCTCCGTCGGTTGCGCCTAAGAAGAGAGACGCGCGCGCTTGGCCTTTTGCGGATTGGTCAGCGGCTGAGCCGCCGCGGCGCGGGGAAGCAGCCCATCGAACTGCCCCCCTCTTCCTCGTACTCAGAATGGGCAATTACCCGGGGCCGGCGCGTCGATCCTTCGGGGAAAGCCCGCCGGAATCAGCTGCACTACCACAGTCACTGCGTCGACGTTGCCCTCGTTCCGCAGCAGGTGCACGTGTCCGCCGCCTTGATCAAAGAAGCATGTTCCCGCCGGATAAACGTGCGGAGTGCAGGTAGAATCGTTTCCCTCGTATGCCGTAATCGTGCCGGTCGTGACCGTGATCAGGCTGGGACCGGGGTGCGTATGCCAGCCGCTGGTAGCTCCCGGCTGAAACGTATTTCTGACGACATAGACATCCGTGTCGCCCTTCGTGTCAATCCGGGCCTTTCAGAAGCCGGTCGCAGGACCCGGATCGTTGTTCCTTTCTTTGATGAGTCTGGATTGTTGTTGGCACGTTTGGATTTCCGGATTGGTTTTGAAATGATGTCCGTCGTCGCTGTCATTGGAGCGGCTGGAAGTAATGCTTCTCCATGTAGTGGACCACCTTCCTGCCGAGAATCTTCGCCTGTACGTCGGCAGTGCGGAAGTGCAGGCCCGCCCAGATGCGGGCATCGATGATCTCCTTGAGAGCGTCCGAGAATTGGTCGAAGTAGCGCGTTTCGCCCGGGAAACGGGAGCTTATCACGCCGAAGCGGATATTATCCGTGCCGAAGAACATGTGCAGTACCTCGAGGTGCGCGCTGTCGCCACTGAGGTGCCCTGATGGGTGCTCGGGGTACGGCGCCGTGAGGAGCGCCGTCCACGACGGGTCGGGGTCGGTGTCCGGATTGCCGTCCTCGTTCGCCCGATGGATTGCCGTCCACGGACGCCAGAAGTCCCAGTAGTACTTGTCGTTCCAGCAGTTGATCGCAGCGTCGGCGGCGCTCAGATTCAGCATCGCGAAGAGGAGGGCGCTGTCACCGATGTCGACGGCGTATTGGTCGACCAGGTTCCGGGCGACGCCGTTCCACGCCAGCGGCGGCGGAGCGCCCTGCCAGAAGATCGCGATGTGCGTCTGCTCGGGTGTGCGAACCGTGCTGTTCACCGAGCCGAGCGCCTTCACCTCGTTGAAGTCCTCCGCGTATGCGTCACTGGTGAGCGAGTTCGGGCCGTCGGTACGGAACTGCGACGAACTCTGTATCAGGAACGGCCGCACGTTCGCCACCCACGGGGTCGGATCGAGAATCGGTGAACCGTCCGTGTTCCGGAGCGGCTGCCAATGCCCAGGGGCATAGTTCGGCACCCACGGTGACGGCCCGAAGCGTCCGTCGCCTTGCCGTGCGGCGATCATCGCGTCGGCCGCGGCGTTTCCTGCGGCGATCCCACCGGTTTTGGATGGACTGTCCGGTATCGCTGCAAGCGAGGCCATGTATGCCGTGGAGAGCGACTGCAACAAAGTCGTCTTATTTGGGAACGGGATGGTCGCGGGCACCGTGGAGACGATGTTAGAGAGAACGCTGTACGCCGCTGTCGCGGCAGCGGCCTCCTTCGAGGCATGCAGGTTGAAACGCATCGCGAGAAGATACGGCCGATGCCTCGGCTCGATCGCGTTGATCGCATCGTAGACGGCGCCTTGCGTCATCCCCATGTTGACCTGGAGGGCAGTTGGTGCGCCGCCCGCCGGTCCAGGGAACGCGACGAGGGTGTTCGTCGCGATCTGGTTCCAGTTCGTAACCTCGTTGGCTTGCGCCACGGGTCCCGCGAGCGCGACGAGCGCCAGTGCGATTAAAAGTGGCAGAATTGATATTTTTTTGAACTGAGTGAGCGGATTCATGGTTCTTCCTTTCTTAAGTGTGAGGTCGTGATCTCTTTTTGGTTTCGTAGTTTCCTTTCATCCCCATAAACAAAAACGGGCGATCAAAGTGATCATCTGAATCGAGGGTTTTTCGGAAAAGCCTCCACGATCACTGGAAAAACGACACGCAGATGGAAGATGAGCCGCCATCCCTGCAAACAACCGACGAGTTTTCAAGCGACGCGGCGCGAGCCATACCGCCGCCTGCACACTCGAAAGGCGCTTAATGCAAGTTGAAAACCTCGACTAGGCCGACCCCAGTCGTACCATTAACGCCGCGAACGATGGCTGTGTAGGCGCCGGCAGGCAGTGTAACAATGATGGCCGATTCCCGATCATCGGTTGGCGCGAGCCCGGTAGCGGCGATTTCCGATCGTTGGAAATCCTTCCAATTATCGTCGGTCGTGATGATACTGCCATTCGCGTCGATAGGCGGTACCCGGGCTGCCGTGAAAAATCGTGCCGCCGATCATGACATCATCGCCCGTGCCGACAAATCCGCGCGCACTCAAATTCGCAATTTGCGTGTTCGGGTTCTGATCGACGTCGTAAATCTCAATGAGGCCTGTACCGGTTGTCATCGCCTTGCCTTGCAGCACGGCTGTGTAGGCACCCGGCGCGAGCGTGGCGAGGATCACCGATTCGGAATCGCTCGAAGGCGCCAGACCAGTAGCACTGATTTGCGATTGCTGTGAGTCTCTCCAGTTGTCGTTAGACACGATCAAGGCGGAGGTGTGGTCATGCAATTCGAGTGTTGGATCAGCCAGAGGCATCGCGATCCCAAAAGTCGTAAGGGAGGGTCCAATTCCGCGGATGAGCACGGTTTTGTCTTGCGCCCCGGTGATAATGAAGCCGCCGATGAGCACCTGATCCTGCGTCGATACGCGGGCCCGGGTGGAGATGTTGAGGAGAGGCTGCGTCGTGTCGAGCTGCGTCGTGTAGTACAATTCCGCAGTGGCAAGAACGAACTCCTGCACTCCTCCTGGGCCCACTCCTGCTGCGATGAGCACTCTGCCGTTAGGAAGCAGCGTTGCCGTGTGAGCACCCCGCGCGAAGACGAGGCTGCCGGTCGCACTCCAGGTTCCGCTCGCCGGATCGTACAGTTCCGCGCTCACGAGAATGCTGCTGTCGGAATCTCCGTTAAATCCTCCTGCGACCAGCACCTTGCCGTTAGGCAGCAACGTCGCTATGTGACCATTGCGTGCGGCGCCGAGGCTGCCGGTGGCCGTCCAGGTCCCGCTCGCCGGATCGTACAGTTCCGCGCTCGCGAGACGGTTGCTATCATTAAATCCTCCTGCGACGAGGACCTTGCCGTTAGGCAGCAACGTCGCTGTGTGATCACTGCGTGCGGCGCCGAGGCTGCCAGTGGCCGTCCAAGTCCCGCTCGCCGGATCGTAGAGTTCCGCGCTCGCGAGATTAAAGCCGGTGTCCAAATTTCCGTTAAATCCTCCTGCGACGAGCACTTTGCCGTTGGGCAGCAACGTCGCTGTGTGATCACTGCGTGCGGCGCCGAGGCTGCCGGTTGCCGTCCAAGTCCCGCTCGCCGGATCGTACAGTTCGGCGTTCACCAGAAAGCTGTAGCTGTTGCTAACTCCTCCTGCGACGAGGACCTTGCCGTTGGGCAGCAACGTCGCTGTGTGCTCACCGCGTGCGGCGCCGAGGCTGCCAGTGGCCGTCCAAGTCCCGCTCGTCGGATCGTATAGTTCCGCGTTCGCCAGAATAGAGCCGAATTCGAAAATATCTCCGTTAACTCCTCCTGCGACGAGCACCTTGCCGTTGGGCAGCAACGTCGCGGTGTGCTCACTGGTTCCGGGGCTGAGGCTGCCGGTGGCCGTCCAGGTCCCGCTCGCCGGATCGTACAGTTCCGCGCTCTCCTGAGAAGGGCCGTTGCCGTCACCTCCTGCGACGAGCACCTTGCCGTTGGGCAGTAACGTCGCTGTGTGAAAATAGCGTGCGGTGGCGAGGCTGCCGGTAATGACAAAATTGACAGGGGTCCCCTGAGTAGCCAGCGGCGCGCCCAACAGCGCTGCGGCAGTGGAGAGAAGGAGAAAAATCGGGCGAATCGCGAGCTGCTCGGAAGTGTGAAAGAGGGGCCGGCGCAGGGCCGGCAATATGATGAGAAGGAGACCTCGCCGCAAAGGCGAGCGGTAAATTGATTTTCCTATGTGTAGAGCAGTCATAGTTTTTTGTTCTAATTGTTGTTGAACTGATTTCTGTCTTTTTGGTTTTCCTTTCACTCCCATAAACAAGAACGGGCGAGCAAAGTGATCATCTGAATCGAAGATTTTTCGACAAACCTTCCGCGATCACTGCAGAAAAGACGCGCAGATGAGGATGGGTCGTCATCCTTGAAAACAACCTGCGGGCTCCAAGTGGCGCGGCGCGAGACACCCGCACGGCGCGTCAAACTTTTTTGTTAGCTATCCGACGCCTTGGAATTGCCTTTCGAGATGCTGCAGGAATTTTAGAAACGCTTCGTCAACGCCACATACCAAGTTCGCCCGTTGATGTCGGCCTTCCACTCATTCGTACCATAATGCGAAGCCGATAAGTGCTCGAACTCGAATTTTAGTGTCGGCCGGCCAGCGCACGCTTGACCCGTTCCACCTCGGGACGGCGTCAAGCGTGCATGATGTGACCCTGACCAGCTCGGCTATTGTTTGGTCATGGTGCCGATGGTGCTTAACTCAATGGTGCCGGGGGGGTCTGTATCGATCCACTTGAGCTCAGCGCCTCCGTTCACGATGTAAAAATCAATGTGCTTGGTGTTGCCGCTTCCCGATAACCACGTCATCGTCCCGTGGCCGTTCGCATCCACGGTATAGGTGCCATCACGGAGGTTATGGAACTGTGTTCCATTAATTCTCAGGAATAAGTCACTGTGAAAGGTGCCGGTCGCGGGCGTGTACGTAATGAGACCGACGGCACTCAAGGGGACGGATTGTTTACCATTGGTGCCACCTAAGTCCCAGCCTTCGGCGTGCCAAACGTAGTTTCCCGACACGTCGTTGATGCTAAATGAACCAGCCCGCGCACTAGTCGAAAACAACCCGGTGGCGAGCGTCAGTGCGATGAGAAGGAGAGCGCACCGCAAAGGCGAGCAGTGAATTGGTTTTGTTACAGACAGAGTTTTCATATTTTTGTGTTCTAGTTGTTGTTGTAGTTTTCCTTTCATTCCCATAAACAAAAACGGGCGCTCAAAGTGATCATCTGAATTGCGGTTTTTTTCGGAAAAGCTTCCGCGTGCAGAAAATTTCCGTGAGTGATAGGCTACCGAGAAGAGGTTATGGATACGTCTTCGGTCTCTCAGCAAAGAGTGACCGAGCTTCTGGCGGAATGGAGTCACGGGGACAACGCCGCACTCGCAGAGTTAACCCCGCTGGTCTACGAAGAACTCCGACGCCTCGCTCATCATTTTATGGAGGGACAACGTCCCGATCACACCCTGCAAACGACGGCCCTTGTCGATGAGGCTTATCTGCGCCTGGCCGACCAAACCAAGCCAAGCTGGCAGAACCGCGCCCACTTCTTCGCCGTCGCCGCTCGCGCGATGCGCCAAATCCTGGTCAACTACGCCAAGAGCAACCGAGCCCAGAAGCGCGGCGGCGGCGCGCTCAAGGTCGAATTGGACGAAGTAGCAATTATCTCACCGGAGGAATCAAAGGAGATTGTCGATCTGCACGAGGCACTGGAAAGACTGGCCGCGCTTGACTCAAGAAAAGCTCAAGTAGTCGAGCTAAAATATTTTGGCGGCCTCAACTATGACGAGATGGCAGAAGTGCTCAAGATTTCACCTATAACGGTGAGACGTGACTGGGAATTTGCCAAACTATGGCTGTACACGGAATTGCATAACGTGGACTGACACAAATGACGAAGCTCGAATGACGAATGACAAAGGAATGACGAAATCGGAAGGCCGGGATGCGCGCGCCGATGATTCGTTTTGGGATGATGGCGCAGGACTTGTGCGCGAAGAGCCAGAGACAAGGCGCGTTTACGATTTGGAGGAACGGACCGCGCGATTCGGCGAAGCAATTATCGATTTTGCGAAGACAATTCCACGAAATCCCGTAACTAATCGAATTATCAGTCAGCTCGTTGGAGCCGGTACTAGTGTCGGCGCTAACTACGTCGAAGCAGACGACGCAGTTTCCAAAAAGGAATTTCTCAAAAGCATCGGAACTTGCCGGAAGGAAGCGCGCGAAACCAAGCATTTTCTTCGGATGATTGTTCGGGCGGTGCCCGAATTGAAACCGCAAGCTCGAACGCTCTGGCTTGAAGCAAAGGAACTGCATCTGATCTTCTCCAAGATTTGGAGAAACAAGTAAAGGACCGACCGCGATGCGAACATCCGAAGGCCGCGAAGCCAAATGCCTTCGTCATTCGGGCTTCATTATTCTTTCGGCATTCGACATTCGGCTTTCGTCATTCTCCCGCATATGACGCCGGCGCGGTTACAAACGATTGAGGAGATCTATCGTGCAGCGCTGGATCAAGAGCCGAACCAGACTAGCGCATTTCTGGACACGGCCTGCGAAGGCGATGAGCCTTTGCGTCGTAAAGTTGAAGCGCTCCTGGCTTCACGTCAACGAGCAGCCAGTTTCATTGAAACGTCAGCTGTCGGTCTCGCCACGAGGATTATTGAAAATGGGCAAGCTGATTTGCTCATCGGTCGCACCATCGGTCACTACAAAATTTCTAAACGGATCGGCACCGGCGGGATGGGCGAAGTCTATCTGGCCACCGACACGACAGCGGGCCGCAAGACCGCGCTCAAACTCCTGCCCATGCGGTTTACGGGAGATGCGGAACGATTGAAACGCTTTCAACAGGAAGCGCGCGCCGTGGTTGCGCTCAATCATCCAAATATCCTGACGGTGTACGAAATCGGTGAGG